>Ga0164309_10000579_pt1 | contig 19779 bp, 14 predicted proteins | sample Whisoiple_247_MG_FD_109984 | JGI IMG/M metagenome (GOLD analysis project Ga0164309, IMG submission 109984) | Soil microbial communities amended with fresh organic matter from upstate New York, USA - Whitman soil sample_247_MG | ecosystem: Environmental > Terrestrial > Soil > Unclassified >...
CATCCAAGACTACCCGGGTTCCGTCAGCGCCTTCACCCAAGACGACCTGACGCGCACGGGCATCAACAACGTCCGCGACATGCAGCAAGCCTCGCCATCCTTGGAGATCGGCACCCAAGAAGGCAACACCGAGATGTACATCCGCGGCATCGGCTCCAACTACAACACGGAGCTCGGTGATCCCGCCGTCGCCAATCACATCGACGGCGTTTACATTCCGCGCGCCCGCGGCCTCGGCACGATGTTGTTCGACTTGGAGCGCGTGGAAGTGAATCGCGGGCCACAGGGCACGCTGCGAGGGCGCAACGCGACGGCCGGCACCCTCAACATCATCACGGCCAAGCCCCACCTGCGCGAGTGGCAATCATCCGCGTCGTATCAAATGGGCAACTATTCGCAGCGCGTGGTTCAGGCCATGGTCAACATTCCGATCGGTGACAAGCTGGCCCTGCGCTTCGCCGGCTTCGGCGATACACACGATGCGTATTACACCAACGCGGGGCCGATCCAGACGCTCGAGCCCTCCGAGTCGGGCAACGCGCTCGCATTCCGCGGTAGCGCCAAGTGGCAGCCCCTCGAACAGCTGACCGTTCTGCTCAAGAGCGATTACACCCAGGAAAAGGGCACCGGCTTCAGCGGCACGAACTTTACCCCCGCGCTCAACGCCGGCTTGTTGCCGAGCGAGATCAAGAACCCGCGTGACGTCATTTACCGCGGGCCGCAGGGCATGCAGGACATGAAGCATTGGGGCATCCACGGCGAGGCCACGTTCGATTTGGGGCCCGTGCTGATCGGCTACCTGGGGTCGTATCGCAGCTTGGACTACCGCTCGATCAGCTCGGGCAACGCGGGCGTCAATTTTCCGGGCCGCTCGATGGCAAACGTCGATCTGGACAATTGGTCGACCTCCTATTGGCACACCGCTTCACAGTCGCACGTCCATGAATTGCGCTTCTTTGCGCCGGACACGGCGCGCATTCGCTGGACCGCGGGCGGCTTCTTCCTCGATGAGCAACAGCAGGTATTGCTGTACAACACCGCCGACAAGTCGGGCGGCTACTTGGGCGGTGAATACAACATGCCCAGTGTGCCCACGCGATCTTACGCCGGTTTTGCCGACGCTACGTTCGACATCGTGAAGTTCCTGCGCGGCACGCTGGGCGTGCGCGTCACGAACGAGAAGCGCAGTCGCGATGGCGTCGGTAATCAGTACAGCCTGAACTTCGACAACTTCACGGGCGAGCAGCCTTCGCCCACGCGCTTCGGGACGGAAGGCTTCGCGCCGAGCGATCGCAACCGCACCGACTATAGCGTTACGCCGGGCAACGCCACTGGCCAGTTCCAGAACGGCGTCGGCCGCTATGGCAATCGCGACAACGTGAACCAACTGATCTCGCAAGGCGCCACGATCAATGCCGGGGGTCTGAACGAACAGCACGGTTCATACAGCGCCACCTTCGTCGATTTTCGCGCTGGTCTCGATTATCACATCACGCCGGACAGCCTGGAATACATCATGTTTTCCACCGGTCACCAGTCCGGCGGATTCAATGACACGATCGCGCTGCCCACCGGTGGAACGCTGGCGAAGACCTACGATCCCGAGGCGATCTACGCGACCGAAATCGGCAGCAAGAACGAGTTCTTCAATCACAAGCTGACCGCGAATTTTGCCGGCTTCTGGTACGAGTATCGAAATCAGCAGTTCCAAGTGGTGCAAGCCATTGGCCCGGCACCCATGGGCAGTGACGCGCCGCCGCCCTCTTCGGCCATGCGCATCAACGCCGCCGCGTCACGCGTTCTCGGTCTAGAAGTGGAGAGCAAGGCGCGTTTGCCCGCGGGCTTCACCTTGGCGCTCGCGGCAACCCTGCTCAATGCGCGCTTCACCGAAGGCATCGTGAACGACCCGCGCGTGAGCTACGACCCTGCCCAACAAACGCCCGTGGACCTAAACGGCAACTTCTTGCCGCGCGCTCCGGTGCTGAGCGTGAACTACGGCGTCAGCCAAATCATCACCACGCGGTTCGGCTACTTTGACTGGACGCTGAACGCGCAGAGCAAGACGAAGCAGTACTTCACGCCTTTCAACGGTGAAGGGCGCGACACGCAAGGCAATGTAAACCCCAATTTGAGTGACGTGCAGCCCGGCTACACCCGTGTCGATGCCGGTGTGGGGTTCACGACCTCCGATGGTCACACGCGCCTCGACGGCTTCGTGAACAATCTCACTGACGTAGCTTACCTGACCTCGATGATCAATAACCCCGGCTTGAATCTGCGGTTCTTCAACCCACCGCGTTTGATCGGGGCACGGTTGACGCTCACACTCTAACCTCCCGTGAGTCGAGCCGTTCGCGTTAGCGTGCGGCGATTTCGTAATTCAGCACGTAGCAAAACGGTGTCGGCTTCCCCTCTTCCAAGAGCGGCCGGTAGCGCCAACGCGAGAGTGCGCCCGGGATCTGCGCATCGAGCGCGGGCCCGGCGGAACGCAGGATGGTCACCTTGGAGACGTTCCCCGTCGCGCTGACGCAAACATTGACGATGGCGCTGAAGGTCTGTCCCATTCGGTCCAGCCCCGCTGGCAGTCGAACGCTCGATGCGCCGGAGGCTGGATTGGTCAACAATTGGCTTCGACCGAGCCTCGATGAGAGGACACGCGGTGCGGTCGGTGTGGTCGGCACTGCCGACGCGCTTCGCGCGAGCGGCGGAGGCGCGACCGCTGCCGTGGGCGCGAGCGCTCGTGGCGGATGACCCGCATCCGGGTCACTGGCGGGCGGAGCCGCGGGGGACGGGGTGGTTAGGCTGTCGGGCTGCGCTGCCGCGCTCTGCGCGTCAGCCGGCAGGAGGGGCGCGGGAGGCGCGGTCTCGGTCAGGATTGCCGCAGGTTCGGTGAGAGCGGCTGATTCGTCACGTGCGGGGCGCAGAGTGCGTACAGGCTTCGTGCGAGGCGCATTGCTCGGGAGCACGGCTGCCGGCGATGTAGTCCTTGCGGGTCGGAGCCCGTTTGCACCATCCGCTGGCGCACTACTTTGCACGGCCACCATGGCATTGACGCCTGCCCCGGCAGCGGCCGGCAGCTCGCGCGCGGCGAGCGTGGTGCTGGAGAGCGCGCCGGGCCCGACTCGTTGCAGGTACAGGGTCGCCGCCAGCGCGGCCATGCCGAGGCCGGCGATCATGCCTGCGACGCCGTGCAACACGCTGCGTTGGGCTTTGGGCACGGGAGCCGAGCTCGTGCTGATCCCGGGCAGCGAATACGCAGAATGACTGTGTGAAGATCGCTCTGCGAGTTCCTCTGCCATGCGCAAGGTCGTGCTGCGCTCCAAGAGGCGATCCTTCATGAGTCGCTGCAGGTAGATGGCCGTGCTCTCATCCGCGCGAGGACCGAAAGCATTGGGGAAGGCGTTCTCGAGCGCATCCAGAAGCTCGGTGATGGTCTGATAGCGCTCTTGGCGATCCTTGTGCAGCGCGCGCATCACGATGGGTTCGAGCGCCTCCGGGTAATCTTCGATCAGGGCGGACGGAGTGGTGGCGGGCACCTTGGAAACGATGCGCGCCATCGTGCTCGACTCCTTCGCGGTGCGGAACGGGTGCCGGCCGACCGTGAGCAAGTACAGCAGAATGCCAGTGGCGAACACGTCGACCCGCGCGTCGAGCGCTTCACCGCGCACTTGCTCGGGCGCAAAATAGCCCACTTTCCCCTTGATCTCTCCGGCGGCTTCGCACCCGCCGGCCGCTGTGGTGGCCACTCCGAAGTCGATGATCTTCACCGTGCCCGCTTCGGTGATCATGATGTTGGGCGGAGAGATGTCACGATGCACGAGGCCCACGCGCCGGCCGTTTTTGTCGCGGAGATCGTGGGCTGCAGCCAGGCCACGGCAAACCTGTGCGATGACGTTGATGGTGACCGAGAACGGCATTCCGCCGTGCGCGTGCGCTTCACGCAAGATGAAGCTCAAGGATTCGCCGGACACGAGCTCCATCACTAGATACAGCTTGCCCTCGTGCTCGCCGAGCTCCAGCGTTTCTGCCACGTTCGGGTGGTGGATTTGGGAGGCGAGCATCGCTTCCTGAAACAGCATCTGCTCGACTTTTGGATGCGCCAGCGTGCGCACGATGGTTTTGATGGCGACGAGCTTGCGAAAGCCACGCGTGCCCTTCAGGCGCGCGGCCCACACGTTGCCCATGCCGCCCTTGGCGATCGGCATGAGCAGCTCGTAACGGCCGAGCATTTGGCCTGCTGTAAGCTCTTCCTCTTGATCATGGTCAATATTCGACACGCCACACCTCCGCGTCTGGCGCCCAAATGTCGCTGATTTTCACGGCCCCGGAGCTGGCGTCAAAGCCGAGGTCGCTTGCCTCACCTGCCGAACGGATTGGCGTATGAGGCGGAGATCGAATCCCGCATCGATCACAATTGACAATGATCACTGAGTGCGAGTGTTCGCGCAAGTGTTTTCGATATCGATCGGATCTCGCTTGGTCGCGTCGCGACAGCAGGATGTTCGAGGTCTGAACTCGCTCGCGAGCGCGCTCGCTTTCTGTCCTCCGAGTGGCGGAAAGCAACACTTTTGCGAATTGCGAATTGGAGTTGGTTAACACTCGATGTGACGTCGTGAGTGTGGCGTAAGAGTCGTTGTGTCGAGTTTCGGGCCGCGAGCGTGCTGTTCGTGCTCGGTGCGGGCGCGCGGCTCTCGCTCTTCAATCGCCGGAGCGTGCTCGAGTGAGAGGCCGAAGTTTGCTGGTTTTTTACTGGTGAGACTTCTGGGCGAGTCGAGTCAATGGTGACGAACGACTGCGCTCGCGACATGCCGCAACGTACGCAGTCGTGAGCAAAGTGCGTCTTCTGCTCACTCGTCGAGAAGCTCGAGTCGAGCGCTCGCGGCAGTCGCGTGCTTCAGATTCAATGCTGCGATTTGGCTCGCTGGGTTCGATTCGCGAGGTCCTGAGTGAGCCGCGAAACTACACGGTGCGTAGCCACTCACATTGCAGGAAACGTGCGAGAATCGCCGATGTTTGCCGCGCGCCGCGGCCGTATCTCGAGCTGCTCACTCCGCTGTGCGAGGTGCGGCGTGCGCCCTGCGAACGCCCCCTCCCGTCGAGCGAGTCTCGGGCAATAAAAGCGATGCTCGGCGTGGCCCAGTTGTCGTAACGTGTCCGAGCGACTTCGTTCGCCGGCCGTCTCTGTTTCCGGACGACGTGCTGTTCAGCATCCGTGCCTCGCGGCGCACGGCCGGCGAGTGGCGCGACGGCGCGGGCGGAGACCTATGAGTGGCTGAAACTAAGTTGGAACTGGTCTGATGCAAATCAATGACTCACGTGGCGGCTACGTGCACGCGACCTGGAGTGGTTGCGAGGGCTGGGACGAGAACCTCTGGGCTGAGCTCGCTGGATCGTGCGAAGTCTTGCTCGAAATGGCCGGCGCCAAGCACGTCCGTTTGCGCGTCATCAAAGGAGGCCGAACGGGCGAGAGCGCCTGCGAAATGGACGCCCACTGGGTGTGATTGGCGGCATTGGGGCCTTTGGAGCATGTTCGCGCCGACCCGCGCGCTTCAGCTCCCGATGGACCGAGCTTTGATCTCTTCAGTCACTGTCGCAAAGTCTTGGTAAGCCTGCGTGCGGTTCCCTTCCACGTACGCGGTCAGGCCTTGGACAGCGAGCAACGTGATGCTCGCGTTGACCCCGCGATGACCGAGTTCGACGGTCACGCTCGGGTGCTTCAACAACGCTTCGATCTCTCGAAGTAACCGCGCGATGGCTGCTACTGATCCGTGCTGGGACATGGTAGCAGCGTAGCTCGATTCGGGCTCGCGTCACGTTCACGGATTCATCGGCAAGTCGCGCGAGTGCGCCGCAGCGCCGGGTCCGACCACCTGCTCGATGAGCTGCTGAATGCCCGTGACGAGCCCTTGCTCATCGGGCTCGATGTCGTCCTCGGCGGGCATCAGCCTGCGAGCTTCGCGGGCATGCGCTGCCATTGCCGGGGTGTCGTTGCTGACGGCCGCGGCCAAGATCATGTTGGCATGCGCGATGAATAGATCCATCCGAGCGTCGCCCAGGTCTGGGCTCTTCGCGAAGCGTTGCTCCGCCAACTTCAAAGCCTTCTCGCTCGCTTCGACGCGAGCCTGGGGGCGATCGATTCGTCGCGCCGCATCTGCGACTTGGCTCAAGCCACGGATCCCCACGGCGAGTGCTTCATCGGAAGCCGTGGCTGTCCGAGCATCGATGTAGGCACGAACCGCTGCATCGAGTCTGGAGAATTCCTCTAACCCCTCAGCTAGATGCTCCTGATCCACGAGTGTCTCGATCAACATCGCCAGGGCCGCGAAGTAGTCCCGCCAAGCTTGAGTGTTCGTCGGATCTTTCTCGAGAAGCAGCTCTAGCAAATCGCTCTCTTCGGCAAAGGACAGTGTCGCTCGCAGAAAACGCTTCTCCGCCAAGGCCTCTTTGCCGCGCTCATCTTTGGTCGTCGCCAGGGCCAATTGATAGCGAGTATTCCGCGGGCTCGAGAGATAGAGCGCATGAGCCAGCTCGCGGGCCTTGCCATTCAACGATTTCGCGAGCTCCTTTCGTTGCCACCGAGTACACAGGTCGGCGAGGCGCTGGTAGACCTCGATCAGTTGCACCAGGCCTCGACTCGAAAGTTCCTTCTGCACCACGCGATCGATCAACTGGGTGGACTTCACGAGTCGGTCGGACACGCCGTCCGCGCTTCGTGCCACCTCCTCGACGCGCGACAACCGTTGCTGGACCGCCGCTGCGGCAAGCGTCGATTCAGCGGTATCGAGCCCCGCGTGCCGAATTTGCTCAATGAGTGATTCCGCCTCGTGATAGTCGGTGGCAGCCGCCTTCCACTTTCGCGCGTGAGCCTTGGCATCGCCACGTAGGCGCAGAATTTCTGCCAACTGCAGCTTGGATTCGGCCGAATCCGAAGCCGCCCAGCTACGCCCGAGCTGCTCCGCGCGAGCCAGGCACGACAGGGCTTCTGCGTACATCTGGCGGGAGTACGCCAATTCGCAGCGCGCCTGGCAAGCGAGCGTCGCCGAGCGCGGGCGAAGGTTCGCCGGGATTTGCTGGAGCAAGCGCTCCGCGGCAGAAAGCTCACGCTCTGCTGCGACGACATCGAGGGCCTGAGCGGCGAGGGTGCCGTGCCGAAGATGTCCGAGCATTTGCGCCTGCAACAACTGCGTGTCCCGGCTCTGGTCCACACTCAACCGATCCAACATCCCGCGGGCTTCGCCGAGCAGGGCCCCCCGCAATGTCTCGGCACCTCGCACGCCCTTGAGCTCACTGTCGACTTTCGAGATCACGGTTTCGGCGATGCCGATCGCCTCCTTCGCACGCTGCTCCGCCGTTTGCCGTTCGGCGACCGCCACGCGCCACTGCCAGGTCGCAACCACTAGTGCGATCGCGATCCCGGCGATCATGGCGGACAGAAGGGCAATCAACCGGCGCGGTGGTTGGGGCATTGGCTGGTCGAGGATACCTCTGGAAGAGGCGCGCGAAACCAGGAGGACGCCGTCCAGATTTCGACGTTCTCGCGCGGCGACGGGGGATGGGGAGCAAGCGCCGGATAGACGCTCTTTCGCCCGGCTTTCCGTGTACACTCGCGCGGTCGGGCGAACCGACGACAATCAGCCAGAGTCGAGCACGTGAGCGAATCGCCGGTAGAAGTCTTCGAGTTGATCGTCGGGATGTTTTTGGCAGTGCTCGTGCTGCACTACGTGGCTTCGAGGCTTTCGCTGCCGCCCGCAGTTGCATTGCTCGTCGGCGGTGGCGCTCTGGCCTTCACTCCGGGGCTGCCGACCATTCAGCTCAATCCGGAACTCGTGCTGTCCATCTTTTTACCGCCTTTGCTGATGGACGGCGCGTGGTTCACGGCGCACGCTTCTTTCCGCAGACATTTGCGCGGTATTTTGTCGCTCGCGATCGGCGCCGTGCTTTTTACGACCGGTGTCGTCGCCGTCGTCACGAAGCTGTTGGTTCCTGCGTTGCCATGGGCAGCGTGCGTCGCGTTGGGCGCCATCGTCTCCCCGCCGGACGCGGTGTCGGCCCGTGCGGTTTTGCAGCGCGTCAAGCTGCCACGCCGGTTGAGCACGTTCCTGGAAGGGGAGAGCCTGCTCAACGATGCGACCGGCCTGGTCCTATTTCGGTTTGCGGTCGCCGCGGTGCTCACCGGAACTTTCAGCATTCCCGCAGCCGCCGGCAGCTTCGCCGTGCTGGTCGCAGGCGGCATCGCCGTTGGCGGCGTCATCGGAGGGTTGTGGGTCCGGCTCGTGCGTCGGCTGCGCGACGAGAGCTTGGTGATCTGCGCGTCGATCTTGATCTGCTGGGTGGCCTATATGGCAGGCGAGCTGCTGCACGTCTCGGGCGTCATCGCTACGGTGACGGCCGGCTTGATCTGCGGCTGGTACCAACACGTGGTCTTCAGCGCGACCACACGCATCCGCGGTATCGCCACCTGGCAGGTGCTGGTTTTCTTGCTGGAGGCCGCGGTGTTCATGCTCATCGGCTCCTCGCTGCGCGGCGTGCTCGAACGCGTCGGCGGCACTGGCGTCGTGATCCAGACCATGGGTCTGACCGTGCTCACGATCGTGCTCGCCGTCACGTTTGCGCGTTTTGCCTGGGTTTTTGGCACGGATCTGGTCTTGCACGCGCTCAAACGCGCGGGGGTGAGCCGGGCGGAGCCGCTCGGGCCAGGAGCTGCGACGGTCATGAGCTGGGCCGGCATGCGAGGTGTGGTCACGCTCGCAGTCGCTCTGACGCTGCCTGATGCCATGCCCGGGCGGGATCTGATGCTCGTGACGGCGTTCGCCGTGATCTTGGCCACGGTACTCCTGCAGGGCACTACCCTGGGCGCGGTGATTCGTTGGGCGCGGCTACGGGAGGAAGAGGGCGCACAACCGCCGCTCGAGATCTTTGCCGCTGAAGTCGAAGTATTCAAAGCCCGGCTAGCGGCCGTCGAACGCCTCGCCTACGACGCCGAGGGCAACCTCATCCATCCGCAGCTGTTGGATTTCCACCGTCGCCGTGCGACCGCCGCTGCAAACTTTCAAGGCACCGCCGAAAAACGGGAGGAAGCCATCGCGGCCCACTTCGACGTCATCATCGCTAGCATCGCCGCTGGCCGCGTCGAACTAGTTCGACTCCACCGCTCCCACAAAATCGACGACGAAGTTCTGCACAACCTCGAGCATGATCTCGACCTCGAAGAACTCGGCGCCATTGCCGCCAAAAACACCTGAGCTTCGCCCGGCATCCCGCTCGGCGCTCGCTTCGCTCGCGAGCTACGCGACGCGCTCCGACGGCCACGCCCGCTAACCAAAAACGACCGCTCACGCAGGACGTTCGCGGCACTAGTACGCTCGTCCCGTGAACGGGCAGTCTGCCGACCCCCACAGCTTTACTGGGCTGTCCCCAAGACCGGGCTGGCAATTTCGGGCCCACGCCGCGAAAGCACGCTGCGAGCGCGCAGGTCGCAGTTTGTCGGTAATCGGCAGCGAGCGTTCCTTCATAGAGGAGAGCGGGCCGTAGCTCGCAAGGAGGCTCCCATGCGTTCATTCCCAGCAAGTGCTTGTTTGGTCGTCTTGCTCTCTGGTTGTTTTGGCGGTCGATCTGTCGACGAGCGGGGTGAACACCCGGCCACCCTCACGCCGACCACCTCTCAGGCCCTCATTCGAGACGCCTCACACAACGGTGGGGATCCGAGCTTCAGCTGGCTACCACCGGTCGTTCGACAAGCAGGAGGAGCAGCCGCGTTCGATCCCGACGTGGATACGGTCGTAAAGATTGACGAAGTAGGACTCGACGGAGCGATCGTGCGAAACGTCGCTACTTTCTCGAGGGACGTCGGCTGCGGGGCCGCGCGCGTACGCATCGTTGGGCAGGCCTACGAACTCATCTGGTCGACCAAAGGCGCTGAGCTACGGGCGAATCGGCGATACCGAGCGACAGTGTTTGCTGGCGCTCACGAACTCGGCTTCGCCGATCTCGACGTCGTATCCAATGCCCAAGATCTACCGCGGGTCGATCGCGACAACTACATTCCCTTGCTCAAAGACGGGGTTCTCAATCTCCGTTTCCATATGAACAAGGCGGAGACGCCGCGGGATTTGTGTTGGGCGGGGTTTGGGGCGAGCGCTTCGACCGTGGCGATGGGGCTGACTCCGTTTGCGATTACTAGCCCGGATCTCGATGGCAACGGGGGGCCCGATTTGGTGGTTGCGAACGTCGAAGCCGGTACGGTGAGCGTTCGGCTTTCCAGCAAATCAGGTGGTTTCCGGGGCGTCGCGGCGTACCCCGTTGGAGCTGGGCCGTGGGCCATTGTAACGGCAGACTTCGACGGCGATGGTAAATCGGACGTCGCTGTCGCGAACGAGTCGAGTCACGACGCGAGTATCCTCCTGAACGACGGCTCCGGAGCACTCGGCAATGCCGTTCACTACGCGACCGGTCAGAACCCAACCGGAGCCACGGCGGGTGATCTGAACGCGGATGGAAAGCCTGATCTCGTGATCGCCAACCGCAACAGCGGAACGGTGAGCGTGCTGGTTAACCAAGGCGCTGGCGCGTTTGCGCAGGCAGCCAACTACGAAACGGGACCCTTGGGAGCGGCCCCTCGCGCTGTGGCGATCGCGGACCTGAACGCGGACGGGAGCAACGATCTTGCCGTGGCCAACCTGCTCACGCTCGAAGTCGCAACATTGCTCAATCACGGTGACGGCACCTTTTCCGAGCCGATCAGCTACTTCGTGCGAGCCGAACCGATCGCTATCATTGCTGCTGACATCAATGGCGACTCACGGCCTGACCTGGCCGTAGTCACCCTTGCCAACGATGTCCGCGTATTGATCAACCAGGCAGAAGGTGGTTTCGAGCCCGCAGTCGAGTACCCTACGGGCACGAGGCCTGGCCCCGCGGAGGCAATCGATGTGAACGCCGATGGTCGCATCGATCTCGCCGTCCCGAATGCGACCACTAATGACGTCAGCATTTTCGTGGGTCGGGGCGACGGTACCTTCGAGCCGGCGCGTAGTTTCCCAGCCGATCTCTTTCCCCAGTCGGTCGCCAGCGCTGACTTCAATGGCGATGGCCGGCCCGATCTCGCTGTTGCGAACAACAGCGGCGTGGTCTCTTTCCTCATCAACGAAGGGGAGCGCGAGTGCGCGGGTAACTAGCCCGAGGGACCTCAGGTTTCCGGCGAGCTTTGGCTTTACATGGGGCGGTCGCCACGTTTGGACTGCCCCTCTACGCCGTGATTTCCGCGTGAGCGTCATCCCAGGTGCGTGAGACGGACCAAGCTGGAAGCGACGGTGTCTGCGGAATTGGGCTCGAGTGAAAGTTTCCTGTGACACGTTTTCGAAGATGCGAGTGATCGCGCGCGCTTCGTCCCCCCACTCAACGAACGTTCGATGAAGACCAGTGTCGTCAGGATGTGCTGCATTTTTGCGTGCGCGAGCTTCTCTTGCTCGTCAACGACGACATCTACCCCCAACACTGGCGGTAGCTCGTCGGGGGTGGGTGGCGCGGTGATGGGCAGTTCGGGCAGCGTGAGCGCGACCGCAACCGGGGCCAGCGGTAGTACTGCAGGCACCTCGAATGGGGGAGGACTCGGCGGCGGGGCGGCGAGTTCGGGCGGTCCCAGTCCCGGCGGTACGAGCGGTGAAAGTGCCGGTGGTGCGAGCGGTGCGAGCCCTAGCGAAGCGAGCCGCGCGGGCAGCAGCGGGGTAGGCGGCAGCACGCCGAACGGGGTGGCGGTCAAGCTCGATGCGACGCGCCAGACCATCGTGGGGTTTGGCCTCACCACTGCTTGGATGCCGAGCGGCAGAAGCCTCCCGTTGGACAAGGTCTTCGGCACGGACGGAGGCGATGCCATCGGCTTGTCCATCGTTCGCGTCAGCATGAATCCGGATGGCACGCTCAGCGGCCCCTTCATCGCCGAAGCGAAGGCCCGAGGCGCGAAGATCATTGGCACGACCCTGAGCCCGCCCGCGCGTTGCAAGAGCAACGGCAACACGCAGAAAGGTGGGTACTTACTGGAGGAGTGCTTCGACTCGTGGTCGACGACGATTGCCAAGTTCGCCCAGACTCAGGGGCTGTACGCCATGTCGATCGCAAACGAGCCTGATTTTGCGTCCTGTTATGCCAGCAAGGGACCACCGTGTGACGCAGACTTCGACTCGACGACATTCACTGCCAAACAGCTGGTCGCCTGGGTGAAGCTGGCTGGAGCGAAGCTCAGGGCTCAGGGGATCAAGGTCATTGCGCCCGAAGTCGCCGAATGGAACCACGCCTTCAGCAACGCATCGGCGAGCGGGTCGACCGTCGCCAACCACCCGGACAGCTCGGATCCGCTGAACTGTGGCTGCTTCTCGAATACTCTGATCGAGATCGGTTGCGCCCAAACCTGCCTCGACGGCAATGGTTACGATTACGGCCACTGGCTGTGGAAAGACCCGGACGCCTGGAACGCCTTCGACATCTTCGGGGTGCACGAGTACGACTCACAGATTGCGTACACCTGGCCCGCCGACATCAACCATGGTGTCCGCAACAAGGAGGTTTGGCAAACCGAAATGGGCGGCATCAAGTACTGGCCGGAAGAGGGGCCGTCGACTGACATCAGCAACGGCGTCGCGGTCGCAGGTTGGATTCACTCGGCGCTCACGGCGGGCGAGGCTTCGGCGTGGATTTGGCGGTTCTACGAAAGCTTCTTCATGAACGACAACGAAGGGCTGGCCTTGACGCAGGGGGGGCGACCTATGCCAAGCGCTACTACACGCTTGGTAACTACAGCCGGTTCGTGCGCCCCGACTTCATCGCGGTGGAGGTCGTCGGGAACTCCAATCGGGAGGTGTTGCTCTCGGCCTATCGAGGCCCGGACGGAACGGTGGTGGTCGTGGCGGTGAACAAGGGCACCACGGCGGTGACGATTCCGATCGCGATCACCGGCGGTAACGCTCCGGCCATGCTGACGCCGACGGTGACGTCGGGGACCGACAACCTGAGGGAGGCCCCGCCGGTGATGGTGACCGGCGGCTCGTTCATGGCGATGTTGCCGAGCCTGTCGGTCACGACGTTTTCTGGGAAGTAGGCGCGAGCCGGCGGTAGTTTGGTATCCCCGACAATGCGCAGTTTGAGAGCCGCTCATCGCGGACGGGAGAAAATCCGCTCTCTCGCCTACAAATGGACGCTACGGAAAAACACTTCGCGGCCATGAACGAGCCGATCCCGCAGGAAGTCTGGCTGCATTTGATTCGCAAAGCTTAGCTCCTGCTGAACACACAGGACGAACGCGCAGGCGCCGCATGGCTCACTGGCGACTGCGGTGAGGTCAGGCGTCACGAAATTTCCGAAACCGTAGACCTCGAGTGTTGACGTGTCGACCGCCGATTTTTCGTCACGCGCGGGGCCATTCGCCGATGGACTTCGCGATGAGAACATCGATATTGGTCTTTGTCGGCTTGGTACTGTCTCTACTTGGCGGCCTCTGGTATCGGCAAACGGGCCACCGCGCGCTGCCCGCGGTGCAAGCGCACGGACTTGCCGAGGGCGGGCGGGGTGCGAGCGCCGAAACCGGGGTGAGTTTGGCGTCGGTGTCGCTGCCGCCGCCTCAGCGCGACGTGCACGTGGATATTTTGCCCGTGGCAGGCGATCAGCCGATCTTCGTGCTGCGTGGGGCGGACCCACGGGCCAAGGGGATAGGCGTCGTGCTCCATGGTTGGTGCGGCCACGGGATGGGCGTGCTCCAGGCCTTCGCGTACGCTGCGGCGGACTCCGGACGATTCCTGGCGCTTCAGGGAGATCACCATTGCGGCAACGGGCCTCTGCGTGGTTGGTCGAACGACACCGAAGCACTCGATCGGCGCATTGATGCTGCGCTCGAGGAATATTTGGGAAGTGAGCCGCCCTCGGAAATCGTGTTGATGGGCGCGTCGCAAGGGGTGGATCGCGCGATCGCACTCGCGCGTCGTTTTCCCAGCAAATACCGGAGATTAATCTTACTGAGCGGGCCACGCGCGGAGCCCGCTGCGGGGCTTAGCCGCGTCGCAGGGGCATTTTTTCTGGTAGGGCAGCGCGAAAATCAGCGCCCCACCCGCGAGATGGCCGCGCGCTGGCAGGCTGCCGGGATCCCGGTGCAATTGCGCATCGTTGCGAACGCCGGACACGCGGACTTCGGGGCTGACGCCGATCCGCTGATGCGAGAAGCGTTTCGATTTCTTGGGGTGAAATGAGGCGAAGGGGACGTACTACGGTCACGTTTTGCCAGCTCGGACGATAGACTGAACATGCTGGAGTCCACCTCAGGTTGACCACACAAGCTCACCGCGCCTTGCGCCAGTACGTCGCGCAACCAGCGACTCGGTCGTCGCTGCGAGCTTACCTGCGGCGCCGTGGTTTCCTCGACGATGCTGACGATCTGGTGCAGACCGTGCTGTGCGATGCTCTCGCCGTGCAGGCCGTGCCCGCCGAAGCCGCCGATCTCCCGCGCTTCATCACCGGCATCGCCCGTCGGAAAGTGGCCGATGAGCGCAGGCACCGCGCTCGCTGGAAGCATGCCGAGCTACCCGAGCTGGGAGTAACGATGGCCCCCGAGGCGAGCGATTTGTTGGCTCGCATCGATGCTCAGCTCACCGAGCCCGAGCAGCGCCGCTCGCTCGACTGGCTGCTCCGCGAGCACGCGGGCGATTCGCTGCTCGAGATTGCGCGCGAACACGCTCTCCGCCCCGAGACTCTGCGCCAGCGGATCTGCCGTCTGCGCCGACACTTGCGAGCCGTGCACGTCTGGCCATTCGCGCTGCTCTTGGCGCTCGGCGCGGCGATCGCGCCGCTCGAAGGTGGGCGAACTCTTGGCTGGCCCTCCACCCAGACGTCGCGCGCGCTTGCTGCGTACGACGGGACTTGGCGCGTGGTTGCTTGGGGCCCCCGTCACTACCCGGCGCTCGGTCTATCCGTCGTCATTCACGACGGGGCCGCGCGAGTGCAGAGCTCGACTGGCTTCGTCGAACGAGACTTGCTGTTCCAATTTCAAAGCGATCAACGTGTCATCGTGCGGGCGGGCAACGCCGTGTGGGACGCACAGCTCAGCAGCACCGACGCGGCTCACCTCAAGCTTACGAGCTCCCGCGGTTTCGTCGAATTGGAACGGATGCGCTGACTGCGGGAGTTTGCGACCTGGGCCACGCGGGCGCGTCACCGTGCGCGGTGTTTCGCCAATCAGTTGTACGCAGGATTTTGCGCTGGGTCGCGGCAAAGCTCCAGTGAGGCCGCGCACAACGTGCAGGAAAATGCCGTGTCTTGGCCCATGATGCAGGGCGCGGGCGCGCTCTCGGCCCCACTCGGGTCGTAGGTCACGCACTTGTAGGTGCTGCCGAGTGGCTGCGTGGGGTCGGCCGCGTTCGGGGGGTATTGCACCAAGCAGCCCAGACAAACGTCAATTGGGAATGTCAGCGCGCTCGAAGTCATGGACGTGCCGTCCAACGCCTCACCGGTCACTTTGACGGTTGCTACGATTGGTTCTTCGCCTTGCAGCGACACGCCTTCACGGAGTGCGGCGGGCACGAGGGTCACCGGGATACTGCCGTATGCCGACGTATCCGCAGCCGTGTCGACGAAGCCAGTGCCGGCGGTCGAGTACGTACCAAGGGGGGTGCCGTTCGCGGTTGCCAGTTCGACCTCAGCGCCATGCAGCGAAATTCGCTCGGTCTGCGGTGCGCTCGGCGTAGACGCCGCGCTTTGAAACTGATTGCCGACGAGCAAAGTCGCCGTGTAGCTCGAGGTAAGCGCCAGGTCCAAGACTCCCTTGCCGAGCAACGCGCTTCCGCGCTCCGCCTTCACCGTGCAAGAGTTCGCATCGGGGACCAAGACGCCTACTACGAACAACAATTTTTCGTTGCGGCCCGCCTTGTCGACCCCCTGGCCCGAACTGCTATTGCCGCCGCAGCTCGTCAGCGTGCTCGTCACACCAAGGGCCGCAAACACGAGTCGACGAGCGGAAAACAGGCCGTACATGGATACCTCGAGGGGCGAAGGACCGCTCAACCCGCGAGCCTATCGATCGCCATCCCACGCTGTCAACCGCCCGTGGAAAGGTCCGGAGGCGCAAAAAGACGCGCCCTTTCGAGATATCCGGGAGGACGACGGCGTGGATTGCTCGGTGTTTGGCTGAGCACGCAGTCGATCGAGCGAAGGCAGCTTCCACAGCGCGGCGTTGTCCTGCAAGAACGCGAACGCTGACTTCAGGGGGATTGGTGCCCTTGCCGCGCGAGGTGTGATCCGGCTTCGCAGCCGTGAGCGCTTCTAATGCACGACTTCTAATGCACGAGTAGGAGAAACCCAATCACGATGCCCGTGATGAGGGACCATACCAGCAGCACCGTGTCGCGCCCACCGATCTCAAAACGTTCCTGGTCCATCAAATGATGGGAATGGGACGTATCTGCCGAGTTCGCCATGGAATTACCCTTTCGTGAATGAGCCGCGCTCGCGTGGCTCACGAAAAGCGGGCCAACGGTGAAGCCGCGGCTCGCCGAGGAATCGAGCGAATCTCGTCGAGTATACGCTCGATCACTCGAACCGCCAGGAGCGGTGCGCCGCTCAGATCGGAAGCTATTGGAACTTTGGAGGAATTGCCCTTGTGCCGGGGCCTGTCCGAGAGAGTTCGGCGGTTCCGGCGTTTGTGGCGGAGTGAGTACGAGTCGACCTCACTCCCTGGCGCTCGCTCCAGCGCTGACTCGCGTCAGCTCGGCCCCAACGGCCTGCCGGCTCACCGAGTAGAAAAAGACGAGCGCGCTCTCATTTATCCGTAGATCTTGGCGAACGCTCCCACTCAATGTCGAGCTGGAGAGGATTCCCTGAATGGATGCGCGGATGAAGGCGTGGCAGCGAGGGGTTGCGTTCTCGATGTGTTTGGCCGCGAGTTGCGTCGGCCCCGCAAGGACGACGGAAGCGCCGCCAGCACACGCTGGGAGCTTCCCGCCACGCGTGGCGGACGTTGGCGTTCCGGCGTCGCCCGCGATCGTCCCGGAAGCAACGACCAGCGGCGGAATCCGTCCTACCTCGGATCGCATCGTGAGCCCTGGCATTCGCTTTCGCAGCTTTGAAACCAGATTCAAACAAACCGTTTGGGTGTACACCGCCGACCCGCCACCTCCGCACCCTGGCTTGATCTTGATCGCGCCGGCGGGTGGCTATCCGCCGCTCTTCGCCGCTCGTCTCGGCAGCGGCGACACGCCCGAGCACCTGCCGTACGTCAGCGCCGGCTACACCGTGGTGTCCTACACTCTATCCGGTACCAGGCCGGACGATCCCCACGACAAGCAGAAGGTCGCGGAAGCTTTGACCGCCTTCTTTCAATCTCGTGGCGGCGTCACCGATGGTCTCGCGGCGCTCACTTTTGCGCTCGAGCAATTCCCCGAGCTTGACACCAACCGAGTGATCGCTGCTGGCCACAGCTCTGCGGGCACGCTTGCATTGCAGCTGGCCGCATCGCACCCGAGCATCCGGGGAGTCATCGCATACGCCCCCGAGACCGAGCCCGGCGCCCGTCTGAGTGACAAAGACATCGCCACGATGACCGAAGCGATCCCGACTTTCCCGTACTTCCTGCGGATCGTGTCGCCGCTCTCGCGCGCCGCGGACATCACAGTGCCTGTGTTCTTGTTTCATTCCAAGGCGGACGACAACGTGCCCACGACGAGGATCGCGCGCTTCGCGGCCGCGCTTAGGCAGCACCATTGTCCGTTGACCCTAGAGGAAGTCGAGCGCGGCGATCACTACGAGTCGATGATCGATCCAGGCATCGCGCGGGCGCTACTCTGGCTCGCGAAGACCTATCCGCCAGCCGGCGCCGCACCGCCCCCCACGTCCCGGCCCTAGCTCGAACACCCTGAAATGAACGTCGGTCAGGCTCAAGGCCGAGCCTCGACCACACAGTCAGCGACTGGTCATCACGACCGCGGAGATCGTCCACCCATGCCTCACTCATTCATGCCCTTTGCGTTCGTTTGTCTGACACTGCCGGCCTGTACGACCCCCGCTTCGAGCGCAGGCTCGAGCGTGACATCGGCGGCGACTCCCGCCGCAGCAAGACCTGCGCCCCGCGTAGCGCCCCAGGGCGGCGCTGTCGGGGGAGGGGATCTCTACGCGCAACTCGTCGCGCGGGCAGAAAGCGGTGACGAAACGGTGGACTGGGGCGCGTTGCGGAGGGCCTATTTGAAGAGCCCCGCGTTCGATCGCGCACGAGGAGCGGCCGACCGACTACTCGAGCTACGCAAGGCGATGTTTGCAGCAATGGCTGCGCACGACCACGCCGCGGTGCTGGCAAGAGCTCGCGAGTCCCTCGACTTGGTCTACATCGACCTGGAAGCGCAGAAAGCACGCGCTCAAGCCTGCGCGGTGATGAAGGACACCGAGTGCGAGAAGCGCGGCAGACGCATCGAACTCGGTTTGCTTCGCTCCATCATCTCGTCGGGCGATGGTCTCTCGTGCGCGAGCGCATGGCAGGTCGTGACCGTCGACGAAGAGTACTTCATATTGCGAATGAGCAACGACGAGTGGCATCGACAAACCCTCGTCCAGGAACGGGACAAAATTTGTGACAAAATGGATGTCACTGACGAGGCGGGTCAGCCGCAAACCCACTACTTCGACGTCGGCGCACTGTTGGCGGCCGATGAAGCTCGAATCAGCCGGCATTGAACGCAGATGGGGGACAGTGGTGTCGAGCCTTGCTGCGCCGGGGGCGGCGCAAGCCGGCTGATTCCACTCCCTCGCTCAACGTGCCTCGCGAGTGGCACCCAAGACCCTAGACGTTAACGACGCTCGGTAACTCTCGCTACGCTACTCGACCGGCATCTCGGGGAGAGGCGCCCCTGCGCGCGCGAGATAGATGGTCATTGTTCCCGGATTGGGAGCCGAAGCGTTCCCCCGAACCGCCATGCCCGCGCCCACTCCTGAACGGATCATCTGCCGCATGTAGCCCTGAAGCGAGGCCGCAGCTTCACTGTGAAGCTCGAACCGACAAAGCGTACTACGACAATCGATCGGTCCGACGCGGACATCGCTGTCTTTGATGGCATCCAGCTTGGCTTGAATGGTTCGTCGCGCCTCGACCGCCCAGGAGCGATCGAAGGACTCGCCTTCGAATGCAACGGCTGCATACGTACGCCGCTCGTCCTCACTAGGCGCCTCTACTGGGGGTTTTGCGGGGCTCGGCTCGATCGGTTGGGGCTCGGGAGCTGGTGCAACCGTTGCTTGAAACGCCTCGGGTTGACGGGGCTCCTGGTGACTTGGGACGATTTGCGGCTCGAGCCGGGCGACTGGCGTTGTCTCCGAAACCGATTCACTGACTATGTTGCGTGCGCGCTGTGACTTGGAGCCAGACGCAACCACGATTCGCCAGCAAACAATGGCGGCAAGGGCCGCCGACAAGACCATGACAATCTTAAGACGCATGAGATTTCACCCTCCGAGGACATTCGACACGAAAGCGAACACAACTGCCGCGCCTTTGCGCTGCGTGGTGGTCAACGCAATAAAATGAAGTCCCCCACTCTTGGGGTGGGGGACTCACGCGATAGATGTGACTAAAGGGCGCCGCCGGACACTTTGATCGCGCTGAGATAACCGGGGTTAGGATCGGTATTCTCGGATATCAAGCATTCGACCGATATCGGATTTCCAGCGGCTACGCTCAGCGTGCCGAGAGTGACCCAACCGGCGGTAGTCGGCAGATCCTGATTGCCCGTCCAAGTCACGAAATCGCCGTTGAGATTCGACACC
>Ga0164309_10000583_pt1 | contig 19730 bp, 17 predicted proteins | sample Whisoiple_247_MG_FD_109984 | JGI IMG/M metagenome (GOLD analysis project Ga0164309, IMG submission 109984) | Soil microbial communities amended with fresh organic matter from upstate New York, USA - Whitman soil sample_247_MG | ecosystem: Environmental > Terrestrial > Soil > Unclassified >...
ACCCACAAAAAGTGAACGCCCCACCGAAAAGGCGAGGCGTTTCACCGCTCTGATTGTGATTCGAGGTTTCTGATCTGTCGGATCTTTCTACCTTCCTCTTGGTCGACCAATGACCTGAGCAGAGAATGTGGGTCGGGACGGCTGGCTTCTGCGGAGTACGCGTCGAGGCGTCTGCTCGGGAGGCGGCTGCCACGGCCGTGGAAGTACACGACCCGAGCTAGACTGAGAAACCGGCCCTAAGGCTGCCTATCCGGCGCCGCCCCGGCCAACACAGTCAATATGAGACGATCACAATCCGCTGACAACCAGGTATTTTCGGTATTACGTTTCGTGCCAACTTGGCGCGACGGCGGCGGGTCGAAGAGGCGCGCATGATCGAACTTTCCGCGGCGCTGGAGCTTTTGTTCCAGACGGTTTCTGGCTCTGCTTCCGTCGCGGCCGCTAGCTCGGCCGGCGCTGGCTCGCGAGGACCTGCGCTCGGCGTCGAGCGCGTTTCGCTCGATCGAGCGGCGGGACGCGTGCTGGCCGAGGACGTGCGCGCGACGGTTCCGGTTCCTCTTCACGACTACAGCGCGATGGATGGGTATGCAGTCGATTCCGCGGACTTGGTAGGCGGTGGTCCGTGGACGTTGCCTGTCGTGGGACAATGTCGGACCGGTCATCCGACCGCACTCTTTCAGCGCGGCGGGGCCGTGCGCATCTTCACGGGCGCGGCGCTGCCGGCTGGCGCCAACGCCGTGGTGATGCAGGAGAACACCACGGCCGAGGCGGACGCAGTGGTCGTGCGGCAGGCCGTCCGGCCAGGTGAGAATGTCCGAAGGGCGGGCGAGGACTTGCGCGCGGGCGATGTGGCACTCGCGCGCGGGACTCGGCTCAGTGGCTTTCAGGTGGCCCTCTTGGCCACGGTCGATCGCGCCGAAGTGCTCGTGGCGCGGGCGCCGCGCGTGGGCGTGTTGTGTACGGGGGACGAGCTCAGGCCGGCCGGAAATCCGGGCGGGCCCGGATTGGCCGAGAGCAATGGTGTCGCGCTCGTCGCCCTCGCGCGGCAGCTCGGAGGCGAGGCCGCTCGGGCCCCGCTCTTGGCAGACGATGCCGTAGCGACTCGGCGCGCCCTCCAGCAGGCAGCCTCGAGCTACGACGTGGTGCTCACGGTCGGCGGAGTGAGCGTGGGCGATCATGATTTGGTCCGACCGACGTTGGTCGAGCTCGGGGCCGAGATCGTCTTTGCCAAGGTGGCCATTCGACCGGGCAAGCCGGTCTTGCTGGCGCGCCTCGGCGGAGCGTGGATCCTCGGGCTGCCGGGCAATCCAGCTTCTGCGCTGGTGACGTTTGCCTTCTTGGGCGCGCCGCTCCTGCGAGCGCTGCAGGGCGACCGCGAGCCGCTCGCGGAGAAGCGCAGCCTGCGTCTGACCTCGGCGTTTCGTCAGAATCCGGGGCGGCTCGGTCTCTACCGAGGTCGCACGGTGGGCGCAGAGGTGGAGATCCTCTCGAACCAGGCGTCGGGCGCGTCCACGGCCATGGCGTGGGGCAACTGCTTCGTCTTGGTGCCGGCCGACGTGCGCGAGCTCGGCGCCGGTGACGCGGTCGAGGTGGTTCTGCATGCCGAGCTCTGAGGCGCGCCCTGGGGCCGAGCTCGTGGTCGGTGTTTTGGTGGGCGGCGCTTCGCGCCGCATGGGCGGACGGCCGAAGGGGCTCTTGCCGGCTCCAGGGGGCCAGGAGCGCATCGTCCCGCGCTTGCTGCGCCTCACCGAAGAGACGCTGCCCGGCGCGCTTCGGGTGCTGGTCGGCCGGCAGGATGCTTACGCCGAGCTCGGGGTGCCGATGCTCGACGACGCCGCAGCCGCTGCGGGCCCTCTGGCAGGTCTCGTCAGCTTGCTCCGCCATGCGCGCGCCGTGGGGCGAGCGGAAGCCTTGCTCTTGGCCTGCGACCTGCCGCACCTGACGCCGGCGTTGCTCGGCAAGCTGGCGGACGTCGAGCTCACGGCCCTGGCGCTCGCGCCGCGCCTCGATGGGCGCTTCCAGCCCCTGTTCGCCCGCTACAAGCTCGAGGCCTTGGCGCTGGCCGAGCAGGCGCTGACCGGTGCCGATCGCTCGCTCCAGGGGCTCCTCCGTAGTCTGGATGCGAGCGTCTTGTTGCTCACGCCAGCCGAGGAGCGGGCGCTCGTCGACTGGGACCAGCCGGGTGACGTCAGCGAGTGAGAGGCTCGGGCTGGACTGGCTCGCTAGGTGTGGTGGTGATGGTGCGCGTGATGCTCGTCGCCGCGGCAGCGCGCATCTTGCCAGCCGACCCAGTACGGGCCGTCCGGACCGTGCTCGCGCTTCCAGATCGGGACCTCGGCCTTGATGCGATCGATGAGCAGCCGGCAGGCGTGAAAGGCTTCCGCGCGATGCACTGCGGCGGCGGCGCAAACGACCGCGACGTCGCCCACCTCGAGCGGGCCAATGCGGTGCACCGCGCTGAGTGCGACGTCGCCGAGCTCCTGCACGATGCCCTCGGCGATGCGCGCGAGCTGCTTTTCGGCCATCGAGACGTAGGCTTCGTATTCGAGCAAGGTGATCTTGCGCCCGTCGTTTTCGCTGCGCACAACGCCGAGGAACACGTCGATGCCGCCGAAGCGCTCCGCCTGCACGCTTCCGACCACCCGATCGAGATCGATGGGCTCGGGCTGGACAGCGAACAGGCTCACCCGGGCTCCTTCCTCGCCACGTCGTCCAGGCGGAACTCGCCGGAGCGCCCGCCCGATTTCTCGAGCAGCCGCGTCGGTCCCACGACCAGGCTACGATCGATGGATTTGAGCATGTCGTAGACGGTGAGCGCGGCAATCGAGGCGCCGACCAGCGCCTCCATCTCCACCCCCGTGGGCGCCACGGTTTCCGCGCTGCACGTGATGTCCAGGCTCTGGCGCGCGTCGTCCGTCTCGAAGCTCACCTCGACGTGTGTGAGCGGAACGGGGTGGCAAAGCGGAATCAGCTCGCTCGTGCGCTTGGCAGCCAAGATCGCAGCCAGGCGCGCGGTGCCGAGCACGTCGCCTTTGGGGACGTCCGCGTCGAGCAGGCGCCGATAGGCGACGTCGCCCAGATGAATGGAGGTGCCGGCGCTGGCTCGACGCTTGGTGGCCGGCTTGGCGGAGACATCCACCATGCGCACACCGCCGCCGGGCGCCACGTGGCTGGACACGGCGCTGTGGCCGATGATCTCGTGGTAGGCCCCGCCGATGCGTTCCTCGCTGTTTTTGGCGCACACCTTGGCGAGGGCGTAGCGGTCGAGCGGCGTCAGGGCTGCCCATACGGCGTCGGGCAAGGGGCGCGTGGGTCCCAGAGTTTGCTTCACTTGGTCTGGCACCTCGTACGGCGACGGATCCGTGGACGGCATCTCGCGGGCCGCTTCCGGGCGGGCCGGCGAGACGAGCCGGGCCACCCGCCCCAGATCGACCAGGTACTCGGCGCCAGCCGAGGTCAGAAGCACGCGCTCCGCATGAGCCAAGGAGAGGAAACCTTCGCGAGACAGACGCAGACCCGCCAAATCGAGCGCGCGACGAGCGGCGAGCGGCAAGAGCTCGAGGCGCTGGTCAATGCCGTCGAATGCGTAGAGTTTCACGATCCAGTTCTACCAGGTGGAGCGCCGGGGCAATTGCCAGAAATACCGCCCTTGGCATGTCATTTGGTTTTCGAGCTGGTGGCGGGGGCTGGCTTGTATCATTTTCCCCTCGTGCCCACGTCCGGCGCCCTTCCACCACATGCAGACCGCCTCGGGCGTCCGCTCGCGCAGCTTCGCATCAGCGTGACGGATCGCTGCAACTTCCGCTGCACCTACTGCATGCCGCGAGAAAAATACGCGGACCACCGCTACTTGCCCAAGCGCGCGATCCTGAGTTTCGAAGAGATCGTGCGGGTGACCCGCGTGCTCCGTGGCCTGGGTGTTCGGAAAGTCCGGCTGACCGGCGGGGAGCCGCTCTTGCGGCGCGACTTGCCGGTCTTGGTCGAGCAGCTGGCCGGACTCGGTGTCGAGCTCGCCCTGACCACGAATGGTACCAAGCTGCGTGAGCTGGCCCCGGCGCTGCGCGCCGCGGGCCTCGGCCGCCTGACGCTCAGCTTGGACACGCTGGAGGACGCGACGTTTCAAACGCTGGCCGATGCTCCGGGCTTCGTGGTGGCGGACGTCTTGGCCGGGCTCGATGCCGCAGTCCAGGCTGGCTTTTCCTCGGTGAAGATCAACTGCGTCGTGCGCCGGGACCTGATGGACCGGCAGATCGAGCCGCTCGTCCGCCATTTCCGGGGCACGGGGCACGTGCTGCGCTTCATCGAGTACATGGACGTCGGCATGAAGAACGGCTGGCGCGCGGCCGACGTCGTCAGCGGTCAGGAGATCTTGGAGCGGATCGGGCGGCTCTACCCGCTTTCGCCCGTGCCCCGGGGTGAGCGAGGGGATGTGGCCGAGCGCTATCGGCTGCTCGATGGCTCGCTCGAAATCGGCCTCGTGACCAGCATCTCCCAACCCTTCTGCGAGGCCTGTGACCGCTTGCGCCTGTCGGCCGACGGGCAGGTCTTCACGTGTCTGTTCGCGAGCCAGGGCCACGACCTCAAGGCCTTGCTGCGGGAGGGAGGAACGGACGACGAGCTCTTCGCCCGCCTCTCGGGGATCTGGTCTCGCCGTGGCGATCGCTACTCGGCCGAGCGGGCTGAGGCTATAGCGGCCAACCCCGCGCAGGGCGGGCGCCGCTTGCCCCTCTTGCCTCGGGTCGAGATGCCGTTCATCGGCGGCTGATCAGCCGGTCTCGCTGCGGCGACGCCGCTTGCGGCGTAGCTTTTCGAGCGTCGACTCGCGCACGGGGGCCGGCTTCAACCCGCCCGGCTGCATGGTGCTCGCTCTGACCTGCGCGGCCTGGCGCGCGAGCTCGATGAACCGTTCCTGACTGCGTAAGGGGGTTTCGTTCGCTCCGCGCGCGGCGCGCTCGTAGCGACCACCGGTGCCGAGGAGCCAGCCCTTCACGTTGTCGCTGGCCATCGTCTGCAGAATCTCGTCCGTGATGCGCTGTTTGAGTGCCGGCTCGACCACCGGAAACAGCACCTCCACGCGACGCCGGAAGTTGCGCGGCATCCAGTCCGAGCTGCCGCAGTAAACCTCGCGCGCGCCACCGTTCTCGAACGAGTAGATGCGGGCGTGCTCGAGAAAGCGGTCGATCAGCGCGCGGACCCGAATGTTGTCACTCGTCCCAGGCACGCCGGGCCGCAGGCAACAGATGCCGCGCACGAGCAGGTCGATCTGCACCCCGGCCTGGGACGCTTGATAGAGCGCGGCGATGACGTCAGCGTCCACGAGCGAGTTCATCTTGGCCATGATGCTTGCCGGCCGTCCGGCGAGCGCGTGCTCGCGTTCGCGATGGATGAGCCCGAGCATGGCCTCCTGCAAGCCGAGGGGCGCCACCAAGAGCTGGTTCCAGTGGTCTGGGGCCGAGTAGCCGGTGAGCAGGTTGAAGAGCGACGTGGCGTCCTCACCGAACTCTTCCTTCGCCGTGAACAGGGACAAATCCTCGTAGCTGCGCGCGGTCTGCTGGTTGTAGTTGCCGGTGGCCAGGTGCACGTAACGCTGGAGGCGCTTGCCCTCTTGGCGCACGACCAAGAGCACCTTGCAGTGGGTCTTGAAGCCGAGCAGGCCATACATCACGTTCACGCCCGAGCGCTCGAGTGTTCGGGCCCACTGGATGTTGCTCTCCTCGTCGAAGCGGGCCTTGAGCTCCACGACCGCCGTGACCTGTTTGCCGAGCTCGGCGGCACGCTGCAGCGCTCGCACGAGCGGGGACTCGCCACCCGTGCGGTAGAGGGTCTGCTTGATGGCGAGGACTTTCGGGTCTTCGGCGGCCTGGGTGACGAAGTCGATGACGGCCTCGAAGGACTCGTAGGGATGATGGAGCAGGACGTCGCCTTGACGGATGGTGGCGAAGAAGTCGTCGCTGTCGCGCAGGGGCGGGACGTAGAGCGGGCTGAACGGCGGATCGGAAACGTCGGGACGATCCTCGCCCTTGGTCAGCGCGGTGAAGTTCTCCAGCATGAGCGGGGCGCCCGAGCGGTACAGATCACGCGTGCGATCGAGACCCAGCTCGTCGCAAAGGAAATCCAGCGATTCGTCGGATGCACTCTGGGACACCTCGAGTCGCACGGCGTGGCCGCGTTCGCGGCGGCGTAACTCCGCCTGGATGGCCAAGAGCAGATCTTCGCCTTCGTCCTCGTCGAGCTCGATGTCGAAGTTGCGCGTCACGCGGAAGGCGAAATCTCCGTGCACCGGAAGCCGGGGGAACAGGCGACTGGCCTTGCGCACGACCAGATCTTCCAAGGTCACGAACGCTCGACCGTTTCCTTTCACGGTGACGGGAACCAGGCGCGAGATGCTGGGCGGCAGCTGCACGAGGCCAAAGCTCGGCTCGCTCGGATTGTGCTGGTCGAACAGGAAGCCGACGTTGAGCGTCTTGTTGCGCAGGTGCGGAAACGGGTGGGCCGGGTCGATGGCGATCGGCGTGAGCACCGGGTAGATGTTGCGGTCGAAGTGCTCGTCCAACTGGGCGAGCGATTCGGCGTCGAGCTCGCCGGGGTGGTAGACGCAGAGACCCAGCTCACGCAGGCCAGGCCGGAGGCTGTCGTTCCAGATGCGGGCCTGCCACTCGCAGAGGTCGTGCGCGCGCTCGGAAATCGCCTTGAGCTGCTGCTCAGCGGTCAGACCGTCGGCGGGCATCTCCAGCACGCCGCTCTGGATTTGGGCCTGGAGGCCGGCCGCGCGCACCATGAAGAACTCGTCCAGGTTGGTCGAGTAGATGGCCAGGAACTTCATGCGCTCGAACAGAGGCACCTGCGGATTTTCCGCCTCGGCCAAGACGCGGGCATTGAACTCGAGCCACGACAGCTCACGATTGATGAAGAGGGTGCCGTCGGTCTCGAGAGGCGTGCGCTGAACCACCGGAATGTGCGCGGGCAGGTTCACCTGGGCGACGCGTTGTCGGGCTTCACTGGGCATGATGACGAAGGAGTCCTCGTCCTGGCGTAACACGGCAGTGTGACGCTTTGCCCTGCCTACCAGGGAATTTCGACGCCCGCCTTGAAGAACTTCCCAGTTTGCTCGAACGGCAGGGCCAAGGTGGCCAAGAGGCCCTCGGCCCCATCTTCCGCGACGCCGGGGGCTTTGGGGCCACCTAGATCGGTGCGCAGCCAACCGGGATCGAGCGCATTGACCGCCACCCGTCCGCGCAGCTCCCGCGCTTGCGCCATGGTGAGTCCGTTCAGTGCCCACTTACTGACGCGATAGGCTGCGATCCCCGCTTCGGTGAGGCCATGATGCGTGCCCGCACCCGAGCTCACGTTGACGACGCGTGGCTCCTTGGTGCGCAGAAGCAAGGGCAAGAGCTCGCGGAGCAGCCGGTGCGGTGCGAGGAGGTTGACCTCCAGCGTCTGCTCGAGGATGCCCGGCGGCTCCTCGGTGATCTCCGCGTCCCGCCACAGCATGACCCCGGCGTTGTTGACCAGGATGTCGAGCTTCTCGAAGTGCCGCTGCGTGGCCGTGCGCACGAGCGCGGCGAAATCGGGGTCAGCGAGGTCCGCCTCGAGCGCGATGAACCGCCCGGGCGCCCGCTGTTCGAGCTCCTTCTGTGCTTGGGCGAGGCGGGTGGGGTCCTTGGCGACGCCAAGCACTCGGGCGCCCTGATCCACGAGGGCCCGGGCAGCAGCGAGGCCGACTCCGCGCGAAGCCCCGGTCAGGACGATGGTCTTCTCCGCCAAAGCAGCTTTCATGGAAGCGCTTCTACCACGTTGGCCGGCCCGCGGGTAGGGTGGCGGCCCGCTTCGCGAGAGGGCCTGCGGGCGGGCTCAGCGGGTCGGCTCAGCGGGCCGGCTCAGCGGGCCGGAAGGGCAGGGGGCCCGGTGGGGGGTAGCGAGCTCTGGCCCGAATGGCTCGTCAGCCGTCCGCTGTGGAGCCGGTAGCCTGGGACCTCGAGGCGTTCGATGAGCTGCGGTCGGTTGGTCGCCACGAGCAGGGTGACACTCGGATCGTCCCGCAACTGGCACAGGATCTGATGGATGACCTGTGCCGTGCGAGCATCGAGGCCGACGTCCGGATCGTCGAAGAAGAAGAAGTTTGGTTTGATCGCCAGCGCTCGGGCCAGAGCCAGCCGCTTGCGAATGCCGAACGACAAGTGCGATGGCTGACGGAACCAGTCGGCACGCGACACCTGAGCCGTTTCGAGTGCGGCTTCGGCTTGGGCCACCATCGTGTCCTCGTTCAGATCCAGCATGTCGTAGTGGTAGCGGAGCGCTAGGGACACGTTGGACATCGCGTCGAGGTTGGCCAGAAGGCCACCTTCCTGGAAGACGAAGCCCACCCGGATGCCGCGTTGCACTCGCGCGCTCGGAAACAGGGAGCCCAGGGGATTTCCCGCATGCAGCACCGTGCCGCGCTTGGGCGCGATGAGGCCGGCGGCGACGTAGAGCAACGTCGACTTACCGCAGCCATTCTGGCCGGTGATCACGGCGGAGTCTCCCTGCTGAAGCTCGAAATCCATGCCGGTCAGGATCGTGTGGCCCGAATAGTCGAAGTCGACGCGGTCCAGCGTGAGCCCCGGCGCCCGGTTCGTGTTGGTCCGCACACCGGACCCGGCGAACGAAAGGCCCCACGGAGGAGGAGCGATGCCGGCAGTGGTCATTGCAGGCGACCTCCCACCAAAAGGCCATAGAAGGCCATCGTGATGACGGCGTTGTAGATGATGCAGGCCATGAGGGACTGGACCACGGCCTTGCTCGCCTTTTGTGGGACCTCCGTCGGCGAGCTACCGACTTCGAACCCGTAGTACGAGCAGATCCAGCCGATCAGTCCGCCCAAGCCGACGGTCTTCACCACCACCAGAGGCAAGTCGACGACCGATAGGCCCATCACTGCTCCACTGCGGAACTCGGCCACGGCGTGGGCATCGATGAAGAACAGGGCAATGAAGCCGCCCAGCACGGCCATGGTGGAGAAGTAGATGGTGAGGAGCGGTACGCTCACGGTCGTCGACACGATGCGGGGCCACACGATGAAGCGCGGCGGATCGATGCCGAGCGAGGCCAGGGCCAAGATCTCCGAGTTGACGCGCATGACGCCGATCTCGGTCGCGATGGCGGTACCGCTGCGGCCAGCTACGATGATGGCGGTGATCAGGGGCGCCAGCTCGCGCACGATGACCGTCACCAGCACGCGACCCGCAGTCTCTCGCTGCAGCGGGCCACCGAGCAGCTCTGACTGCGCCGTCAAAGTCGCGCCGACGAACAGCGCCACGATGCTGATCATCGAGAGCGCTTGGAAGCTCGTGTAGAAGATCTGGCGTACGGTCAGGGCTCGACAGACCTCGCGCGCGCCGTCGCCGGGCGCACTCGAGCTCTTGTAGGCCGAGATGAGCGTGAGCAAGAGCGCGCCGGACAAGCGATAGGCGTGGAGCGCGCTGCCGCCGACGCCGCTGAGCAGGGACTCGCCGGCTTTGCTCGGGTCGACTTTGCTCGTTTCGGCTCGGCTTGCTTCGGACCGGCTGGTTTCGGAGGTGCCCTGATTGGCCATCAGAATCTCGAGCCCGTCCTCGGCGGACGGCTAACCTTCGGCGGCGGTGCCGCGTTTGGTCGTGCCACGATGCACCACTTCGAGCGGCAAGACCACGGAGTCGGGTCTGGGCCCACCCGGTGTCTTGATCAGCTTGAGAATGGCGTCACCGCCCCAGCTTCCGAAGTCCTCCATCGGCTGCCGGATGGTGGTCAGGTTCATGAAATCCATCATCGGCATGTCGTCGAAGCCGACGATCTGAATGTCCTCGGGCGTCTTCAGCTTGGCCTCGCGCAGTGCCTTGAGCACGCCGACGGCCAGCGTGTCGCCGCCGCAAGCGATGCCGTCCATGCCTTCGAACGAAGCCAAGAGCTCTCGGGTGGCCGCCGCGCCGTTGTCGATGGCGTCCCATTCGCATTCGACCACGCGGCTGCCCGGCGGGCAGGCTTGCAAGAAGCCCTTCTCGCGATCGCGGAAGGCGTGCGCATGCCTGGTGCCGATGATGAGCGCCTGCTTCTTGCAGCCGCCCGCCGATAGAGTCTGACTCAAGAGGCGCCCACCTTCGACGTTGTCCACGCGGACATGGGGAATCGCTTGCGCATGGTAGTCGAGGGCAATCACGGGAATGTGCAGGATGTCGAACTGCTCCTTGCGCCCCTCACTCAGGTCCATGCTGCAGAGGACGACGCCCTCGCAGGACCGTTCCGCCAAGAGGCGGTCCAGGTGGCGATCGGCCTCTTCTTGACCACGTGCGTCGACGAGCACCAAATCGGTGCCTGCTGCCGCGAGCTTTCGCGACAATGCCTTGCACACGTTGAAATAGAAGGCCGTCGTGAAAAACGGCATCAGCGCCACGACTCGCGGGCGGTTGGGCGCACCAGCCGCCAGGCGACGCGCAGCGTTGTTCGGCCGAAAGCCGAGGTCACTCATCGCCTTCTGGACCGACTTGCGCGTCTTCTCCGACACGCGACGACTGCCGTTGATCACCCGGCTGACGGTGGCGATGCCGACGCCTGCTCGGGCGGCGATGTCATAGATGGTTGGTGTGGACATTTCTTCGAGCGACCGGCCAGGCGAAAGAGAGGCGCTCGATTCGCGTGGAAGCGAGGCTTTTAGCTGGAGGCAGCGCTCTGGATATCCGCACACGGCTCCGCCCTCGTCAAGGTCGACCGGCCCCGCCCGGTGGCTCGTTTGTGGCGCGAGCCGCGCTCAGAGACCCGCTCGGCGCACGATCTCGCCGACCAGGTCGGCAGGCGATGAAGTGCCATCGTAGGTTTCCGCGGCCGTCGGGACCTCGAGCGTCGCCAGCTGGCTCGCCAGCAAGGCCGGCCCTGCGAAGTGTCCTGTGCGCTGGGCCAGGCGGCGTTCCAGAATTTCGGGCGGGACTTCCAGATACACGAGGAGGTAACGGGACGAGCCACCGACGCCGAGTCGCTGGCGGTGCTTCGCCTTGAGTGCCGAACACGCCAGAACCAGGCCACGCTCCCCGGCCGCGGCCAGGCGCTGGGAGAGTGCGTCGAGCCAGGGCTCCCGGTCGTGCTCGTCGAGCGCTTGGCCCCGGCGCATCTTTTCGACGGCTGAAATCGTATGAAATGCGTCCGCGTCTGCGAAGGGCACGCCCAGCCTCTCGGCGAGCTCCTGGCCCACGGTGGTCTTGCCGGCCCCGGCGGGCCCCATGACGACCACGATCGGTGGCTGCCTTACAATGTCGGCTGGGGTGGGCATGACTTTTCCGAGAGAAACCCGCCGGGCGACGGGGCCGGGTTTGCGATACTATCAACTGATGCGCCGTTTCGGACCGAGGCCGCTGACCGTCGCCGTCGCGCTCGCTTTTGCGGTGGCTTCGGTCGGGCCGGTCGTGCGTGCTGCGGAGCCGGATGCGGTCGAAGAAGCTCGCGCCAACTTCCAGCGCGCGCTCGAGCTCGAACAGGCGCGCGACTACGCCGGTGCGCTCAAGCTGTTTCGCCAGGTGGGTCAGGTCAAGCTGACGCCTCAGGTTCGTTACCACATCGCCGCCTGCGAGGAGAATCTCGGCAAGATGGTGGCAGCGCTCGGTGGCTACGAGCTAGCCCTCAAGCACGGTCAAGGCATGCCGGCGGGCTTCTTGGCCGAGGTGCAGCAGTCGATCGACTACCTGAAGCAGCGTATTCCAACCGTCATCGTGTCACGGGGCGAAGGGGCGCAGGCCGCGACTGTCGAGCTCGATGGCGTCCAGCTCGGTTCGAAGTCCATCGGCATCGAGGTACCGCTCGATCCGGGCCCGCACGTCATCAGCGCGTCCGCCGAAGGGTACGAGACCTTCGAGGAAACGATCAACGTCGCCGAGGGTGATCACGAGGAGGTTGCGGTCGAGCTCGTGCCGCTGCCCGAAAAAGCAGCGCCAGTGGCTGTCGCGACCGAGGAGCCGAAGACGGACGCGGCCAAGGGCTACGGCGTCACCCCATTCGTCGTCGGTGGTGCGGGCGTGGTGGTCGCGGCCGTCGGCGTCGTCCTGCTCGGGGTCAGTCAGGGTCAGGCGAGCGAAGCCCTGGCGCTTTGCGGCGGGAGCACCGACTGCGTCGCCGTCGGCGATAACGAACCCGAGAAATGGTACCGGGCGCGTGACCTGAGCAACTCGGCGCACACGCTGGAAGCCGTGGGCTGGGTGGGCGTGGGCGTCGGCGCGGCAGCGCTCGCGACGGGCACCGTGCTCTTCTTCATCGACCCGGGCCGCAAGACCGAGACTGCGGGGGTACGTGTGCTGCCAGCAGCACCCGGCGCTCACGCCGGCGTGTCGTTGGTCGGGCGCTTCTGAGCCCCGCGCCTGCCGGCTAGCGGGCTAGAAGAGCGGGCTAGAAGAGCGAAGAGCGGGCTAGAAGCCGGCTTCCGACTTCCAGCTGTCGCCGGCCGGCGTGCCCGTCGAGCTCGAACCGGTCGTGCTGCTCGTGCCCGAGCCGGTGGGGCTCGAACTGGACGAGCCCGAGCTCGTCGTGCTCGAACCCTCGCTGCCCGATGCCGTCGCGGAGGACGCGGTGGTCTTCGTCGACGTGCCTTCGCCGGTCGTCGTCTTCTTCTTTTCGGGATCTTTCTTCGGCTTCGTGGCAGGCACGTCAGCCGTCACGTCCGTGGTCGCCGCGGCCTTCTCGATCACTGGCGTCGCCGGGGCGGAAACCGGCGCTTCGGGCAAGGACACCTCCTCCGGTGGCGGTGGCGGTGGCGCGCGCAAGACGAGGGTGGCGAGCACGCTGCCCGCGGCCACGATCGCGGCTAGTCCAACGCCCCCCAGAACGCGGTTGCGCAGGACCGTGGGGTGTAGACCCGCCGGCACGCCGGTGATCTCGAAGGTTCCGGTGGCGCCATTTCCGGGGCGCACTTGGCTCTGGTCCGGTCCCGACCAGAGTCCGCTCTCGCCCGCCGTGTCGGCTCGCGCGATGGCGTCGTCGATGCGGGCGCGCTGTGCCGTGCGGGTCGGACCCAGAATCTTGTTCACGAATGCGGCCACATCAGCGTCGGAGCCGACGCGTAGATGCGACGGGAGCCCATCGAGCGCGCGCAGCATTTCGTCGCAACTGCCGAAGCGCTTCTCGCGGTCCTTCTCCAGGGCCTTCAAGATGATCGGCTCGAGCTCCTTCGGGAAATCGGGCCTGACACGACTCGGCGCGACGACCGGCTCGGGCGAGCAGATGTTGTACATCGTGGCCGCTTCCGATTCGCGCCGGAACGGGTGCTTACCGGTCGTGAGCGCGTAGAGCACGATGCCGAGCGCGAAGACGTCCGCCCTTCGGTCGAGGCCTTCGCCGTTGACCTGCTCGGGGGCCATGTAACTGACCTTGCCCTTGACCTGCCCCGCAACCGTTGCGCCGCCGCCGAGGGCGGTCGCCTTGGCCACCCCAAAATCGACCACTTTCGTCACGCCATCGTACGTGACCAGCAGATTCTGCGGAGACACGTCGCGATGGACCAGCCCGACCAGCTGACCCTTCTCGTCTTTCAGCTCGTGTGCGGCATGCAGGCCCGAACAGGCGTGCAGCGCAATGCGTGCGGCAATCGCGTGCGGCATGCCGCCGTCGGCCTTGGCCGCTTTCATCAGCTGGTTCAGGGGGACCCCTTCGATCCACTCCATCACCAGATAGAGCACGCCGCCTTGTTCGCCGAGGTCCATGATCTCGACGGCATTGGGATGGCGGATCTGCGATGCCAGCGACGCCTCGTCCAAGAACATCTGCTCGAACTGCTCGTCTTCACTGAGCTTGGGCAGCATCGTCTTGACGGCGACGATCTTCTGGAACTGGCGCGCGCCGCGCAGACGCGCCGCCCACACTTGCGCCATCCCTCCGGCCGCGATGGGAACGAGCAACTCGTAGCGACCCAGCACCAGGCCGGCGCGTACTTCGGTGATGGGCCCCGTGTGTTGCGGGCGGGAGGCTTCGAGTGAGGACACGTTCTTCCGAATTCGCTCGGCCGGGTAAACTCAGCTGAGTAAGCCGCAACTCAGGCGTTTGCGGCAGCCCAAGAGAGCCGATGAGACGCTTCTGAGTCAACTATCAAGATGCCTGCGATTGCACCATGAGGCAAACCGGCCCTCGCTCGTCTCGTCAGGCTGAATTCCAGCGGTCTCCGATTGTGCTGGCCCCTCTTGTGCGCGCGGGGCCTCCTGGGTGGGTGGGTGACGGAGAGGTTGCCCAAGCCGGGGGCGTTTCGGCATCCTGCTCGGAGGTTGCCCTCGCTGTCACGGATTCTCGGCCCGACGTCGCTGGGCGCGCTCTGCGCGCCGGCCTGGCTCTGCGTCGCCCTCGGCTGCACGTGCACCCCGGCGGAGACGACGCGCCAAGAGAAAGGCACGACCGACGTCGACAACGCGGCGCGCGAGGTGACTATCGAAGTGGGGACGCAACCTGGGCCGCTGCCGGTCACCTTGGTGCTCGATCCGAGCGGAACCCTCTGCCTGGGGGCTAGCCGTGCCAGCGCCGGGCGACGGCACGTCCTCTGTGATCAAACGGAGGAGGACCTGACGGCCTCGAAGCTGAAAGAAGCGTTGAAACGCCTGAAGAAGGAGGTTGGTCCCGGCGTGGCGGCGGCTGACGCGTGGGTGGTCGCCGGTGCTGCCCGCGCCCCCGTGGCCCGTGCCCTGTCCGTCCAGGAGCCCACCTTCTTCTCGCGGGTGGCGGTTTGGGTCGGCGACTCGCCGGCCCCGGCGGGGCTGTTCGGGCCGAGCTACTGGCATGAGGTGGGCAAGGGGACCCTACATGCAGTCCTCTTGATCGGGCCCGGAGCCCAGCAGGCGGACACCTGGACTGAACTGGCCGAACGCCAAGGCGTGCGGCTTCGCGCCTTCCCGAAGCTGGCCAGCCTCGACGATCCGGCGCTCTGGGCTACGATCGACCGGGAATTCACCGCTGCTGGCTCGGCCCCCTAGCTGTACGGACGCGCAGCAGACTCGCGAGCAAGCAGCGCCCGCTAAAAACAGCCATTTGGGGGGTCAAGGTTTCCTTGACAGTCGAAGGTCCGCGGGTACCCTCCCGTCCCCCTGAAATCCGGGGGTTCCCTCCAGGAACACCCTTCGACAGTACCTCCCGACAGCCCCCTCCCGAAAGTCCGAATGCCCACCATTCAGCAGCTGATCCGTAGCGGCCGCAACGTCATCAAGGCCCGTACCGATTCCCCCGCCCTGCGTTCCTGTCCGCAGAAGCGCGGCGTGTGCACGCGCGTCTACACGACCACGCCCAAGAAGCCGAACTCGGCTCTGCGCAAGGTGTGCCGCGTGCGCCTCACCAACACGATGGAAGTGATCAGCTACATCCCGGGTGAAGGCCACAACCTGCAAGAGCACAGCGTGGTGCTCATCCGTGGTGGCCGCGTGAAGGACCTGCCCGGCGTTCGTTATCACGTCGTTCGCGGCACGCTCGACGCCTCCGGCGCAGCTGGCCCGTCCAGCACCAACAAGGCCAACCGCAACCGCAAGCGATCGAAGTACGGCGTCAAGCGCCCGAAGAAGTGATCTCGCGCTGACTCAACATTCTCGGAGAACGAAGAAACATGTCTCGTAGGCGCGAAGTCCCCAAGCGGAAGATCACCCCCGACCCCAAGTACCGCGACAAGTTGGTGGCCAAGTTCATCAACTCGCTCATGGTCGACGGCAAGAAGAGCACGGCCGAAGGCATCCTCTATGGTGCGTTCGACATCATCAGCGAGCGCTTCAAGGAAGAGCCGCTGGAGATGTTCCGCAAGGCGCTCGACAACGTGAAGCCGAAGCTGGAAGTGAAGAGCCGCCGCGTCGGTGGTGCCAACTACCAGGTTCCGGTCGAAGTGCGGCCCGAGCGCCGGGTCGCCCTCGGCATGCGCTGGCTGGTCTCGTACGCCCGCGCCCGCGGTGAGAAGACGATGCGCGAGCGCTTGGCTTCCGAGATCGTGGATGCAGCACAGCTGCGTGGCGCCGCCGTCAAGAAGCGTGACGACACGCACAAGATGGCCGACGCCAACAAAGCTTTTGCGCATTACCGTTGGTGATGTTTTTTGCGCACGACCCGAGGGTCGTGCGCTGCTGGTGCCTGCGCGCACCACTGTCCTTTCGAGTATCCCCGGAGAATCAGCCTCTACTCATGCAACACGAAACATAAGGATCGGGTGACGAGTCGCCGAGAGGTCCTTCTTGCAACGCAAGCGAACCTCTCGCCCGCCCAGAAAAGCGGCAATACGTCGTCCCCCGACCCCTTCCGGAGCTCCGGCGCTAGCGCGCTGGCCCCCTTTCGAACGAAGAAAGAGGCAGAGGTCCGGGAGGGGTTTCGTCTATCCCGCGTCCTAAAAGTCCCCGTTTCCTCCCCAAGCAGTCCGTCATGTCCAGCCGCGAAATCACCATCGAGCGCACCCGAAATATCGGGATCATGGCGCACATCGATGCCGGCAAGACCACGGTGACCGAGCGCATCCTTTTCTACACCGGCATCTCGCACAAGATGGGTGAGGTCCACGAGGGCGCTGCCACGATGGACTGGATGGAGCAGGAGCAGGAGCGCGGCATCACCATCACCTCGGCTGCGACCAACTGCTTCTGGCAGACGCATTTCGGTCCGCGCGCAGAGCAGCAGCATCGCATCAACATCATCGATACGCCCGGTCACGTCGACTTCACCATCGAGGTGGAGCGCAGCCTGCGCGTGCTCGACGGCGCGGTGGCCGTTTTCGACGGCGGCAACGGCGTGGAGCCGCAGTCGGAGACGGTGTGGCGCCAGGCCGACCGCTACCGAGTGCCGCGCGTCGCCTTCGTCAACAAGCTGGACAAGCTCGGCGCCGACTTCCAGATGAACCTCGACTCCATCCGTGACCGGCTGGGTGCGCGCCCGATCGCCTTGCAGTGGCCGGTCGGCCAAGAGGAAGAGCATCGCGGAGTCGTCGACCTGATCCGCATGAAGGCCGCCATCTTCGATAGCGACTCGCTCGGCTCGAAGTACGAGTGGGTCGACATTCCGGCAGAGCTCGCGAAGAAGTGCGCCGAAAAGCGCGAGGAGCTGCTCGAGGCTTGCGCCGACGTCGACGACCGCGTGATGGGGAAGTTCCTCGAGGACGCATCCACCATCACCGATGACGAGATCTACGGCGCCATCCGCAAGGCCACGTGCTCGTTCGCGTGGGTACCGGTGCTGTGCGGCTCGGCCTTCAAGAACAAGGGCGTTCAGCTCTTGCTCGATGCCGTGGTCGACTTCCTCCCGTCCCCGCTCGATGTGCCACCGGTCGAAGGCACCTTGCCCGACGACGTGAACAAGAAGGTCACGCGTCAGGCCTCCGATGACGAGCCCTTTGCGGCACTGGCGTTCAAGGTCGCCAGCGATCCATTCGTCGGCACCCTGACCTTCTTCCGCGTCTATTCGGGCACGCTCACCTCCGGCACGGCGGTGATGAACACCGCGCGCGGCAAGCGCGAGCGTTTGGGCCGTATCCTGCGCATGCACGCCAACAAGCGTGAAGAGCTGAAGGAGTGCGTGGCGGGCAACATCTACGCGGCCGTCGGCCTGCGTGATACCCGGACGGGCGACACGCTTTGCGACGAAAAGCACCCGATCGTGCTCGAGCGCATGACCTTCCCCGAGCCGGTCATCTCGGTCGCCATCGAGCCGAAAACGAAGGCCGACTTCGACAAGCTCGGCCAGAGCCTGGCCAAGCTCGCTTACGAGGACCCCTCGTTCCGCACCTTCACCAACGAAGAGACGGGTCAGACGATCATCGCCGGCATGGGCGAGTTACACCTGGAGATCATCGTCGACCGCCTGCGGCGCGAGTTCAAGGTGGAGTGCAACGTCGGCAAGCCCGAGGTGGCCTACCAGGAAGCCATCACCCAGGCCGTGCAGAAGGTCGAGGGCAAGTTCATTCGCCAGACGGGCGGACACGGCCAGTACGGCCACGTGGTCATCAACCTCGTGCCCGGCCAGCGTGGCACGGGCTTCGTGTTCGAGAACCAAATCGTCGGCGGCCTCATCCCCAAGGAGTTCATTCCCTCCATCGAGAAGGGGATTCGAGATGCGATGGGGCGTGGCGTGCTCTGCGGCTACCCACTCGTCGATGTGAAGGCCGAGCTCGTGTTCGGCAGCTACCACGATGTCGACTCCTCCGGTCCGGCCTACGAGATCGCCGCTTCGATGGCCTTCCAGACGGGAGCCAAGCAGGCCGGCCTCAGGCTCATGGAGCCGACGATGAAGGTCGAGGTCGTGACGCCGGAGGGCAACATGGGTGACGTTATCGGCGACCTCAACTCGCGCCGCGGCCGCATCATCGGCATGAGCGAGCGAAGCGCCGGCATTCAGGTCATCGACGCCGAAGTGCCGCTCGCAACGATGTTCGGTTACTCGACCGACCTGCGCAGTAAGACGCAGGGTCGAGCGACGTACAGCATGCAATTCGATCACTATGAGGGTGTGCCCAATTCCGTTCAGGAAGAGGTCGTGACCCGCATCACCGGGGGCTAGCGGTTAGCTCGCAAAGTCAGCTCGCAAAGTCAGCTCGCAAGAAAAGAAGTAAGAGGAAGCAGCATGGCCAAAGAAAAATTCGTACGCAACAAGCCGCATCTGAACGTGGGAACGATCGGCCACATCGATCACGGTAAGACCACGTTGACGGCAGCCCTGGTGAAGGTGCAGTCGCTGGACGGACTGGCCAACGAGATCAAGTACGCGGACATCGCCAAGGGCGGCATCGTTCGCGACGAGACGAAGACGGTGACGATTGCGGCATCGCACGTGGAGTACTCGACGGAGAACCGTCACTACGCGCACGTGGATTGCCCCGGACACGCGGACTACGTGAAGAACATGATCACCGGCGCGGCCCAGATGGATGGGGCGATCCTGGTGGTGTCGGCACTGGACAGCGTGATGCCGCAGACGCGCGAGCACGTGCTCTTGGCGCGCCAGGTGGGCCTGAACCACATCGTGGTGGCGCTGAACAAGTGCGACGCGGTGGAAGATCCGGAGATGCTCGAGCTGGTGGAGATGGAAGTGCGCGAGCTCTTGAACAAGTACAAGTTCAACGGCGACACGGCGAAGATCGTCCAGGTAGCAGCACTGCCGGCCCTCAACGGGGACGCCAAGTGGAAGACGAGCATCAAGGAGCTCTTGGCCGCACTGGACAGCGAGATCCCCGAGCCCGTGCGCGAGAAGGACAAGCCGTTCTTGCTCGCCGTGGAAGACGTGTTCTCGATCAAGGGTCGCGGCACGGTGGCCACGGGCCGCATCGAGCGTGGCATCGTGAAGGTGAACGACGAGGCGGAGATCGTGGGCTTCGGCGCGGCCGGCAAGACGATCATCACGGGCGTCGAGATGTTCCGTAAGCAGCTGGACCAGGGCGAAGCAGGCGACAACGTCGGCTGCCTGCTCCGCGGCATCGACAAGGAAGGCATCGAGCGCGGCCAGGTTCTGGCCAAGCCGGGCAGCATCACGCCGCACACGAAGTTCAACGGCGAGGTGTACGTGCTGAAGAAGGAAGAGGGCGGCCGTCACACGCCGTTCTTCACCAACTACCGTCCGCAGTTCTACATCCGCACGACGGACGTGACGGGGACGGTGAAGCTGCCGGACGACGTGAAGATGGTGATGCCAGGTGACAACGTCACCATGGAGATCGAGCTCATCACGCCGGTGGCCCTGGAAGAGCAGGCCCGCTTCGCCATTCGCGAAGGCGGCCGCACCGTTGGTGCCGGCGTCGTCACCAAGAT
>Ga0164309_10000586_pt1 | contig 19672 bp, 16 predicted proteins | sample Whisoiple_247_MG_FD_109984 | JGI IMG/M metagenome (GOLD analysis project Ga0164309, IMG submission 109984) | Soil microbial communities amended with fresh organic matter from upstate New York, USA - Whitman soil sample_247_MG | ecosystem: Environmental > Terrestrial > Soil > Unclassified >...
AACACGCGCACAGCATCCCAGACTCAGGCTCCAAGGAGTGCAATCCTCAGCTGCCATGAGCCCCGCGGAAGAGCCCCAAGAACACCTGAGCGTGGTCTACGTCGAAGACGACGAACGCTTGGCGCGACTCACTGCGCAGTACCTGCGCTCGCATCGCGTCGAAGTGACCGTGGTCGCCCGCGGCGACCTGGCGCTCGGCGAGGTGCTTCGCGCGCGCCCTGACGTGGTGCTGCTCGATCTGATGTTGCCCGGCGCGGATGGTCACGAAGTGTGTCGTCGATTGCGCGAGCGGGTGAGCGTTCCAATCATCATGCTCACTGCGCGGGGTGAAGAGGCCGATCGCGTGATGGGCTTGGAAGGCGGCGCCGACGACTACATGAGCAAGCCGTTCTCGACGCGCGAGCTCTTGGCGCGCATTCGCGCACACGCACGCCGTGCTCGCGGCAAGACGGGACCCGCCAACCCGCGCATCGAACTCGGCGAACTGGTGGTGGACAGCGCAACCATGACCGCCACCTTGCGCGGTGCTCGACTGGCGCTCACCACTCACGAGTTCGCGCTGCTCAAGGTGCTGGCCGAACGCGCCGGACGCGTGCTCGCCCGCGAGCAGCTACTCGAGCTTTTGCATGGCTCGGCCGAGGATGCCTTCGATCGCTCGATTGACGTGCACATCTCCCGGCTGCGCCACAAGCTGGAGAGTGACCCCAAAAACCCGCAGTATTTGAAGACGATTCGCGGCGTCGGCTACATGCTCGCCCCCGAAGAGCGATGAAGCGCGCTCGACGCACGGGGCTCGTCTGGCGTCTGTACGCGGTCGGCCTAGTGCAGTTTTCACTGGTCGTGTTGTCCGCGGTGGTGATTGGCTATTTGCTCACGCATTTGCCGCAGCACTGGGACATGCAAACCCTGAGCGCGCGCTTGAAGCCGTTCGCGAACGATCGCGTCGCGCTCGCGCACGAACTGCAAGAGTTACGCGCCAAAGAGCGCTTGATGGTTTCGCTGTACGACGAGAGCGGCAAGTTGCTCGTGAGCAACGTCGTGCCCGCGTTGCGCGCGCCGCATCTGCCGAGTGAATGGTTTCCACCGGTGACCGTGGATCAGCAGCCCTCGCCGAGGAGTGGTCCGCCAATTGGACCACCCCCCGATGGTCCCCCGCTTTTTGCGACGCCACCGCGCCACTTCGGTCGACCGGAGGGCGGCCCCCATCCGCCCGACACCTTTGGTCGCTTCGAGCTGAGCGGACAGGAGTGCATCCTGATCGCACGCTTCGAGCATCAACGCCCGGGGCGCTTGCCGCTGATTTTGACCATGATTTCCGGGCTGATCGTGCTCGGCTTGGGCGCTTTTCTGACCGCACGCTGGCTCGCGCGGCCGCTGACGCACCTGTCGCAGGTGGCCACCTCGCTCGGCCGCGGCGATCTCGGCGTGCGCAGCGACCTCAAACGCAACGATGAGCTGGGCGACGTCGCACGCGCGTTCGACGAAATGGCCGAACGGATTCAGCGTTTACTCCAGACCGAGAAAGAGCTCTTGGCCAACGTCGCTCACGAGCTCAGAACTCCACTCGCGCGGATTCGCGTCGCGCTCGAGATCGCCGGCGAAGGCGACGCAGAAGCCGCGCGCGCCTCGCTCGCAGAGATCGCCGTCGATCTGGCGGAGCTGGAGGCGTTGATCAATGACGTGCTCACCGCGGCGCGCTTCGAGCTCGCCGAAGGCGTCGAACCGAGCTCGGGATTCGCTTTGCATTTGCAACAGCTTGCCCCCCGCGCCGTCGCCGAGCGCGCAGCAGACTTGTTCCGCGGGCGTCACCCAAATCGACCATTTTCGAGCCACTTTCCCGACGCTTCCGCGCTGGTCGAGGCAGATCCGGTGTTGCTCCGGCGGGTGCTCGACAACTTGCTCGAAAACGCCCACAAGTACTCCCCCGAAGCCGACAGCGAAGTCTCACTGTCCGTGAGCGAAAGCTCCGGGCGCGCGTGCTTCGAGGTTCGTGATCGCGGCATGGGCGTCTCTGACGACGACTTGCCGCGCATCTTCAGCGCGTTCTTTCGCGGTGAGCGCAGTCGTTCGCGCGGCACCGGCGGAGTCGGGCTCGGACTCACTCTGGCCAAACGCATCATCGAAGCGCACGGGGGAAGCATCGAGGTCGAGAGCGCGGTCGGACAAGGGAGCACGTTCCGCGCTTACTTGCCGCTGGCTGCAGGCGCGCGTCCAAACAACCCCACGGACAGCGCTTAACAAAGCGCAATCACGCAGCAGCAAAAGCGACACCGCCGAGCATCAGTCTTTCTTCAGGTTCGGAGCGCCATCTGCGCTCCACAGAAACGAGGAGACAGACATGCATCGGATTCACGCGCTCCGACAATTCGCGCCATTCCTACTGGCCATTTGCGGCTGCTCAATCGCATCCGCAGCCGATGGCTCCACGACCACGAAGCAGACAACGCCTGCCACGAGCGCGACCCCCAATCCAGTTCCGCCCTCGCGCCCGGCCGACGCCCGACCGCCGCGCAAACCGCCGCAAGAAGCCTTCGACGCCTGCAAGTCGCTCAGCGAAGGCGATGCCTGCAGCGTGAGCTTTCGTGGTCAGACGATGACCGGAACGTGTCGCAAGGGACCCAATGGGGAAAGCGAGCTCGCTTGCGTTCCCGCATATCCGCCAGGTCCCCCACCCTCCGAGTCGAACGAAACACTCACCGACAGCGCGATGGAGCGCAAGCTCGATCAGCTCGAGCGCGAGATCCACGGCTCGTGAAGTACGGAAATCACTCGTTGCAGAGTGTTGCACACGGAATCCGCGCGCGTGCAGCGCGCGTTCCCGAATCGAACGGCCCGCATCGACAACAGCACGAAGGATACCCGATGCCTACTCAATTTACGGGAAATGTAGTGCACACACTGGCGCGACACTTAGGCGTGAGCACGCGTGAAATCGCGCTTTCTCACGATCTGTATCGAGATTGGGGACTGACGCCGCTGTCGCTGGTAATCGTGCTCTTGGACTTGGAGCGCGGCGCGGCCATCGAACTACCCTGCCAGGAATTCTCCGGCGTGCGCACGGTCGCAGACCTGATCGGTCAGTATCGTCGCTGGGCACAAGTCGACGAGTACACGTCACACAAGCTCATGTTCAAGAGCTCGCGCAGCTCGCGTAGTGCACGCAACGAGCGGCGCTTGCGGCGTGAACTGCACCGCTTGCGCTGGCTGGAGCAAAACCTGCAGCGACGCACGCCGAGTGTTTCTCGCTCGAGCGAGTCGCTGCGAGACAGCGGCATGCGACGCTTGGCGAGCCGCTGACACGCTTCGTGACACCCGAAGGGTGAGCGCGGCCCTCAGCCCAGCTTGTTCACGACGTCCACCGCTTGGCGCGCAGCCCGCAGCGCGCCCGGGAACGACGAAACATCACCGCGGCTGTCGCTGTGAGCGAACACGATGCGGCCCTCCGAGCGGGATGCGATTTCGGCGCGCTGCAATTGGCCGGGAACCGGGATCGCCAAGGCGTGACCACGGCGGTACACGCGCACCTCAGCGACTTGCTGCTCGAGGCCTGGGAAATGACGATCGAGGTGTTGCACGACTTCGTCGGCCATTTGCACCAAGCGCGCGTCGTCGAGGAGCTCGCTGCGGCGCGCCTCGGGCAACGGGTGGTAAACGGTGAGCGCGCTCGGAGCGTCAATCGGACGCTTGCCCGCGTGGGTCACCCAATCGGCGGTCACGAAGTCGGCGAACGGCGCGTCCAAGAACCAGTTGTCGTACGCGGGCTGTGGTCCCCGCTGGCTCAAACACACGTTGAACACGGGATAGGGCGCATAGCGAAACTGCCGCATGGCATCGCGCTGCGCGGCCGACAACGGCTCGACGATGCGCGATGCAAAGAACTTGGGCACCGCGATGATCGCTGCGCGCGCGGCAATCGTGTGCGGTTCACCGTTGCGCAGGGTGTGCACCAAAACGCGCTTCGACTTGTCCCCTTCGAGCTCGATGCGATGCACGAACGCCGAACCGCGAATTTGCCCCGGATTTCGCTGCGTCACGTGGCGCGCGAGCGCTTCTGCTGCCACACCCAAGCCGCCGGGATAGGTCAGGCGCTTTTCGTCGCCACTGAGCCAACTATAGGCGTGAACGCCGAGCCGGGCCGAGGTGTGTTCCGCGGAGCCGCCCCAGTTCGACTCACCGAAGCGATCCCAGAACTTCTTTACCTCGGGTTGGAACTTGCTCAGGAACTCGTGAAACGTGCGCTGGTCGAGCTCGGCTGAAGACTGCTTGTGACGCTGCTCGGCTGCTTGCTCGGCCGAAGCCGCGAAATCGCGGCGCACCGCCGCGCTGAACGGCAAATTGTCGGCTCCCGCTCCGAAAAAATCGAAATACGGTTTGCCGTCGATGATCAGCGAATCCGCGCCTTGAACCGGTAGACCCGGCGCGCCAACTGACTTCATCAACTCGACCAGCTCGGTGTCGCCCTCGGTGAAGAAGGCAGCACCGGTCGAGAAGCGCACGCCTTGCCACTCGGCGGTGGAGCAATTGCCTCCGAGGTGCGATTCCTTTTCGAGCAGGATCACCTCGCGGCCCTGCAGCAGATGAGCAGCACACAGACCGCTCGGACCGCCTCCCACGATCACGACATCGCACGACTCGCTGGCTTCAGCGCGCGGGAACACTTCACCGTCGCGCGTCTTGTGGCCTTGGGTAAACGTTTCGCCGTGTACCTGCGCATTTCGTAGCGCGGCTGCAGTCCGTACAGCTGCGTCAGGCTGATGCGAAGGTGCAGCGCGTTCGGCGTGCTTACAGCCCAACGCCGACGCTTCGACGGCTCCGGCGATGACCGTCTTGATTAGCGATCGTCGAGTGAAGTAGGTGCGAGAGTCTGCCAACGGGGCCACGCTTCTCCCCGATCGGCCGCGAACGCAAGCTTCCTAAACCCTTTCGTAACGCCACACCTGGGTCAAAAGTGACCTCACCCGGGTGCGGTCACCAATGACTCACCTTGGTGTAACCCGCCACTAGGGCAGCTCAGCCGGTGAGGGCGAGCGCCAGGGGTGGCGAGGCTTGTTCTAGGCCAGGCTTGGCGCTGTCCTGCGCGTCTGCCTGGTACATCGCCAAGCGGCGCTTTTCGCAGGTGACGATCTCATCAACGACCTCGTAGCAGCCGCCGCAGCCTGTGGCTGCGCCGCAGTGATCCCCGACTTCTGCAACGTTGCAGGCGCCGGTGGTGCGGACGGTACGACGGATATCTCGATCGGTGAGCGCGTGGCAGTGACAGACGAGCATCGGAAGAAGTGTTTGAAAGATAGCGTCCTGATAGTGAAAATCAAGTTCAACAAGCGCGAGCTCGCATGAATCTGTAAATGCCAATAAAATCAGCAATATACGGATATCGATCGGGCCGCATGAATCGAGCTCAGGTGGCAATTTGCAACTAGGCCCGACGGCCCAATCGGCGGCGCGGCGCCTCACCCGGGGCGTTTGGGGTTCGTTAGCGTAACGGTCGATGGTATCGGGATGAGATGCGAGGCGAGCCCGAAGTCATCGATTTCCTGAACGAACTTTTGACCTCCGAGCTGACGGCGATCAATCAGTACTTCATCCACTACAAGATGTGCGCAAACCAGGGCTACAACGCCTTGGCTCACAAGAAGCGCTCCGAGTCGATCGAAGAGATGAAGCATGCCGACGTGGTGATCGAGCGCATCCTGTTTCTCGACGGCATCCCCAACATGCAGCGCCTCAGTCCGGTGCGCGTGGGCGAAGAGCCGATCGAAATGAACAAGCTCGATCTGGCGCTCGAGCTCGAGGCAGTCGAGCGGCTGCATCGCGGGATCAACCTCATGCTGGCCAAGAACGATCACGGCACGCGCGAGCTGCTCGAGAAGATCCTGGTCGAAGAGGAAGATTCGGTGGATTGGCTCGAGACTCAGGCGAGCATCGTCAAGGACATTGGCCGCGAGCATTACCTCGCCCAACACCTCAAACACTCTTCTTGAGTGGCCCACGCTCGCTGAATTCGTAGGTCAACATGGCACAGGCACTTCGAGACATCCCGCTTCGTCGCATCGACGGCAGCCCCGCCACGCTGCGAGACTTTTCGGGCAGCGTGCTGTTGATCGTCAACGTGGCCTCGAAATGCGGGCTCACGCCGCAGTACGAGGGTCTCGAGGCGCTTTACAGTAAGTACCGGGCGCAGGGGCTCGTCGTGCTCGGCTTTCCGGCGAACGACTTTGGCGCGCAAGAGCCCGGCACCAATCAGGAGATCGCCGAGTTCTGCCAGACGCGTTTCGCCGTCGATTTTCCGATGTTCGAAAAGATCTCCGTGAAGGGCGAGGCGCAGCATCCGCTGTATCGCGAGCTGATCGCGTCGCAGCCGCAGGCACGCGCGAAGGCCGGCGGTGAGTTGCACGAGAAGCTGGCGGCGCACGGGCTTGCGCCCCAAGCGCCGAGTGACGTGATGTGGAACTTCGAGAAGTTCTTGATCGACCGTCACGGCGAAGCGGTTGCGCGATTCGCGCCCGATGTCACTCCGGACACGCCAGCTCTCGTGCAAGCGGTCGAAGCCGAACTCGCCAAGAGCTGAGAACGCAATATCGTCGCTCGACCGCTACATCGTAGACGAGAACTTACCGGCGGCGACCAGCAGATACAGCACGCGCAGCGTGCCTTGGTAGTAGGGCGCGTCGACCAAGTCCGCACCCAGCCACCTGCTCACGTAGCCGTCGAACCTCGCTTGGTCATAGCCGCCAGCTAGCGCGAATGCGCCGACGAACGCGCTATTTTGCTGCTGCGCCGCCGCGGGTAGACCACCGTGCTGGTCGACGTAACTTGCGACGTTCTGCATAAACGTTCGGGCTCGCGTGTCGCCCGTCCAAGCGTAGTCGACCGCAACCCGCCAGGGTGTACGGCAAGCTTCGTACGAATAGGAAGACTGAGTGCCATCATCACTACCGTCCGGACTGCTCCAATCCGGCACGAGATTATTCATGCGCGCTTGGTAGACCGCGTACAGCTGATACGAGGCGTCGCGTAGCGCGAGCCAGGTGCTGGCCTGCGCGTTGAAGTAGCGCGCGAACACCTTGTAGTAGCCCGGCGCAAAATACGACGGGTTGACGCGCTTCGACGATGGATCGCTGCACCCGCCGTACGTGTCACCCGGACGCAAGATGCGCCGGCCGTCACACATATCCGTCTCGAATTGCAGGATCTTGGACGCAAGGGCTTCGGCCTTGCCCAGGTAGCCCGCCGTCGAGTTGGGCCAGCGCGACGCGGCCTGTATCAAGGCCATGGTCGCGTCGAGATCGGCGTCCGTTGCCGCGTTGACGCTGTTGTTGCTGGGCGCTTCGCACTTGGCGGTGCGCGCGTTCATCAGCCCGTTCTTGTCGAGGTGATCTTGGTAGAACTTCCACAAGCCGTCGAACAGCGGCTGATCGGCCATCGCGACCGAGAGCAGCATGCCATAGGCGATGCCTTCGGAAACGACCGAGCCATCTTTGACCACGACCAGCGAGCCGTTGGAACACGCTTCGACGTGCGCGTTCTTCCAAGCGGCGTACTCCGATTGGAGTAGGGCTTCGGTGATGACGCTGGACCTCGCGCTGTTCCAGGTAGCGGCCGGCGCGGTTCCGAGGATGTTCGGACCGCTGGTTGTGCCGTTGCTGGAACCGGAGCCAGCGCTGCCGCTGACGTTCGGGAGCGGCGAATTCGCGTCGCTACCCGTATTCTTGTTGCCGCTGCCTGCGCTCGAGCCAGCACCCTCGTCCGCGGCGCCGGCATCTCCGCAGGCCGGTAAAAATGCGGCAAAAATCGCGATTAGCGGGGGCAGTAGAGCGCGAAATGTCATCGAAGCAACGAACCGAACGTTAAGGTTAAGTCTTACTGTGGCGCCAGATCCGTACTCTGGCCACAGCAATCAACATTCGGCCAATTTGCGGTGTGGTTAAGCGCGGCACTCTATCGCACCAAGGGCGCACCCGCTCGCAGTAATGCTGCCAGAGATGCAACGAACTGCAACGATCGGGCGCGAACGGCGAGGTTCGACGCTTTACTCGGCAGAACGCGCCAGCTCGACCACGGGCGGCGGCAACGCCGAAGTGACGTTGCTCGTCAGCTTTTGCACGATGCCCCAGGTACGCAATTGCGCATCCATCGCTGGAGCGGGCTCGACTGGCACGCGACGGCGATAGCCGCCATCCGGCTGCATTTCGTAGACGCGTTGATTGTCGACTTCGAGCGGCAACACACACTCGTTGCGAATACGCGTACGGATCGCTTCACTGGTGACGGGGAACAGCACCTCCACGCGACGGTCGAGGTTGCGCGGCATCCAATCAGCCGATGACAAGAAGAACTCTTCTTCTCCTTCGGGCCCGAACATGAACACGCGTTCGTGCTCCAAAAACCGCCCCAACAGCGAATACACGCGGATCTTCTCGGAGATCCCCGGTAGCCCTGGACGCAGGCAACATACCCCGCGCACCACCAGCTCGATCTCGACGCCCGCGCGAGATGCACGATACAGCTCGCGGATGATGCCTGGATCGACCAAGGAGTTCAGCTTGGCGAAGATGCGCGCCGGCAGTCCTTCGAGTGCGCGCTCGATCTGCTTCTTTATCAGCGCCAAGATCGTTTCGCGCAACGTGACCGGCGCCACCGCAAGCTTGCGATAGTTGAAGCTGGTGGAAAATCCGGACAGTGAGTTGAACAGCTCCGACGCATCTTCACCGATCTCGGTGTCGATCGTGAATAGGCCCGTATCGGTGTAGAAGCGCGCCGTGCCGGCGTTGTAGTTGCCAGTCGAGAGGTGGACGTAGCGGCGCAGGTCGTGGCCTTCGCGGCGCACCACCAGCAGCACTTTGGCGTGAGTTTTCAGACCCGCAGCGCCGTAGAAGACGTGTACGCCGGCTCGCTCCAACGCGCGCGCCCAGCCGATGTTGTTCTCTTCGTCGAAGCGCGCCTTCAGCTCGATGGAAACCGCGACTTGCTTGCCATTTTCGGCCGCGTGCATCAGCGCCCGCACGGCTTCCGAGTTGGAGCCCGCGCGATACAGCGTCATCTTGATGGCGAGCACGTTTGGATCTTCAGCGGCGCGACGTAGGAAGGTCAGCACCGGCGTGAACGCTTCATACGGATGATGCAGCAGGATGTCACCCTGACGGATCGCTGCGAACGGATCGCCGAGCTCGCTCAACTCGTGCGGCACCCGCGGGACGAGCGGCGCGTCGTGCAGCTCCGCACGCGGGATCTGCGACAGCGCGAGCAGCCCCGAGAGACCGAGCATGCCAGCCGTCTCGTAGACGTCCTCTTCGTCGATCTCGAGCTTTTCGAGGAACAGCTTTCGGATGCGATCGGGGACCCCCGGAGACAGCTCAAGTCGAACGGCAGCGCCGAAGCGCCGTTGTCGTAGCTCGCGGTCGATCGTGGCGAGCAGATCGGCTGCTTCGTCCTCGAGAATGTCGAGGTCCATGTCTCGCGTGACGCGAAACGGATAGCAACCAACGACGTTGACCCCGGGGAACAAGTCCGAAAGGTTGCCCGCGATCAGTTCCTCCAGCGCAACATAGTCGGAGCCCTCGTTGGCCCGCGAGGAGCTGTCGGATTGCGGTGCGATCAGCACGAAACGCGGCAAACTCTCGGGCACTTTGATGCGCACGAAGCGCCGCTCGGAGGTCTGCGGGTTTTCGGCTTCGACCGCCAGCGACAACGACAGATTGGATAAAAAGGGAAACGGGTGCACCGGATCCACGGCCAGCGGCGTGAGCACCGGAAACACGGAACGGCGGAAATACGCGCGCGCCCACGCGCGCTGCTCCGGGGACAACTCCGCGAAGCTGCGCACTCGAATGTCGTTCTTGGCCAACTCGGGCAAGAGCTCGTTCAACCACAGCGACACCGCCGCTTGCGTGAGGCGCACGACCAGACCGCGAATGCGCGCCAACTGCTCGACCGCGGACAAGCCGTCGGGAGCAGTGCCCGGCGCCTGGGACTGCAGCTGCTCGTGCAGCCCAGAGACCCGAATCATGAAAAACTCGTCCAGATTCGAGCCAAAGATGGCCAAGAACTTCAGCCGTTCGAGCACGGGCCAGGTGCGGTCCCGCGCTTGATCCAACACACGCTCGTTGAAGGCGAGCCAGCCGAGCTCGCGATTCAGGTAGAGCTCGGGGTTGTTCAATTCGGGTTCGTCGTCGGTCAGGTCGAAAGACAAAGACATTGCTGCGCTGGGTGCGGCGTGCGGGGGCGGGAAGAAGAGTGTCTCGCAGTCGTGCGTCATTCGTGTCACGCGTTGGGGCCGTGAAACGTACGTCAAAACGGGCGCCGAGTGTGAATCGCCGACTGTTCGTCACACGTTCGTCACGAATGGCAATACATCGGCGCAACCGAGATCTCTCGGTTTCCTGTCGTGTTTCGCCATGCAAAGCGCCGTTTCAGCGCGAGTCTCGTGGCTCCAGCGCATCACCCGCAGCCAGCAGAATTTTCGACGGCAGCGCGATGCAATGACGAACCCCTCAACACTGAACTTCGGTTTCCGTTGTAAGCACCACCGGTCTGGTGACGGTAAATGGTCTCTCGAGACGAAGGCGCGAAGAATTACGCTGCGCTACTTCGCGCTCGCTCGACTGCTTCACGCTTCGACCCGAGTGCTCGTAGTGCACTGAGCAACTCATGCCTTCAGCGAAGTCGGCTCACGAGTACGCCAGCAATCGCGTTCGAGTGAATGGTGGAAGCCTGCGGCGCGAGTGAGCGTGCGCCACTCGATGTGTCGAGCAACCAGCTACACGACGTGCTTCGCGATCCTCGACGGCGTGCATCCGCTTTTGCTCCGCGACGTGCGTTGCCAGCAAACGAGCAACGAGCAACGAGCAACGAGCAATTAGCAATTAGCAACGAGCGCGCCGTTCATAAGCAAAAGATGGCGCGGAACTCAAGCACGGAATTCGGGTTATTTCGCCCCGTGTAGACTTGTGCCCCGACCTTTTTTCGCCAGTCGCGAAATCCTACGGCAAAGACGGCCCCGTTCTGCGACATGCTGCAACAATTAACGCTGGCACGCGGCGTGCGTAAACTGCAGCTACATGCTCGAGCGCTTACTGGACTACTCCCTCTCCCATCGCATCGCCACGTTCGTTCTGACTGTCGTACTCCTCGCCGTAGGCCTGTTCGCGTTCAAGAACCTCACCATCGAGGCGTTTCCGGATCCGACCGACACACAGGTCCAAATCATCACGCTGTTCTCCGGACAGCCGACTGAAGAAGTCGAACGGCGCGTCTCGCTGCCCTTGGAGCGCGCGCTGAACGGTACCCCAGGCCTGACGCGCCTGCGCAGCATCTCGCTGTTCGGCTTGTCGTTCCTGACCATGACGTTCGACGACGCGACCGACCCGATGCGCGCGCGTCAGCAAGTCACCGAGCGCATGGCCGACGCCTCGCTGCCGGAAGAAGCCCACCCAACCCTAGGCCCGTACGCGACGCCGATCGGTGAAATCTATCGCTATACGTTGGAGAGCACCAAGTCCGATCCCATGACCCTGCGCACCTTGCAGGATTGGGTGATCTCGCCGCGCTTGCTGCAAGTGCCCGGCGTGGCTGACGTGGTGTCCTACGGCGGTCTCGTGCGTGAAGTCCACGTCGAACCCGACGTGAGCAAGATGGTGGATCTCGGCGTCAACTTGAACGACGTGTTCGCCGCGTTGAAGAAGGCGAGCTCCAACGCGACGGGCGGCTACGTCGAGCGCGGTTCGGAAATGTTCGTCATCCGTAGCCTCGGCATCTTCAGCAGCATCGACGATCTGCAGCACATCCGAGTCGGTTACAACAAGACGCGCCCCGTTGAGCTGCGCGACGTCGCCAAGGTGCAGGAAGGCTATGCGCCGCGCCAAGGCATCGTAACCCGTGATACGAACCCGGACGCGGTCGAAGGCATCGTGCTGATGCGTCGAGGTGAAAACCCGACCGTCGTGCTCGACGCACTGCGCGCACGCATCGAAAAGCTCAGCCACACGCTGCCGGCTGACGTAAAGATCAAGCCGTTCTACGACCGCACCGAGCTCGTCAACACCACGCTCAAGACCGTGTTCGAGAACTTGGCCGAAGGCGCGACCCTCGTCGTGCTGGTGCTGTTCGCGTTCATGCTCTCGCTGCGCGCGTCGCTGATCGCAGCTGCCGTAATCCCGCTTTCGCTGGCCGCGTCATTCGCCTTTCTGTACTCGCGAGGCATGTCTGCCAACCTGCTATCGATGGGCGCCGTCGACTTCGGCATCATCGTCGACGGCGGCGTGATCTTGATCGAACACTTGTTCCACAAGTTGTCGCCGCACGCGCATGGCTCTGCCATCAGCGATCCATCTCGACCGCTATTGGAGCGAGTTGCTGAAGCCGCCAAGGAAGTCGCGCGACCGACGCTGTTTTCACTCTTGATCATCATCGCGGCGTACATCCCCATCTTTTCACTGCAGCGCGTCGAAGGTCGTATCTTCTCGCCGCTCGCGTACACGGTGGTCAGCGCGCTCGTGGGCGCCCTGCTGGTCAGCTTCACCTTGGTGCCCGTATTGTGCGCGATGGCGTTGAGGAAGCCGAAGGTCATGCGTGACTCGCCGCTCCTGGTTTGGGCACAGCGCGCGTTCGATCCGACCATCCGTTTTGCCATGAAAAACGTGGTCATCGTGCTGATTTTGGCCGCCGGCGTCCTGGGCGGCGCAATCGCGTTGATGCCGCGCCTGGGTAGCGAGTTCTTACCCGCGTTGAACGAAGGCGCGCTCTACGTCACGGTCGCCCTGCCTGGCAACATCTCGCTCAGCGACGGTCGCGCACTGACGCCGAAGCTTTCGGGAATTTTGCGAAAAACGCCGGAAGTGGTGTCCGTGCTCTCGCAATTGGGCCGCCCCGAAGACGGCACCGACACCAAGCTGCCCAATAACTTGGAGCTCTTCATCAAGCTCAAGCCGATGTCCGAGTGGCGCCATGACAAGCACACCATGGGCGATCTGATCGAAGAGATGAGCTTTGCTCTGCAGCAAATCCCGGGCATCGACTACAACTTTTCCCAACCCATCCGCGACAACGTGGAAGAAAACGTCTCCGGGCAAAAGGGCCAGGTCGCGCTCAAGATCTATGGTGAGGATCTGGACAAGTTGACGACCGCAGCGGAAAAGGCGCGGGACGTGATCGCCAAGATCCCCGGCGCAGTCGACGTTGGCATCACTAAGTCGGGCAGCACACCGCAAATCGCAGTGCACCTCGATCGCCAGGCGCTCGCCCGCTTCGATCTCGATTTGGGCGACGTACAGGACTACATCGAAACAGCCATGGGTGGTCACACCGCGAGTGAGTTCTGGGACGGTGAAAAGCGTTTCGACGTCACGGTGCGCTTGCCCACCAGCACGCGCGAAGACATCGGCGCAATCCGCAAGATCATGCTCCCGCTGAAGGACGGCAAATTGCTCCCGCTGTCGGCAATTGCAGACGTTTCGATGTCCACCGGGCGCGCGGCAATCACCCGCGAAAATGGCCAGCGTTACATCGGCGTGCGCATGAACGTGCGCGGGCGCGACCTCGGCTCCTTCGTGGCTGAAGCACAGCAGCAGGTGACCGCGCATGTCCCAGTTCCGCCGGGCTACGAGGTCACCTGGGGCGGCGAGTTCGAAAATCAGCAACGCGCCATGGCACGCCTGCGCATCGTGATCCCGCTCGCGCTCTTGATCACGTTCTTACTGCTCTTCTCGGCCTTCAACTCGATCTTCGACGCGACGCTGATCTTGTTCAACGTACCGTTCGCGCTGGTCGGCGGAATCTTCGCGTTGGCAGCGGCGGACATGCCACTCAGCGTGTCGGCCGCTGTCGGCTTCATCGCGCTGCTCGGCCAGGCCGTGCTCAACGGTGTGTTGGTGGTCGCCGCGATTCGCACCCGACTCGGCAACGGTGAGCCGCTGCTAGATGCGGTGATTCAAGGCACCCGTGATCGGTTGCGCGCGGTGCTCATGACGGCGCTCTTGGCGTCACTCGGCCTCTTGCCCGCAGCCATGTCCCACGCGATCGGAAGTGAAACCCAGCGACCAATCGCCGTCGTCGTGGTCGGTGGCACGATCACCGCCGCGGCACTGGCGTTGGTGGTGCTCCCAGTGACGTTCTACTTGGCCACCCTGTTTCAAGAACGGTTCCGGCGGCGCGCGTTGACCGAGCTCCCGGCCGAGTGAGGGCGAGCCGACATTTCTCGGGTAATTCTCGGTAACTTGGGCGTGCCCGGCGCGCCCGGTCTAACCTGACGGGCGGCACCGCGGCAGCCCAGCGTGCCCTGTTCGGCATGGATCCAAACATCATCGCTCTTTGGTTCGCCGGGATTCAGGCGCTGAGCATGTTCTCGCGCAGTGCACGCACCTCGCGCCAGAGCATGGGCTGGGCCGTCGTCAGCGGCTTGGTGTTGCTCACCGGCGCCGTCGGCTGGCTGCGCTTCCGCGATCAGGCGGGATACGTGACCTTCGCGCTAACCGCGCTGTTCATCACTTTGCCGTGGTGGGCGCATGGCGTCGCTGCGCGTGCGCTCAAACGGTCGCAGTATCGGCGAGCCTACCGCTTCGCGAGCTTCGCCGCGCTGTTGCATCCCGCTGATGGTTGGCGGCAGCTGCCGCGTCTGTTTCGAGCATTCGACCTCGCGCAAGCAGGCAAAGTCTCCGAAGCGGAATCACACCTCGCGGCGCTCTCCAAGGGCGACAGCAACATTGCAGCGACCGCACGCGCACATCGACTGCGGATCCTGGAACGTTGGGACGAGATCAAGCTCTTGGCCGAGCGAACGGGGCTGGCCACGCTGGCCCGCGACCCGAACCTGCTCATCCTCTACTTGCGCGCGTTGGGTGAGCTCGAGGAGAGTAACAATCTCGCTGAATTCATGCTCAACCAGGAGGCGCTACTGCTCGCAGGTGAGGTCATCGAGCCCGCCTTTCTGTACCTATTCGTGTACACCGGGCACGTCGAACTCACACGCCAAGTGCTCGCCGCGGCAAACCCGGGCTACGACCAAGAGACGCGTGAGGCTTGGCTCGCATTGGCGAGTCTGCACGCTGGCAATTTCGAGCAAGCGCGGCAAACGTTCACGCGCTTGCGTCAGAGCGACAATGCATCGATCCGAGAACGCGCTCAGCGTTACCTGGGCATCCTCTCGCAGACGAATGCTTACCAGCCACCCACCCCGCGCACGGCGCACATCGTAACGCACTTTGCGCGGGCGTTCGCGCAACGCCAAAGTCTGATCCTGAACCACCCACAGCAGCGAACCGAGCGGCGCGTGACCTTGGCGCTGGTGGTGATCAATGCGTTGATCTACGCCTGGGGCAGCTACCCGCTACGGCTCATCGCCACCACCGACGAGTTCGGTAGCCGCTGGGCATTCATCGCGCAAGACATCCTTTCCGGCGAGTGGTGGCGCATGTTCAGCTACTTCTTCGTGCACGCCAACTGGCTGCACTTGGCGATGAACCTGCTGGGGCTGTGGGCGCTCGGACCGTTCATCGAACGCGCGTTCGGCCGCCTGCGTTTCAGCCTGATTTACCTGTTCTCGGGTTTCACTGGCAGCGTCGTTTACTTGTGTCTGGCTTGGTATCAAATCGCTCAACCCGAGTCTGGCGAACCGCAAGTGCTCGTGGGTGCTTCGGGTTGCATCATGGGGTTGTTGGGAGCGACCGGAGCCGTAGTGCTGCGAGCCTGGGTCAAGCATCGTGCGCCAATGGCCAAGCAGATCTTGCTGCGCCTGCTGGTCGTGGTCGCGCTACAAGTGACGTTCGACTACAACACGCCGCAAGTCGCCGGCCTCGCCCACGCCCTCGGACTGCTGGGCGGCTTCATCGCTGGGCTATTGCTGCACGAGCGCGTCAGCGAGCGAAGCTCCGTACAAGCGTTGAGCTGAGTGCGCCGCTCCTACGGCGAAGGTAGCTCGCTCCAGCCGTCCTTGGTCCAAGTCAACAACGACGGTGACACGGGGCGCGCGGCGTGCGGATAGGAATTCTGCACGACGACTGAGAGCTTCTGAAGCACTTCCGGGGTCGGGTTGCAGGCCACGAAGAGCGTGTCGTTACTCGGCACGGCAACGACCACGGTGCCAACTTTCGCCGCGAGATCGGCCCATTGCTTGTCGAGCAACAAGCGGCTCGACTCATAGAAGTTGTGCCGTGCTGGCTCGCCCAGCGCATGGCTCGTGCAACTCAGCGGCTCTTTCAAGACCTGCGCCAGGTTCCACTCCGCGACCGCGCGCAGCGCCTCGCGCGTCACGCCGCTTTCAGCCAGATCCGCGACCTGGGCGCCGCGCGCGGCCCCCCGATCATCGACCATGTACAAGATCACCATGCGCCCCGAAAAAGGCTCGGAAATCGTGCTCACGCGCACAGCATCCGACAAATGCTCGAGGAACGACTGGTCTCGAATCACTGCTCGCAAACGGGCTCGGGCCGCGGCCTCGGGTGAGCTGTTCTCCGGTGTGACCCCGGCGCTGGCCGTGTGAACCGTAGGCTCCGTCGCGGCTGACTGCTGCGCAGCGCAGCCGGTCAGAGCCAGCGTCAAACACAACTCCGAAGCTCTCCTACGCCCTAACATACCGCCACCTCTTTCCCGTTGAATCCCGGTCGCGACCAATGATCAGAGCTGCTGGAACGAGTCCGCAACAGTGACGGGTTTATCCAAGAATTTCAGATCCAGCAATTGATCGGCCAGGGTTTGCCAGCGAGCGAGCTGCATGCTGCCGAGCCCGTGCTGCTTGCTGTCGGCGGTCTCGATCAGCGGCTTCTGTGCCTCGGCCGCGGCGGCGAGCGTCGCCACGTCCAAGGCCGAATTCAACTTGGCCAGCAGCGCATTGCTGGCCTCCGGATGATCGAGGTAATCACGCCAGCCCTCGCGGGTGGCGAGTACGAACTCCTTGGCCAGCTCGGGTTGCTTTTGCAGTAGCTCGCGGCGCGTGACTACCACTGTGGCATACGGATTGAAGCCGGAGTCCGCGATCAAGAAGACGGCAGGGTCGGCGCCCTTTTGCCGAGCGGCGATCGGTTCCGAAGTCACGTAGCATTGCTGGCCGAAGGTCGGATCGGTCAAAAAATGCGCGACGCCTCCGTCGTAAGGAACGACCTTCACGCCTTCCCAAGCGAACTTCTTCTTCAAGTACGCGGCGTAAGCTTTGCCGGTCTCCAGCGCGAGCGTGCCCGAGTGAAACGCATCCTCGAGCTTTGCTAGCTTGCGCGAAGCGTGCACCATAACACCCTGGGGTGAAGTCTGAAACACCGCAAACAGCGCGACCAGATCCGCGCCGCGCGCCCGCGCAATCAAGAGCTCGTCCGCGCCCACTGTGCCGAAGTCAGCGCGCCCCGTAGCCACCATTTGCAGGACCGGCACCCCAGCGCCGCCGCCCTGAATGTCGATACCGATCCCATGGCGCTTGTACGCGCCGCTCTCGCGTCCCGCATAGAAGCCACCGAACTCCGGCTCCGGCACCCAATCGAGCGCCAGCTTGACCGCGGTCTGCGCCGGCGCGCTCGCATCGGTGCCGGACGCAGGTTGCGATTTCTTTCCGCAGCCCGCCGCGAAGCACACCGAAAGCCCAATCAGGATCGTGGAAAAGCAGCGCATGGACAGCACGCCCCCCTTTTACACCGCAACCTCTTCGAACTTAACCCGGCGCTCGCAAACGCCGCAAAAGAAGCCCGCTCAGCCCGCTCACTAGGGCAAATAGCAATAGACCCAAGAGTGAGGCCAAAAGCACCGCAGCGAACAACAAATCAGTCCGAAGCTGGCGATAGGCGGCCAGCACCGTGATGCCGAGTCCCGCGCTGCCCTCGGAAAACCCCGCCACGAACTCGCCGACGATCGCGCCGATTACCGACAAGCCCGAAGCAACCTTGAGCCCGGTCATCATGCTCGGAATGGCCGTCGGCAAACGCAACTTGAGCACCGTGTCGCCGAGCTTCGCACCATAGAGCCGGAACAGATCCGAAAGCCGCGGATCGACGCTGCGCAATCCGGCCAAGGTATTGGCAATGATCGGGAACACCGACACGATGAACGCCGACACCGCTACCGCGCGCAGCCCCGGACCAAACCACAGCACGAGCAACGGCGCGACCGCGACGATCGGCACCGTCTGCAAAAACAGCGCGTACGGATACAGCCCGCGCTCCAGCCAACGCGACAAAGAAAAAGCCAAACCAACCGTGGTACCGAGGCTCGCACTGAGCAAAAACCCAAGCACCGCACCCTGCGCGGTGGTGAGCAACGCGCCAGCGAGTGGCGCGCGCTCGGTCCACACTGCGCTGAGCACGTCCGATGGCGGAGGTACCAAAAAGCGAGGCACCGAGAAGGCGCGCACTACACCCTCCCAAAGCACCATCACGATCGCGAAGGTCAGCGCGGGAGGCAAAGCGGACGACACCAGTGCGCGCGCCGATCCTGGCTTGAACGAAGCGTCGGTCATGCGTCGCTCCGCGTGTGCGAGCCGTCGTCGAACGCGCCGTGCTGCTGCAGAGCACGATAGAGCAAGGCCGTTTGCGCTGCAAAGTCCGCGTTCGCGCGCAGCTCGGACGAGCGCTCTTCAGGCAATTCCAAACGATGATCGAGCACGATTCGCCCCGGACGTCGCGACATCACCAGCGCGCGCTCGGCCAAAAATGCCGCTTCCGCGAGCGCGTGCGTCACGAAAATCACGGTCATGCGCCTGCTCTGCCACAGCTTGCGCAAGCGCTCGTCCAAGCGCTGCCGAGTCAACTCATCGAGCGCCGCGAACGGCTCGTCGAGCAAGAGCACCGAAGGCTCGGTAACCAACGCGCGCGCGATCGAAACGCGCATGCGCATACCGCCCGAAAGTTGATCCGGAAATCGCTCATGCACGTCGTTCAGCTCAACTTCGGCGAGCGGCGCACGCGCACGCTCGCGCGCTTCCGCGCGGCTCGTGCCCTGCAGCTCGAGTGGCAACGCCACATTGTCGAGCACCGTTCGCCACGGCAAGAGCTGCGCATCTTGAAAAACGAACGCGAGCTTCGTCCGCGCTCCTACGGACTCATCGGCACTCGCCGAGATCGAAATCGAACCCGACGCAGGTTGATCGAGCGCCGAGATGAAGCGCAGCAAGGTCGACTTGCCACAGCCCGACGGACCGAGCAGCGCCACGAAGGATCCCGCTTCGATCACGAGGTCGATGTTCTGCAACACCGGGCCCCCGGAACTAAACGCGTGACTGACTCCTGCGATGGCAACTCGACTGCTGATGGCGGTACTCCTATGAACGCCGGCAGCTTCGCTCAGCGCGATGTGCCGCGGCAAACCCGCGCAAGCGCCGGCCATTCGGCCACAAGGCCGACCGAGACGGCCCCGCCATTTTCGTGCTCAAGCCTGACGCCGCCCTGCCGTTCACTCAAATTGGCGGAGTCCGCCGCGAAAGGTAGAAAGCCTTGCCTGATCCAGTCGGAGCAATCGGAGCAACCACCGCGGCCACGTACGCAATCGCGGTTACGCGCAAAGAGCAGGACAGCAAAGACCTGCAAGGTCAGCAAGCCGTACAGCTGATTCAATCCACTGCCCCCAAGCTGGAAACCTCCGGCCCAGTCGGCACCAAGCTGCACGTCATCGCCTGATCACGCCACCGCACGCGGCGCTTCACGCTGCGAAAATAGCGCAATCGGCGCTGGCGCCGCGCTCACACGCGCAACCTTCGCCGCCGTTG
>Ga0164309_10000587_pt1 | contig 19671 bp, 17 predicted proteins | sample Whisoiple_247_MG_FD_109984 | JGI IMG/M metagenome (GOLD analysis project Ga0164309, IMG submission 109984) | Soil microbial communities amended with fresh organic matter from upstate New York, USA - Whitman soil sample_247_MG | ecosystem: Environmental > Terrestrial > Soil > Unclassified >...
AGGGGCACCGGGTCGCGCTCCGCTCGAGCAATGTGCACTACACCCCCATCGATGCCACCGAGGGGGATTTCACCTTCGACGTGACCGTCCAGAACCTCACCCCCCAAGTGCTCGGGATGGACGGGTTCGTGCAGAGCGGGGTGCAGGTCTTCTTTCCCTCGTCACCGGTCCCCGACGTCGGGGTGATCTCGGTGGAGGACGCACAGGTCGCGACGTTCAGTGCGGCCGACCAGGACTACTACGACTATCCGGGGTCCATCGCGTCCAATCAGGTGTCGGCGCCGGTGACCTGGCGCTTCCACACCACCGGTGGGGTCAACACCTTCACCTTCACGGTCCTGGTCTCGGCGGTGGTGCGAGATCAGGGAGGGCCGCTGCGCTGGGTGCCGATCTCGGGAGCGACGCAGACGAGGTATCGTGATGCCGTCGCCTCCACCCCCACCGACTGGATGGCGGTGGGGGATGGCGGGGCGACCGCGCGCTACGTGGGCGGTGCCTGGACCTCCTTTCCGGCCCTCGTCGGCGAGACGATGATGGCGGTCACTGCGGTGGGGCCGGGGCGATACATCGCCGTCACCTACTCGGGGGCGGTCTACCGGTTCCGGAGCGGGGTCTGGACCGAGCTGTACCGGCGCGGCAGCGGGAATTTCGCGGCGGTCTGGGCGAAGGACGAGTCGAACATCGTCGCGGTCGGGGATGCCGGGGCGATCTCCCGGTCCACCAACGGGGCCTGGGCCGACCAGGATGCCCTGACGGGAGGGAGCTTCGTCGCCGTGAGCGGGACCACCGACGGGTCGGTCGTCTCCGCACTGGTCGGGACGCAGGGATTCACGATGGTGTTCACCTCCGTCGGCGGGGGCGCCTTCGCCCCCGACCCCGGCTTCCCCCCGATCGCCTCGCAGCGCTGCAGCGATCTCGTCTACGATGCGGGCGTCGTCTGGTATGCCAGCTGCTTCGATCCGGGTCCCACGGCCGCGTTCATCCATCGGTCGGGCGAACCGCTCTGGTCCTTCGCCGTCGGTCGGGAGATCAGGGGGCTCCAGTGGATCGGGCCCGACTCGCTGGCCACTACGTACACGGATTTCACGTTCAGCCGGATCGGACTGCTGGTCGGCGGTGTGTCGCAGGATGTGAGCGATCCCCTGGGTGCCGACCTCGCCACGATCTCCGCGGTCGCGCCGGCCGCCGAAGGGTTCATCGGTGTCGGCCTCAACAACCACCTGTACCGCTACACCGGTCCGGGGACCGGCGGACTCTGGAGCGACGTGCAGAGCGCGAATGACTGGCCCGCGCCCGACTTCTGGGGGATCGGCGATACCGTCTGGGCGCTCCAGGGGGACGGGAGCGGGAGCTTCTCCAGGATCGACGGTGGGGTGGTGACGCCGATCAACAACGAGCCGGGGCTCCGCAAGCTCTGGGGCGTTTCCTCGGCCCTCTTCTACGCGATCGGTCCGACCGGCATCTACACTTCCAACGGGACCAGTCCGTGGGTCCAGGATGGGGATCCCCTCGCCCTCGGGGTCGACTACCGGGACATCTGGGCCGACCCCTCCAACGGGTCGGTCATCGCGCTGGATCGGGTCAACGTCTCCGGCACCCACGTCGTTTTGAAGTACCTCGGTGCTTGGCAGCGGATCGGCGTCGCCGACGATCTCACTGCGGTGTGGGGGTGTGATCCAACGCACTTCTGGATCACCAGCGCCAATGGGTACGTGTACACCCCGCAGGGTCCCTTCGTCCTCCCGGACCCCGCCTTCCCCGGCACGATCGGTGCCCTGACCGCCGTGACCGGGACCTCCTGCTCCGATGTCTGGGTCACCGGGGATGACGGCGCGCTCTTCCACTGGAACGGCAGCGCCTGGGTCGACAAGTCGACGGGAGATCTCGGCGTGACATTCACCGCGCTCACCCCGCGCGCGACCGGCCAGATCATCGTCCTCGGCCCCGGAGGGTTCGGCTACCTCGCCAGCGATCCGGATCCCTCGCCGCCCCAGCAGTGGAACCTCCCGTCCCAAGGGCACGGCATCCTCTCGGCCTGGCGGCTTGACGATGGTGAAGTGATCTCCGCCGGCGCTGACTTCCTGCTCCGGGGTACGCAGTAGGCGGGCAACAGGGAGCTGGCAACAGACGACAGACGCTCGGCGGACGGGGATGACCCCTGAGCCTCCGAAGGGGGACGCGGTAGGGCGCCAGCCTGACGACAGGCCAGTGAAGTGATGTGGCGCGGGGGCTCGCAGATGCGAGCCTCTGCTCACATCTGCGACTATCTGATTCGCCCCTGACACCATAGACTTCGCCCCGATGGTCGTGCCCCTTCGGGGCGCTGCCTCCTCCATCGCCTCCCCCGCCACAACGTAGAGTCCCACGCATGGCCGACGCCGCTCGACCGACGCCGCAGGCTTGTCTATTGCCTGCCCGCTCCCCATGGACTCCTCCCCGCCTCGCGGAACTCCCCAAGCTCACCTCCCTGACCCTCGCCTCGCCGATCGGCGGCGGCGGGAGCACCGGCGGCGGGTCGACGGTGTTCGGGCTCCTCCTGGCGGTGGGGCTGCTCGCCGGCTGTTCCCCCGATCGCGCGGTGATGCCGTCCGAGGGGGAGATGCCGCGTCCGATCGCGGCGGTGACCTGCAGCGGCAAGGTGTCGACCAAGGCCATCGCCTGTGGGGGCGGGCCGAGTGCGGTCAGCGGGCGTGAGTTCCTTGGAGGGCAGGGGGGTACCGTCGCCCTGCGGTCGTCCAATGTCCACTATGTCGGGACCGCCTTCACCTTCGACGTGACCGTCCAGAATCTGGGCGCCCAGGCCATCGGGGTCGGTCCGAGCGGCATCGATGTGTTCTTCCTGAGCGCGCCGGTCGCCACGGTCGGTGTCGGTACCATCACCGTCGACAATGCCGGGCTCGATTTCTTCACCGCGACGGGCCAGGCGTACTACGAATACGACCAGGTCCTCTCGCCGGAGGAGATCTCTGCCACCCTGGGCTGGCAGTTCACGATCCCCGGCGGCGTGGATGAATTCACCTTCACCGTCCTCGTGGCGGCCGACGTCGGTGACCAGGGGGGCGTGCTCCGGTGGAAGGATGTCCCGACGCTGAGCGCCAATCCTTTCCTGGCGGTCGGTGTGTACACGTCCACCGAGGCGATGGCGGTCGGAAGATCCGGGCGGACCTGGCATTGGAACGGTACCTCCTGGACTGCGCTCGCCCGCCAGACGGACGAGGACCTGGTGGCGGTCCAGCCCCTCGGGTCGGGGGAGTACTTCGCGGTCGGCAACGGAGGGGGGATCTACCGCTCCAAGGGGAAGGTCTGGACCAAGATCCATACCGCTGGCGACGCGATGCGCACGCTCTGGGTCCAGGACTCGACCCACTTCGTCGCGGTCGGGGCCGACCGGATCCTCACCTATGACGCCGGAGCGTTCAACGAGACCACGGTCACCGGTCCCGGCGGGTACCTGGCCTTCGTGGGGGGGACTTCCGACGGCTTCATTCGGAACGTGCTCTCGACCGAGGGGGAGCTCTACACCTCGATCAACGGCGCGGCCTGGACCGACGATGGCAGCATCTTCACCGTCGCCAGCGACCGCCGGGTCACCGGGCTCTTCTTTGACGCCAACAACGACATGATCTGGTCCTTCAGGAACAACCTGGAGTCCTATGGCGCAGTGATGCGAGGGGTGAACGACACCCTGTACGGGGGCGCGCTCGCGCGCATCCCGACGGCGATCGCTCCGCTGGCCGATGACTCGATGATCGTCGCGATCAATGACGATGCCGACGCGACCGCGCTGGTGAAGATCCGCTACGGCCTCAGCTTCAACACCACGATCACCGGGCTCGACCCCCTGCAGTGCAACTGCCAGGTGAAGGCGCTGACCCGCGCCGATGGGTTGGGGGACAAGTTCTTCGTGGTGACCGACGAGACCGTGGGGCGGTTGCTCCGGTGGGCCGGGAGCTGGCAGGACCAAACCCCCGCGACCCTCGGCGGGGTCCGGAAGTTGTGGATGCATCTCGACACGCTCTATATGGTGGACGGGTCGAGCACCATGCAGCAGATCGCGGATGGGCATGTGGTCCCAGTCCCGATCACCGGGCCGTCGGGCCTGCAGGGGATCTGGGGCTCGGAGACCGGCGGTACCCCGGAGATGTACGGGATCAACGGGACCGGGGTATACCGGCGGACCGGGTACGACACCTGGTCGGGTGCGATCTCGGATCCCGAGGGGGACCACCTGTACGCGATCTGGGGGGATGCGACCGCGGACTACTGGGTCGCCGTCGGCCAGTACGGGACGGTCCTGTACAAGAACGGGGGGGGCTGGAACAACTACCCCGGGGTCCCCCCTTCGTTCGACCTTACCGGCGTCTGGGGGTGCGGCAAGAATGCGTGGATGACGACCACCGACGGCTTGGTCATGACGTTCAACGACGGCGCCATCAACTACGATTACGCGTTCCCCGGCGCGGCCGGCGCCCTCAACGCGATCTCCGGCACGACATGCTCCGACATCTGGGTCGGCGGCGACAATGGATCGGTCTATCACCGGGATGGGGGGGGCTGGCACCAGTTCACCCCCTGGCTCGGTGCGTCGATCATCGCGCTCTCCGCGCGGGTCGATGGAACGGTCTACTTCGCCGATGCGTCCGGGGTCGTCGGACTCTTCGACCCCGCCAATGGCACGACCATCCTGCGCACCACCCCCGGATCGCTGGTCAGTTCCCTGGCGAGCATCGGGTCGGGGGAACTCTTCGCCGCCACCAACGTTCAGCTGGCGCACGGGACGCGGTAGGGGCGGGCCACCTGCAACACCAACGGACGCTCAGTGGACATTCTCCACTGAGCGTCTGAGCGTCTGTTCACACTTCAACTCCCAAGGCGCTGGCGGCCCGGACCGCGCACCTTACATTTCACGCCACGCCCGCCCCCGGGCGTCTCCCCATCCATATCCGGAGCCTTGATGCGCCCACAGACCTTCGTCAGGTCCGCGGCCCTTGCCGTGACCATCACTCTCTTCTCCGCCTGCAGCAGCGACTCCACCGGCCCCGCGTTCGACGACACCTACAACGGCGAAGACGGGTTCTACGCCGCGATGGGGATCGTGTCGGTCGCCGAGCAGGGGATGGAGACGATGCATTGGAGCGGCCCGAACGTCGAGCTCAACTTCGCGCCCGCGCTCCTCAGCGCCGGGGAGCGCCGTCCCCACGCCTCGCATCCCTCCCGGCTCCCCAGGCCGGCCGGGAAGACCACCGTCGGCGCCTACCTCTCCGCGCTGCAGGCCGCGGCCCCGGGGTGCTCGGTCTCCGGGTCCGGTGCCGGCGACAACCCGTACACGCCGTACGACGGGAACGGGAACTACGTCCCCGACGACTACTCCATCACCATCGAGTGCACCGACATCGACTCGGTCGGTGAAGGGGTCACGGTCACGTACCACGAGCGTGCGGAGCTCCACGCCAAGGAGCGGACCGACATCCTCTTCGGGTGGGATGCCTCGGTGAAGCAGACCTGGTCGGCCAAGTGGTCGAACGGCTCGGACCGCGACAACGAAGAGCAGAACTTCACCGAGAAGCTCGCGGTGACCCACGAGGGGGCGAAGTACAGCCAGAGCGGCTTCTGGCACGAGGCGGGGCTCGATGGCACCGACCCGTACGATTCGGAGAACGGGGGAGACGTGACCCTCGCTTTCACCGCGGGGGAGATCCCGATCAACATCAACACGCTCTATCCCCCGGGCACCGCCCTGCTCACCGGGCGGATGTACATGCGCAACCTCGGCGGCCCGAACCTCGACTGGCACATCCAGACCGACAGGGCGTTGGTGTGGGACGGCGAGTGCGCCGACATGATCGGCCAGCCCTTCGTCCAAGGCCGGATCGCCGCACTCCTCAACGGCGACCACGACCAGGCGATCGAACTGACCGCGAACCAGTGCGATTATGGCTGGTCCATGTTCGGCTACGGCGGCGAGGATGGGATCCCGACGACCCGTCGCCCCGGCGCCTTCTCGGCCCGGCGGCGCTGAGCCCCTGAAGGGTGGACGGCCCGGCCTCGCGCCGGGCCGTTCGACTGACGCACTCTGCCCGAGCATCCGGGCAGAGTGCGTTGTCGTCTCAACGGCGTGATGTGTGCCCTGTCACGGCGCTGGTGACCGCGCCGTGGCACACTACCTTTACGCCGTAGCTCGCCTCCCGGGCTGCCTCCCCATCTACAGCTGGAGTCCTGATGCAACACCTGACCGTTGTGCGGTCGATCGCCCTGTCCGCGCTCGTCATCCTTGCTTCCGCCTGTGGCAGCGATCCGACCGGTCCCGACTTCGATGGCACCTTCACCGAAGGGCAGGGAACCTACGCCGGGAGCCTCCTGGTCATGACCATCGGGCAGGCGCTCCCGACAATGACCTTGGGTGATCCCCTCTCCGGAAGGGTCGGCTTCTCGGCCGCGCCCTCCCGGGGCGTGTTGCGGGCGGGCGCGGGGTCGCGCCTCCTCCTTCCGGCCCCCGGTGTCGGGACGCGAGCGTATCTCTCGCAGCTGCAGGCCACGGCGCCGGGGTGCACCATCTCCGGACATGGTTCCGATGAGGATCAGTACGACCCCTACGACGGGAATGACAACGGCATCGCCGACGACTTCGCCCTCAAGATCGAATGCACCGATGTCGACTCGGCGGGCGAGGGGGTCACGATCACCTACAAGCAGCGGTACGATCTCCGCATGAAGGAGCGCCTCGGGGTCGACTGGGGGTTCGATGCCTCGCTCGAGCTCTGGTCCTCCGAGAAGAGGTCGGATGAGGCTGCGGCGGAAGAAGAGGGCTATGACCTCACCGAGAAGCTGGTCGTCGACAACGGGAAGGCGACCTACCACGAGACGGTCAGCTCCTGGGGGAAGGGGCTCGATGGCACCGACCCCTACGCCTACGATGATGGTGGCGACGTCACCCTGACCTTCACCTCCGACGGCGACCCTCTGGTGCTGCACCAGGATCTCCCCTCCGGAAAGATGACCGCCACCGGTCGGACCTACTTCACCGAGCTCGGCGACGCGAATCTGGAGTGGATGATCTCGACCTCCGCTCCCCTTACCTACTCCCCCGCATGCAATGACGATTGGAACCAGCCCTTCGTCGCGGGCGAGCTCTCCGGCGCGCTCAGCGGGAGCACGAGCAAGCGATTCACCGCGGCGGCGAATCCGTGTGAGTCGCCTTCGCCGTGGACGATCAGTGCGACCGGCATGGAAGCGCCATAACGCTGCAGTTCTGCCGGGGGCCCCACGGCCCCCCTCCCTTGAAGAGTGGAGTCATGAATGAAGACCCAGACCTTCTTCCGGTCTTGCATCGCGGCAGCCCTCCTCCTGGTCGCCGCCGCCTGCGGCGACTCCACCGGCCCCTCGTACGAGGATTCGATGGGTCCGGATGACGCGGACGACGCCGGGAATGCGACCTACTACTACCTCATGTCCGCCTTCCGGGGGATGAACTTCGGCTCCCCGCAGCTCGGCCTGGGGGCACCCCCGGCACTGGCCAGGGGGAGGACGCTGCCGGCCGACTCGCGGCTGCAGTTCGACCTGAGCTCCCCCGCCACCATCCGCGCGGGGCTCCAGGCGGCGAGCGCTGCCGGGTGCAGCTATACCGCCAGCGGCACCAACGGCGACCTCTTCGATCCGATCGACAACAACGAGAACCATGTTCCCGACGACTGGTCGGTCAAGGTGACCTGCGTCTCCCATGACTCCCTGGGGGAGGTCGAGACCCGGGTCGAGACGACGCACCTGACCATCCGCGTCAAGGAACACACCGACGATCTCTTCGGCTACGATGCGTCGGTGACCACCGACGACCACGAGGACTACACCGACGGCGACGACGAGAAGCAGGGGTGGGAGCAGGTGCACAATGTTTCCGTCACCGCCACCGGGGCCACGTCGAAGTACCGCTACCACGGCTGGGAGGACTACCTCAACGAAGGGGTGCACGACAAGTGGGAGGGGAGCTACGAGGTGAACCTGGCCTTCGATCCCGATAACACCATCACGCTCGGCGCTCCGTTCCTTCCCGATGGCGAGCTGACCATCACCGGTGAGGTCCAGATCCTCGACCCGGACGAAGGGAACATGCGTTACGTCCTTTCCACCCCGGAGCCGTGGCTGTACTCCAACGAGTGCGCGATGGGCGCCGAGGAACAGCCCTTCGTCGGGGGGACCCTCCTCGGACTCCTCAACGGCAATGAGGAGATCGGCTGGTCGTACACCTGGGGCCCCTGTGGCGCCGGCAACGATTTCAACGTGTTCGGTCAAGACGGGATCATCATCCCCTGACATCCTGATCGCACCCTTCCTGACGGCGATCGCGACCAGGCGGTCGAGCTGACCGCCGATCAGTGCGGCGCTGAGCTCCTGAAGGGTGGACGGCCTGGCCTCGCGCCGGGCCGTCGTCTTTTGGAGGCAGGTCACGCAGTGAAGGGGGCAGGCAAACGACCTACCCCCTCAGGAGCATTGCGTGACGGTCCGACATCTTTTCCGTAGCACCCTCGGCGCCCTGGCCCTCATCGCGGCCGGCGCCTGTGGCGACAGCACCGGTCCCGACTTTGGCGACTCGTTCCTTGAGTATCAGGGCGAGGACGCCGGTGAATGGGCCTATGACAACCTCTATGGCCTCGTCCAGCGGATGAACTTCGGCTCCCCGAGCAGCGGCGTCTCGGTGAAGAGTGCGCTGGCCCCCTCCCGGTCCCCCTCGGGGCACCCCCTCCACCTCCCGCGCTTCACCTACACCGATGCCCCGGCGCTCGGCGCGGAGCTCCAGCTCGCCGCCGCGGGGTGCGCGGTCGAGGCGAGCGGGGTGGACGAGGATCCGTGGGACCCGGTCGACGCGAACGACAACGGGATCGCCGACGACTACTCGATGCGCTACACCTGCGTCGAGGCGGACACCTCCGGCGACAGCACGGTCTGGACCGGGCGGTATGAGACCCGCGTGAGGGTCAAGGAGCGCGCCGGGGTGCTGCACGGGTACGACGTGGAGCAGACCTACCTCGAGATCGACGAGGGGAGCAACGGCGACCGGTACGAGGAGTCGCACCGGTACGTGGAGCGGCTCGCGATCACCGCGAACTCGGCGAGCGCCTCGGCCACCTATCAGGGGACCTGGCGCGGCCGCGAGTCCGGTGTGCCGTGGGACGAGCGTTGGGGGTTCGAGCAGGCGGCGACCTTCGACCCCACCGGGACCATCGAAGCGGGGGAGGAGCTCCCGGACGGAGAGCTGCTGCTGACCGGTCGTCAGTACACGATCTATCAGGATGAGCCGGCGGTCTCCTTCACCCTCACGGGGGCGGGCCCCCTGCAGTACTCGGCCTTCTGCGCCGAGGAGGAGCATCAGCCCTTCGTCGGCGGGACGTTGAGCGGGGCCCTAGGTGGGGACGAGGCGAAGGGGTTCCTCTTCACCTTCAGTGACTGCGGCATCGCGCCGTCGTTCGAGGTGTTCGGGCACACCACCGAGGAGTGAGTGGCGCAGCGCCGGTGAGCGGTCTGGCCTCCCAAGGGCCGGGCCGCTCGTCCTCCCCGCTCCCCGGGGGTGTGTGCTGCATCACTGGCGGGCTGGGATCGTCTGGTTACTATCAACCGCGGGTCGCGGGCACCTTCCCGCGGACCCTCCAATTCCCCACTCAGGAGCTTTGCATGCGTTCGACCTTCCTTGGCCGCACGGCCCTCGCGAGTGCCCTCCTCTTCGCGATCGGCGCCTGCGGTGACAGCGGCAGCAGCGGCCCCGATTTCGACGACGAGGCGACGACCGCCGACACCGAGGCGGCCGCGGATGACGCCGCGGGATTGATGAGCGATCTCTCCTACGCCCTCAACTTCGGTTCGCCGAACGTCTTCCTCTCCGCGAACGCCTCCGCGAAGCGGGTCCTGGCGCGGCACCCGGAGCTTGGCGGGAAGCTGGCCGCCGGGATCCGCTCCAATGGGATCTCGATGCCGGGGCTCACCGCCGCTCCGGGCGCCGGGTTCCAGCTCTCGGCCGCGGTGGGGTGCAGCGTCGAGTCGAGCGGCACCGACGGCAGCCCCTTCGAGCCGTACGACGGGAACTCGAACGGGATCCCCGACGACTGGCACGTGAAGTACGTCTGCACCGACAAGGACACGTCGGACGCGGAGAACACCATCACGTACAGCACGACGATCGAGATCTCGGCGAAGGAGAACACCGCCTCTCTCCACGGCTACTCCTCGCGGCTCTCGTACAAGATCCGGATCGCGGACGAGGAACAGAACGCCGAGGGGGTCGACGTCACCGGCACCGACGCGCTCGATATCCGCGCCGGCTCGGCGAGCAACGACTACGTCTTCTCGGTCCGGGAATACTCGACCGTGGCCGGGGAGACCGAGGAGGGCTCGGGGGGTGAGGAACGGCACGTCACCTTCGACCCGGACGGCACGATCACCCTCGGGAACGACCTCCCGGACGGCGACCTCACCTTCCGCGGGCGGCAGTGGTACGCCAACACGGATGACGTGAGCCTTTCGTTCAGCATCCAGACCACCGACCCGCTCGCCTACGACGCGTCGTGCTTCGATGCCACCGAACCGCCGTACACCGACGGGACGATCGTCGGTCGGCTCAACGGCGGCGCGCATTCGGCGATGTTCACGGTCGACTTCACCGCCTGCGGCAACTACACCATCACGGTCGACAACACCAGCGATGAGCCGGTGGTGGTGACCCGCCGCCCCCCCCTCGGGGAGCGGGCCGCGCTCGGCCGGCGGTAAGCGGCAGCAGGTCAGCGGTCAGGGGGGGGCCTCCGGTGGATCGGAGGCCCCCTCTCCGCGTTGTCTCTCCCAGGAGCGGGCCCAGCCACCCCCTCCGGCGGGTGTGTGCGTTGCGTCACGGCGCCCGATGGCGGGGACCGGGAAATTGTGTTGATTGTATCTCCTCCCCCCGGGCGGTCGCCCCGACCCGGGGGGGAGGGCTTCCGCAGCACCTCAATCGACATTCCTTGAGCCCCTTTCCTGGACGGACCCATGATGACTCCGCGCCTTCGGGCAGTTGCAGCCCTCCTCCTTGCCTCGTTCGCCGCCGCCTGCGGCGGGAGTGACGGCGGTGGCGGCCCCTCGTACTCCGACTCGGTGACCACTGCCGAGGCGACCGAGTTCGCCAACGGCTCCGCCGAGACGGCGACCTACCTCGCCGACAACCTCAACTTCGGGATGCCGGAGATCGCGGCGGCCTCCCAGGCGCTGTACACCCGGGTGATGCACAAGCCGGAAGTGGCCGCGCTCCGCTCCCGGCTGCCGCGGGGCAGCCAGTTCGGCGCCACCGTCCCGAGTTGGCAGGGAGCGATGCATCCCGCGGCGATGCAGTTGGCCGACGGGTGCACCTTCTCGGGCCACGGGCTCGAAGAGTTCCCGGACGGCCCCCCGATCGACGTGAACGGGAACGAAGTCCCGGATGACGCCGCCATCGACATCGTCTGCATCCACAATGAGGAGGGGAACGGGGACACCGTCTGGACCCTCCGTCAGGAGCAGCACATCGCGATCAGTGAGATCGACGCTGCGGTCTACGGGTTGAACATGAGCTACCTGATCCTCTACCGGGAGACGAACAACCACGGCTACCTCAGCGAGGAGAAGCTGGAGCAGTCGGCGAAGATCGACCTCCGGACCGGCACCGCCTCGACCGACCAGTCGATGAAGTACTCGGGCCGGTACAAGGAAGGGGATCACGCGGGGGCGGAATCGGGCGAGGGGGCCTTCGGCGAGGAGTGGGGCGCCGACTTCGACGCCGACGCGACCATCGTCTACGGCGATCCCCTTCCCGATGGCGACCTGAACCTGCACGGCCGCTCCTTCTACTATGAGGAGCCGGACGGCCGGAACCTCTCGTTCTCCATCACCACCCCGACCGTGCTCGCGTACAGCGCGGCCTGCGCGGCGTCGGATGACAATCCGCCGTTCACCGCCGGGGTCCTCCTCGGGAAGCTCAACGGCAGCAACAGCCAGGCGAGTTTCGAGGTGACCATCACCGGGTGCGGGACCTACACCATCGCGGTCGACAACGCGAACGACCCCGCCACGGTCGCGGCGCGGTAGTTCCGTTCGGCGCTCCAAGCGGTAGGACGCAAAAGTGAGAGGGGGCTTCCGATGCACTGGAAGCCCCCTCTCAGATCTTCACTCTCAACTCTCAGGGCGTGATGTCGACCCGGAGCTTGACCGAGGTCCGAGAACCGGTGGTGAAGATGATCCCGGCGGTCATCCCGTCGACCGCCAAGGGACGGATGGTGAAGGGACCCGTCCCGCCGCTCCCGAGATCGCAGCTCCCCCCCGAATACCAGCACGCGAAGTTGAACGGGGGCTTGGCGGCCCAGCCGTAATGGATCGGCACGTTCCCCCCGGTCTGGGCCACGGCGACCTCTCGTGCGATCCCCGAATCGCTCCGGTAGGTGAAGAAGCGCGCCCGTCCCGGCGTCCCGGCGCTCCAGAGGAGGCAGGCGTCGTCGATAAGCAGGGTGTCGCTCGTCACCCCGGTGGTGAGGGGGGAGATGGAGCAGCGATGCGCCTCGAGCAGGTAGCTCCCGCTGTCGGTGGGAGTGGCGCGCTCGAGGTGAACGATCACCGGGCGGTCGCCCGCACTGGCCAGGAACATCTCCTGGATCCGGTCACCCGCGGCGGTCCCTCCCGACCCCCAGTACCCGGTCGTGAGGAGGGTGTCCCCTCCATCGGGGGCATAGCCGAGGAGCCGTCCCGACCAGGGGGTCGTCGGGGTGGAGGCCAAGTACCTCGCCCTGATGACGTACATGGTGTCGGCGTGGAGCTGGAAGGTCCACCGGTCGCGATTGGTCATCAGGCCGGGGACCACGTCGCTCCCGAAGGGGCAATTGGCCGCCCCGAGGTACCCGGAGCGGGTCGCCCCCGGGGTCAGGGTCCCGCGGCTCTGGCAGGGGGGCTCCTCGGCGGGGGCGAGATCCTCGCCACAGGCGGTGAGCAGGGCGAGGAGCAGGAAGAGGGGGCGGGACTGGTACATCCGGGACTCCAGGGTCTCCATCCGCGGCCGAAAGCACCGCAACCGCCGGCGAAGGTTTCGCGGCGGTGAGCATCCCGCCCCACATACCCGATAACGGCAGGGAAGGGGGTCAGGGCACTGCTAGTTGTGCGTCCTGAATGGAAGGTAGTCGGTTGTACCGACTACGTGAGACGTGAGAGGGAACTGCAACAACGTGAGAGGGGGCCCCCGATCCAATGGAGCCCCCTCTTACCTCTCACGCGGTCGCCGTTCCCTCTTACCTCCTCACGCCATCCACTTCTTTCCTTCCACCAACTCCCGAACGATGTCGTCACCGCTCCGGTCGCTCGCCTCGGCGGCGAAGTTGGTGACCACCCGGTGCCGGAGCACCTGGCGCGCCACCGTCTGCACATCCTCGAGGTCGGCCATCGGGCGGCCGTCCATCGCGGCGCGCGCCTTGGCGCCCAACACCAGGTACTGCGAGGCGCGGGGACCGGCGCCCCACTCGATGAACTCCTTGATGAACCCCGGCGCGTCGGCGTCACCGGGGCGGGTGAGCCGCGCGAGGCGGACCGCCGAGGCGACGAGCTCCTTGCTCACGGGGATCCGGCGCACCAGGTCCTGCATCTCCACGAGTGACGCGGCGGAGAGGACCGGCTTCACCTTCCCACCGCGGGTACCGGTGGTCCGCTCGACGATGAGCTCCTCTTCCTCGCGCGTCGGGTAGCCGACCCGGAGCTCGAGCATGAAGCGGTCGAGCTGTGCTTCGGGGAGGGGGTAGGTCCCTTCCTGCTCCAGCGGGTTCTGGGTCGCCAGCACGAAGAACGGCTCGGCGAGGGGGTAGGTCTTCCCGCCGACCGTGACCTGGTGCTCCTGCATCGCCTGCAGCAGCGCCGCCTGGGTCTTGGGCGGGGTGCGGTTGATCTCGTCGGCGAGGACCACCTGCGCGAAGACCGGCCCGTGCACGAAGCGGAAGGTCCGACGCCCGGTGGTAAGGTCCTCTTCGATGATCTCGGTCCCGGTGATGTCCGACGGCATCAGGTCCGGGGTGAACTGGATCCGGTTGAACGAGAGGTCGAGCGCCTCGGCCAGGGTGGAGACCATCAGGGTCTTGGCGAGCCCCGGCACCCCGACCAGGAGGGCATGGCCTCCGGCGAGGATGGCGGTGAGCATCCCGTCGACCGTCTCGGTCTGGCCGACGATCCGCGCCCCGACCTGGGTGCGGAGTTCCTTGACGGCCTGATGGAGGCGGGCGAGCTGGTCGACGTCGTTCATTAGATGGGGTGAGCGGTAAGCGGTGAGCGGGGCGGACGGGCCGTGGGGTGCCTACGCCCTCGATGCCCCGGAAGTTGCACCGGTCGGGGGTCCGGGGGCAGGGGGTTGGTCCCTTGCGGAGGGCCGGGTGGGGGTCCGAAAAGGGGTGGGAGTTTGCTTGCGAAAAATTTCACAAGCGGCTAAATTCGGCCCCCAATGACGGGTCCTGAGCGCGCTCCCGACGAAGGTGGCAGGAGCGGCCTGAAGTACGCCGGGCTGGGGGTCCAGCTCGCGGCCAGCATCCTGGTCTTCGTCTTCGCGGGGCAGTGGCTGGACCGGAAGTTGGGGACGGGGAGCTGGTTCACGATCGGACTGGCGATGCTCGGATTCGGCGCCACATTCTATTCGCTGATCCGCCAGCTCAACAAGGATTCCAAGTGAAGGTGGTGCGGCGGTATCTCCTCGGCCTCGCGGCCGCGGCGGTGGTGGGGGTGGGGGTGGTGCTGCTCCTTCCGGGGCGGCTCCAGGGGGCGATCGCCCTGGCGATCGTGATGGGGTTCCTGATCCAGGCGCCGCTCGGCCTGGTGCTGGTGCGGGCCTTCGGGACGGAGCGGTTCCTGGCGGTCTGGGGCCTGGGGATGGGGTCGCGCCTCCTCGCCGTCGGCCTCTTCGCCTTCCTCGGGATGCGGATGGGGATCCCCGCCCTGGAGCCGCTGTTGATCGGACTGGTGTCGACCTTGTTCTGTCTCGTGCTGGTCGAGGCAGGCGCACTGTTGAAGGGTGAAGCGGAGTGATCTCGGGATGCGTCGAATGCTGAAGCAGCTGTGGCTCCCCCTCCTCCTCGTGGCCGTCCCGGCGCGCGCGCAGGAGCATGCCGCCCCGGCGGCGGACACGACCCACGCCGCTGCGGCCGTCGAGCACGCCGCGCCCGAGCACGACCCGACCCAGATCGACATCATGCACCACCTCTCCAATGCGCGCGCCATCGAGGTGCCGTATTGGAAGGCGCCGTATTCCTACGAGGTCGAGCTCCCGCAGTGGGCGCCGGTCCACGTCGGCCCGATCGCGCTCGACTTCTCGCCCAGCAAGCACTCGGTCTTCCTGGTGCTGGCGGCGACCCTCGTCCTCCTGGTCTTCACCCTCGTGTCGCGCGGCGTGAAGCGCGCGCAGGCGGAGGGCCGGCCGGCCAAGGGCTTCGCGGGGGCGATGGAAGCGGTGGCGATGTACATCCGGAACGAGGTCATCCTCCCGAACGTGGGGCACCACGGCGAGGGGTTCGTCCCGCTCCTGTTGACCGTCTTCTTCTTCGTGCTGACCTGCAACCTCCTGGGGCTCCTCCCCTGGGGGGCCACCGCCACCGGCAACATCTCGGTGACGGCCACGCTGGCGCTCATCACCTTCTTCACGATCGAGATCGCGGGGATGCGGGCGCTGGGCTTCGGCGGGTACATGCACACGATCTTCTACATCCCGCCCGGCCTCCCCACGGCGCTCAAGCCCGTGATGCTCGTCATCATGACGCCGGTCGAGATCATCGGGAAGCTCTCCAAGCCGTTCGCGCTCGCGGTCCGTCTCTTCGCCAACATGACGGCCGGCCACGTGCTGGTGCTCGCGCTGATCGGGCTGCCGTTCGTGCTGCAGACGATCTGGGTCTCGCCCGTCTCCTCGGCGATGGCCACCGCGATCATGCTGCTGGAGCTCTTCGTCGCGTTCCTGCAGGCCTTCGTGTTCACGCTCCTCTCGAGCGTGTTCATCGGCCTGATCCGCGCCGAGCACTGATGTCGCAGGGCTCCGGGGGCGCCGTCCACGCCCCCGGATGGTAGGTCGCCGGATGGCGGCCGAGGTCCGCTGGCCCTGACGGGCCGCTGGCGGACGACCCCGAGCCGGGGAACGGAGACCACGGCGCACGGGCGGACCCGAACACCCACTCAGATCTCCGGACAGACACGGGAGTCACAGATGTACCTGCTCAACCTGCTTCAGGAACCCGCCGTCGCCGACGCGACCGGCAAGGGCCTCGGCCTCCTCGGCGCCGCGATCGCCGGCGGCCTCGCCACCCTCGGCGCCGGCATCGGCATCGGCCGCATCGGCGGCTCGGCCGTCGACGGCATGGCCCGCCAGCCCGAGAACAGCGCCAAGATCCAGACGGCCATGATCATCTCGGCCGCGCTGATCGAAGGTGTCGCGCTCTTCGTCGCGGTCATCGCGTTCATGATGCTGGGCAAGGTGACGTTCTAAGCAGCCGTGGAACGGGGGGCTCCGGCCCCCCGGTCCTCACACTCACGAGGTCGTGATGCGCAACAAGTCCTTTGTCCTGCTGGCGACGGCGTCCCTGATCCCGGGGGCGGTCTCCGCGTCCGAGGGCGCCGCGAGCGGCGGCCTCCTGACCGTGGACGGCGGCCTGATGTTCTGGACGCTGGTCGTCTTCGGGCTGCTGCTGTTCATCCTGAAGAAGTCGGCCTGGCCGGTGATCCTCGGCGCGGTGGAAGAGCGCGAGCGGTCGCTGCAGGCGACGCTCGACGAGGCGGCGCGGCTCAACGCCGAGGCCAAGGCGTCGATCGCGGAGCAGCAGAAGCTCCTCCTCGAGGCCCGCACCCAGGCGTCGTCGATCCTGGCCGAGACCAAGGCCGCGGCCGAGCGGGAGCGCGCGAGCGCGACCGAGAAGGCGCGCGCCGAGGCCGACGAGCTGATCTCCCGCGCCCGCAACGAGATCCAGGCCGAGAAGGAGCGCGCCACCGCGGAGCTCCGGCGTGAGGCGGTGGACCTCGCCCTCGCGGCGGCCGGGAAGCTGATCGGTCAGCGGCTCGAGGCGGCGCAGGACCGGAAGATCGTGACCGACTTCCTCGCCTCGCTGGAGAAGTCGAAGTGAGCCTCCAGACCGTCGCGCGCAACTACGCCGAGACGCTCCTCGTCCTCGCCGAGAAGGCGGGCGCGGTGGAGCCGTGGGCGGCGATGATCGACGCGGTGGCCGAGGGGGTCCGGCTCTCTCCCAAGGCGGAGTCGGTCCTGATGTCGCCCCGCGTCCCCAAGGCGGCGAAGGCGAAGCTGATCGCCTCCGCGCTGCCGAAGGCGCCGGCCGAGTTCGTCCGCTTCCTGCAGGCGGTGGTGAAGCGGGGCCGCCAGGGGATCTTCCGCGAGATCGCGGACGAGTACCTGGTGCTGGTCGACGCCAAGCTGGGCCGGGTGCGCGCCCGCGTGGTGCTGGCCCGCGAGGCCGACGCCGCCGACCAGAAGGCGATCGCCGCGGCCCTGACCGCCGCGATCGGGAAGCAGGCGATCGCCACGTTCAGCACCGACGCGTCGCTCCTGGGCGGCGTGGTGGTGCGGGTCGGGGACCGGGTGTTCGACGGCTCGATCAAGCGGAAGATGGCGACGCTGAAGCGGGTGCTGGTCAGCAGGTAGACAGGCTGACAGTTGGACCGTTAGACAGGGGGAGCGGCTTCCAGGCGGAGCAGCTCCCCCTCTCCACGTATGTGGAGAGGGGGTCGGGGGGTGAGGCGGAAACGGGGCCGGACCGTCCTCTCTGGGTTAAGTTTCGCCATGTTCAACACCTCCGGCGACCGGCGCGACCTCCTCCGGCAGGCCACCGACAAGTGGCTGGGGAGCCTGGTGCAGCAGGCGGAGGAGACGCTGGTGCGGCGGCGCTTTGCGCGGCCCCCCGGCGCGATCCCGGAGGTGGCGTTCCTCGCCGCCTGCACCCGGTGCGGCGCCTGCTCCGACGCCTGTCCGCCGAAGGCGATCCGGGTCGCCCCGTCGAGCGAGGGGTTCGCGGCGGGGACACCGCACCTCGAAGTGACGCTGCAGCCCTGCGTCGCCTGCGTGGACATGCCGTGCGCCACGAGCTGCCCGACCGGGGCGCTGGTGGTCCCCGAACGGAAGTGGCAGGGATACAAGCTGCATGTGGTATCGCTGGTCCCGGAGCGGTGCGTCACTTTTTCCGGCGTGACCTGCGGGGCCTGCGCCGATGCCTGCCCGGTCGGGGCGACGGCGCTCTCGATGGATCCGGAAGGTCATCCGGTGCTCAAGGCGGAGGGGTGCGTCGGCTGCGGGGTCTGCGTCCGCGCCTGCATCACCTCTCCCTCATCCTTCACGCTTCATCCGGTGGAACGCTGATGTCGGAAGCTCCATACAAGGTCGAAAAGCCCTGGGGGTACGAGCTCATCTGGGCCCGCACCGACCGCTACGTCGGGAAGATCCTGCACGTGAAGGCGGGGCACGCGCTCAGCGTGCAGTACCACAACGTGAAGGACGAGACGATGCATGTCCTCTCGGGGGAGCTGATCCTCCGGATCGGGACCAAGGAGAAGCTCGAGGAGCGCCGTTTCCGCGCCGGGGAGTCGGTGCACATCGTCCCCCCGACGGTGCACCAGATCGAGGCGGTGGTCGACACCGACGTCCTCGAGGCGTCGACACCCGAGCTGGACGACCTCGTCCGCCTCAACGACCGCTACGGACGGAGCTGAACCGATGCAGGTGATCATCCCGCTGGCCGGGAAGGGGACCCGTCTCCGCCCGCACACCCACCTCGTCCCCAAGCCGATGCTGAAGGTCGCGGGGCGGCCGGTGATGGATTACGTGATGGACCGCCTCCAGGGACTCCCGGTCTCGGAGCTGATCTTCATCACCGGGCACCTCAAGGAGCAGGTGGAGGCGTACGCCACCAGCCGCTACCCGATCCCGAGCCGGTTCGTGGAGCAGAAAGTGCAGGACGGGACCGCCGGTGCGGTCGACCTCGCGAGGCCGTTCGTGAAGGAGGACGTGCTCATCGTCTTCGTCGACACCGTCTTCGAGGCCGACCTGACGCTCATCCAGCGCACCGACGCCGACGGGATCATCTGGGCCAAGGAGGTCGAGGACTACCAGCGCTTCGGCGTGGTGGTGAGCGACAAGGAGGGCTTCATGACGAAGATCGTCGAGAAGCCGAAGGAGCCGATCTCCAAGCTCGCCAACATCGGGCTCTACTACATCCGCGACACCGCCGCCCTCTTCGCCGGGATCGACGCGGTGAAGGCGGCCCCCAAGAACAAGGGGGAGTACTACCTCACCGACGCCTTCCAGCACATGATCGACCGGGGGCGCCGCATCAAGACGGCGGAGGTCGGCGGGTGGTACGACTGCGGCGAGGTGGGGACGCTGCTCGAGTCGAACGAGATCCTCCTCAAGAAGGGGCGGGCGCGGAAGCCCGCGATCCCCGCCGGGGTCACGATCGTGGAGCCGGTCTACATCGAGGAGGGCGTCACCCTCGAGAAGACCACGATCGGTCCCAACGTCTCGATCGAGGCGGGGGCGAAAGTGATCGGCGGGTCGCTCAAGAACGCCGTCGTCGGCCGGGACGCGGTGCTCACGGACTGCGCGATCGACGGGGCCCTCATCGGCGGCGCCGTGAAGGCGACGGGAGTCCTGGGTTCGGCGTCGCTCGGGGCGCATTCGGA
>Ga0164309_10000588_pt1 | contig 19668 bp, 20 predicted proteins | sample Whisoiple_247_MG_FD_109984 | JGI IMG/M metagenome (GOLD analysis project Ga0164309, IMG submission 109984) | Soil microbial communities amended with fresh organic matter from upstate New York, USA - Whitman soil sample_247_MG | ecosystem: Environmental > Terrestrial > Soil > Unclassified >...
ACTTCGCGAAGCTAGCGCTGCGCGACTGAGCGCCCTAAAGTCGCGCACGGCTTGCGCCAGAGCGCAAACCTTGCGTCGGATGCGGAGCAAGCGATGAGTGGAGCGATCATTTGGTTTACCGGACTGCCGTCCTCGGGAAAGTCCCGCTTGGCGCAGCGAGTTCAGACGAACCTGCTCGAGAAGCGCTTGCCTTGCTGTGTGCTCGATGGGGACCGGGTGCGTGCGCTCCTCCGCCCCACGCCCGGCTACTCCAACGCCGAGCGGGACCAATCCTACTTTACACTGGGCGGTTTGGCTCAGGAGCTGGCGCAGCAGGGGCTGATCGTCTTGGTCCCCGCGACGGCCAATCGCAGACAGTATCGCGATCGCGTGCGCGCACAGGCGCCCCACTTCATCGAGGTCTGGCTCACGGCGTCGCTGGAAGAATGCAGGCAGCGAGACGCCAAAGGGCTCTACGCGCAGGTCGGAGATGGCGACGTGCGCGGTTTGCCGGGCGCGGATCTCGCGTACGAAATACCGGAATCTCCGGAGATTACCGCGACCGGTGGTGATGATGACGACGCCCTGGCACGGATCGTCGAAGCCGTCGAAGTGTTGCGGCGGGCGGCATAAGCCGCAACCAGTCCGAGAGTTCCGGTGCGCTTCTTGCTCGCCTCGGGAGCATGACATTCCAACGGATCCTCGTCGCCAGCGACTTCAGTGAGAGTTCAGAACAGGCGCTCAACCTAGCGATCAGCATCGCCGAGAAGTTCGGCTCGGAGCTGACGCTCGTCCACAGCTGGGAAGCGCCCGACTATTCCTACGCCGCAGGACTTTATTTGCCGCTGGACGTGATCGCGCCCATCGAGCGCGCCGCGGTAGCACGATTGGAAGAAGCCACGACTCAGCTCAAGCAGCGCTTTCCAGCGGCTAAGTCCATGTTGCGCTCGGGCATCGCTTGGGAACAAGTGATCGACGCAGCAACAGCCATGAAGGCGGACCTGATCGTGATGGGTACGCACGGCCGTCGCGGCCTCCAGCGCGCTCTGCTCGGCAGCGTGGCCGAGAAAGTCGTGCGGATGTCGCGCGTCCCGGTGCTCACTGTTCGCGCCGAAGGAGCGCCGCATTGAAGCCAAAACGGACGGGGCGCAGCGCTTGCGCCGATCACGCAGCCGCTGCGCCGAAGTAGCGCGTGCGCCGACAAACACCGCGGAAAAGAAGCGCTCGAAGCGCGACGATGTGCTTGGCATACGCGGTGCAATAGCGAGTTCAGGAGGACGATATGACGAACACACCATACATCTTGCTGGTCGGGCTAGACTTCTCGGAGCAAGCCGATCGCGCTCTGCATGAAGCCTTTGCCCAGGCATCGCAGCGAGCCAATTCGGAGGTCCACGTGCTGTCCGCGCTGCCCGTCGCCAGTGACGATCCAGGCTACGCAGTCTCGGCCTACGCCACCATCGACGAGAAGCCGATCTTGGCTGCCGCGCTCCAAAAGCTCCGAACACACGTCGAGCAGGAGCTGCAGCGCTTCGGGGCGACGCATCCGGCCGCGCCGCTGACCTTCAACGTCGTTTCGCATGCCATCCTCGATACCGCCGCGCATGCCATCGTCCAGCTCGCCTCGCAGCTCGGCGCAAGCTTGATCGTGATGGGCACTCACAATCGCAAGGGCGTCGAACGCCTCCTCCTGGGCTCGGTTGCGGAGGGCACCGTGCGCAACGCGCGTTGCCCGGTCCTGGTCATCCCGTCCCCGCCCGAGCCTGAGCCCGAGCGCGAACCCGAGGTGACGATCGCGCCACCTTGTCCAGACTGCGTCCAAGCGCGCGTCTCGAGTCAAGGCAAGGAGTTCTGGTGCGAACCACACCGTGAACGTCACGGGCGGCGCCACACCTATCATCAATCCGACCGCAGCAGCAGTGACCGCAACTTCCCACTCGTTTTCCGGTGATTCAATGAGCAAAACCATCCCCTCAGTGCAGAAGTACATGACCACCAGCCCGCACACCATCGGCGAGGATCAACCGATGAGCGTTGCCCATCGGCTGATGCGCGAATACAAGATCCGACATCTACCGGTTCTGCGCGGAGCAAAGATCGTCGGGTTGGTCTCGGACCGTGACTTGAACATGGTCGAAACACTAAAGGACGTGGACCCGCGCCAAGTCCTCGTGGGCGAAGCCATGACCCAAGATCCTTACCAGGTGTCACCGGACACCGCCTTGGACGAAGTCGTTTCGACCATGGCCAACGGCAAGCTCGGTTCGGCGCTCGTGACTCAAAACGGCAAAGTCGTCGGCATCTTCACCACCGTCGACGCCTGTCGCGCGTTTTCCGACCTGTTGCACACGCGTCTAGCGCATTAGGCCGGGAAATGGCGACGTCAGCCGGTGAAGGCGGTCGAGGCGTCCGGCTGACGAGGCGCGACGAAGGCGGATACGGCTGGTGTGTAGCTGAGGGACAACGAAGCCGGCCGGAATGCATCGGCCGTGAGAGTGATCGACTTGGCCATTCGAAGGCCCGTAGATCGTCATTCCTTCGTTGAGGGTCCGATCAACACGGCCTCGGCTGCAACCAGCCTTCGGCGTCGCGGGCGAGAGCGTTCGGCTCGACCGCGACGCCGGCGCAGTGCGGGTCGTCGTTGGTGTTCGAGAGAACTCCGTGCCCGCATTCGCAACTACTACCCATTGACTCGCACCTAGAGTCACGAGGACAGCACCTTGCACCAGCAAGGGGACGCGACGCTTGCGCAACAGTGCGCTATCGGAGGTGCGCTGCTGGCTCGCGATCGCCCACCCGCACTTCACCCTCACTTCGAGGCGAAGAGCTTTTGCGCGGACTCTGGATCGAAGGTGGGGGCGCGGAGGGTGCGGGTGACGAAGTTGAGCAGATGACTGCGCGCGGATGCGGACAGGTGCGGGTACCAGACGGGATTGGCGAGGACCAGGCAGCGCCAAGCGAGAAACGGCGCCACCACTTGCAGCAACTCTTTGTCGCGCGAGTGTTCCAGATATTCGGCCCAGAAACGTCGCCAGAGGGGCTGGAAAGCAGAGCTCCAGCTGCGCGGATTGTCGAGCGCGAAGAACAGGAAGTTCACGGCCATGGCGCAAACGTCGTCAGCGGCGTCACCAGCGGAACCGCGGCTCGCGTCGAGAAGATGCAGCTCCGAATGCTCGTCGAACAGGACGTTGAATGGGTGAAAGTCGCCGTGAATGCGCACCAGACGAGGGTAGCGATGTTTGAGGCGCGAGCGCCAGGCCACGCACAACGCTTCGATCGCGTCGAGCTGCTCGCTAGACGTACCTTCCGCGTGCGGCGGGTAACCATCGATGATTCCGAAAATGCCCTCGCCACTGCCGACCAAGTCGCGAATGGAACGCGTGTAGAAGCTGGCGTCCGGCAATTTGATCGAATGCGTGCTGACCAAGTAGCGCACCAGCGCGTCGAGACGCAGCCAGTCTTCCGCGCGCACCTCACCCGACGCGGCGATGCGCCGCAAGTCATGGGCATAGGGACGTCCCTCCGCGTACTCGGTGAGCAGGTAAAACTCGCCCGTTCCGCGCAAAGAAACGAAGTCATCCTCGCGGAAAGCGCCCACATCGATGACCCGAGTGTGGCGGGGTACGAGTTCGAACGTGTCGGCGGCGATCAGCATTTCTTCCGCGCGGTTTGCGCGGTATTCGTGACCAAACGGATTGGGAGTCGCGCTGTGGAGGACCAGTGATTTGAGCTCGCCTCCCTGCCGAACGTCGATGCGCAGCGGAGCGCCGTAGCCGGTGTCTTTGGCGGTCACACCGGCTTCCACCGTATCCGACTTGAGGGCGGTGACTTTGAGGATCTCTGCGCCTTCGAGCGCCGAGGAAACGAGGCGTTCGAGCCGCGCGTCGCGCCAGTCGACCGCGCGGTGACCGTGGTTCGAATGGGAGTTGCTCATGCTCCAAGCATTACAAGAATCATGCCCAGCGGCGTCAGACGCCCCGTGACGGCTTGCCGGATGGTTCGATCGTCAGCCGGTCGTCCACGGCGCGGATCCCTCGCGTGCCTTTGGCGGCATCCACGATCGACTTCCGCTCGGCAAGGGAGCGCACGATCCCCGACAGGATGACTTTTCCGTCGTGAACGTCGAGGTCGATCCGATGTCTCTCGCGTCCGGCGCGGCGCTCGAGGGCAGCCTCGAGCTGTTTCTGGATATCGAGGTCCGTGTCGCTTGCCGGCCTCACCGAAATTCGGTTCAACACGCCGCGAATCCCGCGAATGTGGCGGATCGCTCGTTCAGCGTCGTCGCGCTGAGAATAGACGTCTACCTGTCCCTCCAAGATGACCAGGCCTGCGCTTGCGCTCGAGCCAATGTCTGCTTTGCAGAGAAACACGTCCCAGTCGAGGGCATTGCGCACCGATTGCACCAGCTCGGCATCCGAGCACCAATCCTTGCGCGGGAGGTCAACCTCGAGGCGATTGCTCAGTTCACGCACGAAAGCGACTCGCTCGGCTGCTTCTTGCGCGGCGAGACGCTTTGCCCAACTGCCGACGGCACCGAGTAGAACCACGACACCTCGGTCGGCGTGAACCTCGATCGTGTTCTGACCAATCCGCGCATCCCACTCGAGTTCTTGGGTGACAGCGTCGGCGAGCGACGAGTCCGACATGTTCATCGATTCACCTTCATCGTCTGCGAGCGACTTCTCGAACAACCTGCGAACACGTTTCCAGCAACATTCAAGCCAGACATGAGCCCGGCAAATCGCCTTCGAGGAAGCTCGGATCGGCGCTCACGCCGCGCAATTCTCGCGACTCGGCGCAAATTCTTCGCCCGCCCAATCGCCGCGAAAACGCGCCAGCCTCGATTGGGGCGGGGCTAGCTTGGCGCGGCTCCGAAAGTCATGGCCCAGCTCTTGCTGAATACCGCACAGGAGAAGTCACCATGAATCCCGAAAGCGAGCCGGTTCTACACTTGATGAGCACTCCCGTCGTAGCGCTAGATCCGGACGCCAACGTCGGCGAACTGCTATTGCTCTCACGACGCTTGAGCATTCACCACTTCCCGCTGGTCGATGCGTCCGGCCTGGTTGGTCTCGTTTGCACCTGTGACTTGGAGGGAGCTCGGCCCGAGCAACGCGTATCGAAGTTTGCGCGCCGCGCAGCAGTCAGCGTCCGCCCGGATGCGATGGCACACGAGGCCGCGGCCCACATGCTCCTGCAAGGCGTCGGCTCGGTCGTCATCGCCGACGAAGAGGGTGTCTGGGGGATCCTGACCCGCGACGACTTGGCCGAGGCGGTCCCAGAGCTGATGCGTGACCAACATTGCCTCCATTGCGCAGGCCGAAGGCACCTCCGCCCCGGCCCCAATCACACCCTGATTTGCCCAGCCTGCGAGGCGAGGACTCGGCGCACGAGCTGCGGTTGAGGCGAAGCGACCTGGTGAGCGTCAGCGTGAGCGCGGCGCGACGACGCCGTACTCGTGCAAACGATATTGAATCGTGCGCACGCTGATGTCCAAAATTTCGGCGGCACGCGTGGTCGACCCCTCGGCGGCCTCGAGCGTCTTGAGGATCGCGTATTTCTCGATCTCCGCCATGCTCGCGCCCGGAATGCGCAGACCATCCACCACGTCGGGGATGGCTTCGAACGGTAACGCCTCTGGCTCGACCCACTGCCCTTCTGTGAACACCACCGCGCGCTCCATGGCGTTCTCCAGCTCACGGACGTTGCCCGGCCAACGGTGAGCGAGCAGCTTGGTGCGTGCCGCCGCGCTCAAACCGTCGATCTGGCGATGATTCTCGCGCGCGAACTTGCGTAAGAAGTGATCCGCGAGAGTTGCCACGTCTTGCCCGCGCAAACGCAGCGGCGGCATCTGCAAATGAACTACGTTCAGTCGATAGTAGAGATCCTCGCGAAAGCGTCGCTCACGCACCTCGCTCGCCAGGTCCTTGTTCGTGGCCGCCACGAGCCGGACATCGACCTTGATCGAATCATTGCCACCGACCCGCTCGAACGTCTTCTCCTGCAAGACGCGCAACAATTTCACTTGGGTGGCCGCCGGGATCTCGCCAATTTCGTCGAGGAATAGCGTCCCGCCGTCGGCTTGTTCGAAGCGACCGATGCGGCGCTTCTCGGCGCCGGTGAAGGCGCCCCGCTCGTGACCGAAGAGCTCGCTCTCGAGCAGGCTTTCGGCCAACGCTGCGCAATGCAGCGTGATGAACGGCGCGTTCGCTCGCGGACTGAGTTGATGAAGAGCTCGCGCGAGTTCCCCTTTACCCGTACCGCTCTCGCCGCTGATCAGCACCGTGGCGCGGGAGCTCGCCACTTGTTTGGCCATGCGATAGATGCGCTGCATCGGCGGGCTCGCGCCGATCAGTCCCTCGAGGCCTACCTGATCCCGTGCGCGCAATTGGCGGTGCAGATTTTCTGCCTCAGCCGCGACTTCACGACGTTGCAGCGTGCGTTCGACCGAGAGCAGCAGTGCGTCGAAGTCGATCGGCTTGGTCAGGTAGTCTTCGGCGCCCGCGCGCATGGCCTGCACGGCCACGGAGACTTCACCGAACGCAGTCGTGACAATCGCGGGAATGTCCAGGTTCTGCTCTCGCAGCTTGGTGAGCAATCCCATGCCGTCCAGATTGGGCATCTTCAGATCGGTGATGATCAACGCGGGTGTGTGTTCTGCGATTGACTCGAGCGCGAGCAGACCATCCGCTGCCGCGTCGACCGTATAGCCTTCCTGCGCGAGCAATTTCGAAAGCCCACTGCGGGCGGAGGCTTCGTCGTCGACAACCAATATTCGTGCTTTGTTCATGACGCTTTTTCTGCCGTTTCTGCGAGCGGAAGGATGACGCGAAACGTCGTTTTGCTCGGCTTGCTGCTCACGTCGATGCTACCGCCATGATCGGTCACGATGCGATGAGTGATCGCAAGACCGAGTCCCGTCCCGCCCTCTTTGGTCGAGAAGAAGGCGTCGAAGATCGGCGCTTCGGGCGTGGCTAGGCCGGGACCGTCGTCTTCGACGTCGAGCATGACGTGGCGCGGTCCGCGGCGAGCGCGGAGAACCACGCTGCCACCGCCGCCGAGACCCGTCGATTCGACGGCGTTCTGCAGCAGATTGAGCAGCACCTGGGTGAGTTTGGCTTGGTCGGCTTCGAACTCGATATCGGCGCTCGGAAGATCGCAGGTCACTTCGACTCCGACCCCTTGTGCCTGAGTCAGGACCAAAGAGCGGGCATGCTCGCACAACTTGAACAAGCTGACCGGCTTGAGCTGCAGCGGCTTGGGTCGAGCGAAGTCGAGAAACTCGGTGACCAAGTTGGCAAGCCGCGTAATCTCGTCAGCCACGACACGCGTCGCCTCCAGCATGTCCTGTTCGCTGGCCTTCTTCTTGATCGAGCGTTCCAAGAACGACAAGTGGAGCTGAGCACCGTTGAGGGGATTTCGAATTTCGTGCGCTAGTCCCGCGGCCAAGGTGCCAATTGCCGCCAGCTTCTCGGCTTGGCGCGCACGCTCCTCCATGGCTCGTGTCTCGGTCAAGTCACGACCCACGGCAAACAGCACGATCTCGTCACCGTGTTGCTCTCCTGCGTAGCCGAAATTCCAGAGCACGTCGCGCAGCTTTCCCGCGCGCGTCCGGAGCAGACCCTCACTCACCTCGGGTTGAGCTCGGCCAGCGAGCGCATCCTCCAAGCGTCGGGCACGCATGCCATCGGGATCTTCGGGAGCCAGTACCGCGAGAAAGGGGCGGCCCAGCACTTCGTCACGGGCAAAACCGGTGACCCGCTCCGCCTCGCGATTGAAGAGCAGGATCGCCCCCGAGCGATCGAGGCCGATCATGATCACGCTGGCGAGCTCGACTGCGTTCACGTAGCGGCGCTCCGCGCGCTCCAAAGCGTCGCCCAAGTCCAGACGCTCTTGGCGCTCCACGGCACGAATGCGTTCGACGAACGAGTCCTTGTAAGTCTCGAGCATCACCGCCAGCTCCAGATCCAAGATCCGGATCAACGCCTCGCGAGTCGGGGCAGCGTCCGCCCCCAAATCGCGATCGGCGATGCGGAGCAACGACACTCGAATCAGCGCCATCGCCGTCAGCATGTAGCGCTGGGGCAGACCTATCTTGACGTGCACACGTCCAATTTGCGCAGTCTGCTCGTGATAGGCCTCGTCGTACCTTCCGCCACACACCCGGGCCAACCAGGCGACGAGCGAGCGCTGCAGGCGAAGGATCTGCTCTTCACCGGTGAACACCGCGTGCGCGTCCGCGTGCTCGCGAATGCGATCGTAGAACTCCAAGGCGATGCGTGGAAATTCCGGTTCGGCAAGCTCGCGAAAGCGAGCCAGCAGCTCGGCGTCACGGCTGTCGAAGCGCACGTACCGCTTGAGCTCCTGAAAGCGCGTTTCGTCGGGCATTGTCGGCGGGCGATTCTAGCTCAAGGGGCGCGGCTACGTCTTCGGCTAGACGTTCCGCAGGTTCGAGGGTGGTGGGCGACTCGAGCGCGTCTCGCAGGGCCGACCTCAAAGCCGCATATTCGACGGGCTTGGTGAACAAGGTCGCGGGAGGTCCCCCGGCAAAAGCGTCGGCATGAAACAGATTCGGGTAGCCGGTCAGAACCAGCACCGGAATGCCGGGCCGCTGATTACGCGCGAAACGTCCCACGGCGAGGCCATCCGCGTGCGCTGTCGTCAGCTCGGTCACCAATGCATCCGGCACGGGTGAGCGAGAGAGTCGGGCGATCGCCGCCGCGCCGTCGCGGGCGAGTTCGACCGCGAAGCCATCCTCGCGCAGCATGTCGGCCATCCGACGAGCCGTCCGCAAGTCGTCGTCCACCAGCAGGACGAGGGGGAGGCGCTGGGCCGGTGCTTCGGACATCCGCCCTGGCAATGCAATTCGTCGGCCAAGCCTTTGTCGCGGCGATCACGGGCGGGAACCCGCGAAAATTCGCGTCTGGCGCGCCAAGAGATCGCTGCCTACATCGCCGTCCGCTGGGCGAGGCGCGGATTCTGCGGGGCGACGCAGATCTTGCGCGCGAGGCGAGCATTCCCGCGCAGTTCCCTGGAAAAAATTGGAAGGCACGGCTCTTGCGATGCGCGCACCCGAATGTCCATCCACACCGAGAAATTCAACTACGACGACGGCACCGTCCGCAAGTTCGTCTTTGCAACTGCGTTTTGGGGTGTCGTCGCGACGCTGGTCGGCTTGTGGCTGGCCGTGATGCTGGTCGCACCCACGCTGAACTTCGGGTTACCCCAACTCAGCTTCGGGCGCCTACGACCGCTGCACACCAACGCTGCGATCTTTGCCTTTGCGGGCAACGGCATCTTCGCGGCTATCTACTACTCGAGTCAGCGTTTGTTGAAGGCGCGCATGTTCAGCGACAAGTTGAGCCGCTTTCACTTCTGGGGCTGGCAAGCGATCATCGTCTCCGCGGCGCTGACGCTGCCTTTCGGCATCACGCAGTCGAAAGAATACGCCGAGCTCGAGTGGCCGATCGATTTGGCAATTGCGGCGGTCTGGGTGGCCTTCGCGGTCAACTTCTTCGGCACGATCGCCAAGCGTCGCGAGCGGCACATCTACGTCGCGATTTGGTTCTACGTGGCGACGATCATCACCGTCGCGATCTTGCACATCTTCAACAACTTGGCCTTGCCGGTCACGTTGTCCAAGAGCTACAGCGTCTACGGGGGGGTTCAAGATGCGTTCATGCAGTGGTGGTATGGGCACAACGCAGTCGCGTTCTTCCTCACCACGCCGTTCCTCGGACTGATGTATTACTTCTTGCCGAAGGCGGCGAATCGCCCGGTATTTTCCTATCGGTTGTCGATCCTGCACTTCTGGTCGTTGGTCTTCATCTACATCTGGGCAGGCCCCCATCACCTGCACTACACGGCTCTGCCGGAGTGGGCATCCACGCTCGGTATGCTGTTCAGCGTGATGCTGTGGATGCCCTCCTGGGGCGGCATGATCAACGGCTTGATGACGCTCCGCGGAGCGTGGAACCGCGTGTCCGAAGACCCGGTGCTCAAGTTCTTCGTGGTCGGCATCACCTTCTACGGCATGGCGACCTTCGAAGGCCCACTGCTGTCGATCAAGAGCGTGAACGCGCTCTCGCACTACACGGACTGGACGATCGCGCACGTGCACAGCGGCGCGCTCGGCTGGAACGGTTTCATGACCTTCGGCATGCTGTATTACCTCGCCCCGCGCATCTTTCAGACCAAGCTCTGGTCGAAGAAGCTCGCGGAGCTGCACTTCTGGGTCGGCACGATCGGGATCTTGCTGTACGTGGTCGCGATCTACGCGGCGGGTGTCACTCAAGGCTTGATGTGGCGCGCCTTCGACAGCACGGGTCGCCTCGCGTACCCGGACTTCGTCGAGACCGTGGTGCGCATCTTGCCGATGTATTGGGTGCGCGTGATTGGCGGCACGCTGTTCGTCGCCGGTATGGTGATGGCGTTCGTCAATCTGATCATGACCTGGCGCAATCGCCCGGCGACGTACCAAGAATCGAGCGATCAAGCACTTCCGCTGCGCGCTTACGAAGGCACCGACGCTGGGCTCGTGATCCCGAAGCACAGCACGATCTCGAACACGGGGCACGCGCTGATCTACTTCGTGCAAGCGCAATGGCACCGAGTCTGGGAGCGCAAGCCGCTGAAGTTCAGCATCTGGGTGGCCGTGGCCGTGATTGTTGCCTCGCTGCTCGAGGTCGTGCCGACCTTCTTGATCAAATCGAACATCCCGAGCATCACCTCGGTCAAGCCGTACACGCCGCTCGAGCTCTCCGGCCGCGACATTTACGTGGCCGAAGGCTGCTACAACTGTCATTCGCAGATGATTCGACCCATCCGCTCGGAGACCGAGCGCTACGGCGAATACTCGAAGCCAGGCGAATTCGTTTACGATCACCCGTTTCAGTGGGGCTCACGGCGAATTGGCCCGGATTTGCAACGCATCGGGAACAAGTACCCATACCTCTGGCACGTCCGGCACATGCAAGATCCGCGGTCCACGACCCCGCAATCGATCATGCCGGCGTATGGCTGGCTGTTCGCGGATGACCTCGACTACGGCGACATTCAAAAGCGCGTCGATGCCATGGCCATGCTCGGCGTTCCCTATGGCGAAGCCGTTTTGCACGCCGAAAGCATGGCACACGCGCAGGCCGCGCAGATCAGCGCCGACATCAAAGCGCAAGGCGGCCCCGCGGGGCTCGAGCAAAAGAAGATCATTGCCCTGATCGCGTACCTGCAACGCTTGGGCACGGACATCAAGAAGCTGCCGCCGAGCACGCCGCCCGGCGAGCTGCGAGCTGCCTCCGGCAATGCGCAGCCCACCATCCCCAGCAACCTGACGAACGAAAAGACCAGCCCGGAGGGGCTCTGATCATGAAACTCAGCGACGTCGTATCCGCCATGCACGTGTCGATTTTTGCTCAGGTGCCGTTGTTGATCTTCTTCGGCATCTTCATCGGAGTCGTGCTGCACTTGACGCAAAGCAAGAGCGCGTTCGAGCACGTTCGCCAGCTGCCGCTGGAAGGCGAGTCTGGTGAGGGAGAAAACGAGCGATGAGCACGCCTTCCGAACATCCGATCCCGGCAGTGCTGTCCACGCCACCGAGCGTGACCAAGAGTTCGGCGCCCGAAGCGCGGATCATGGATCACGAATACGACGGCATCCGTGAATACGACAATCCCCTGCCCCGTTGGTGGGTGTGGATGTGGGCCGGCAGCTTCTTCTTCTCGGTCGGCTATTTCTTCCACTACCACGTGTCGCACAACGGCACGTCGGTATCGGACGGCTACACCGCCGAGATGGCTGAAGCGCGCGAAGCGGAGGCCAAGCAATCCCTCGCAGAACCCGTCAACGAGGACTCGCTCGGCAAGCTGATGCAGAACCCCGCGCTGATGACGGACGCCAAGGCTTTGTTCGGGCTGCGTTGCGCGCCGTGCCACGGCGCGAACGCACAGGGCCTGATCGGCCCGAACCTCACGGACAACGCCTGGCTGCACGGTGCTGGCAAGCTGACCGACATTTACGGTGTCGTCGACGGCGGGGTGGCGGCAAAGGGCATGCCCGCGTGGGGTCGCCAGCTATCCCCGATCGAGCTGCGCAAAGTCGTGGCCTTCGTCGGCACGCTGCGCGGGACGAACGTCCCAGGCAAGCCGCCCGAAGGGACAGCGGTTCCCTGAAAACGCCGAACATCATGCATCCACTGATCGCTCCTGAACGCGTCTTGCCGACGCTGAATGCCGACGGCACGCGCAATCGCATTCGCCCACGCCTCTACCCGGGCCCGCTGCATCGCAAGCGTCGCCTAGTGGCGTGGCTGCTGGTGGTGCTGTTCGTCGCATTGCCGTGGCTCGAGATCGGCGGGAAGCCAGCCATCTTCTTGGACGTCGTCCATCGCGAGTTCTCGCTCTTTGGTCACACGTTCCTGGCCACGGACGGCGTGCTCTTGATGCTGCTGATGCTCACCATCTTCGCCGCGATCTTTTGGACGACGGCACTCGTCGGGCGCGCTTGGTGCGGCTGGGGTTGCCCACAAACCGTGTATATGGAGTTCCTATTTCGGCCGATCGAGCGCTTGTTCGAGGGCAAACGCGAGCACCAGCTCGAACTCGACAAGCGCGGCATGAGCGCCCGTCGCTTGCTGAAGAACCTGGTGTTCTTCGCGCTTTCCTTGTTACTCGCCAACGTCTTTCTGTCGTACTTCGTGGGCACGCACGCGCTTCGTACTTGGGTCACGGAGCCGCCGTCGAAGCACCTGGGCGGCTTTTTGGTCGTCGCCATCACGACCGGGCTGGTGTTCTTCGATTTTGCCTACTTCCGGGAGCAGATGTGCACGGTGATTTGTCCGTATGCGCGGCTGCAGTCGGTGCTCCTCGATCGCAGCTCGTTGGTCATCGGCTACGACGGCAAGCGCGGCGAACCGCGCAGCAAAGGCAAGCAAAAGCCGGGCAACGGCGATTGCATCGATTGTCAGGCGTGCGTGGTCGCCTGCCCGACCGGCATCGACATTCGTCAGGGCTTGCAGCTCGAATGCATTGCATGCGCGCAATGCGTCGACGCCTGCGATTCGATCATGACGCGCATTCACAAGCCGCTCGGCCTCATTCGCTACGCGGCCCAAGACACGCTCGAGTCTGGCAAGCCGGCGCCATGGCTGCGACCACGCGTCGTCATCTACTCCGCCTTGTTGCTCGGTTTGCTGGTGATTTTGACCAGCGCGCTGCTGATCAAACCCGGCGCGGAAGTGACCGTCTTGCGCGGCATCGGTGCGCCGTTCACCGAAAGCGGACCGCAAGTCGTCAATCAAATCCGGATCAAAGTACGGAACCGGACTCTCGCACTCCAAAAGTACCATGTCGAGCTCTCCGACCTGCCCAGCGCGCAACTGATCGCGCCGGAAGATCCGTTGCCCGTCGCGGCGGGAGAGCAACGCACCACGAGCGTCTTCGTGATGGCACCCAGGAGCGCGTTTACACATGGCGGTCGAGCCGTGCATTTTCGCGTCACGGACGGACACGGATTTCGCGCGGATCTTCCGTATGAATTGCTTGGACCGGAGGTCCCCTGATCATGAATACCGACGCATCGCTCCCGAAACGTCGCACAGGGTTGCCCTGGGCACTGGTTCCCGTCGCGCTGCTCTTGAGCAGCGCCTTGGGCATGGGCTCCATGGCCATCGTGGCCGCGCGCGACCCGCACTTCGCGACCGAACCGGATTACTACCAGAAGGCGGTGCGCTGGGACCAAATCCAAACCCAAGCGGCGGCCAATCAGCGCCTCGGCTACGTCCTGGAGTTGCCGGCGATTGTGCGCTTCGATGCGCGAGGTCAGGCCACGATCGAGCTGTCGCTCCGCGATCGCCTCGGTCAGCCAGTGACCGGCGCGCAGCTCAGCGCCAACGCTTTCGCCAATGCTTATTCCGGAAAGATCGCGCGGCTGGGATTCGAAGAGCAAGCCCCGGGGCGCTATCGAGCTGAGCTCAGCGTTAGCCATCCAGGGCAATGGGTGTTCTCGATCGTCGGCAACTCGGGCGGCGAGCGCTTCACCGTCGATCTCCGGGCTGATCTGTTGGCGGGAGGTTCGGCGTGAGTCTATCGCTGCTGGTCCCAGTTGCTGCTGCAAGCCTGTTGGGCAGCGTTCACTGCGCTGGCATGTGCGGCGGCTTCGTAGCCGTCGCTGGCGACGGCGTCAGCGGCAAAGCGCGCTTGGCGGCCCAGCTGAGCTACAACGCCGGGCGACTGTTGAGCTACGGAGCGCTCGGGGCGAGCGCGGGCTTCTTGGGTCAAGCGGTCGATCTCGCGGGAAGCGCGGCCGGCGTCGGCCGGGTCGCAGCCCTCGTCTCCGGCTCGATCATGATCCTGTGGGGCATGGGCGCACTGCTCGAGACCCAGGGCGTGCGCGTTTTCCGAGGCCGGGTGACTTTACCCAAAAGGGTGACGGAAGTTCTCGCCTCGGTGCGCCGTTTGCCGTCTGCTTGGCGCGGCCTGGTGCTCGGTCTGGCGACCACCTTGCTGCCGTGCGGCTGGCTGTATGCGTTCGCGGTCACGGCCGCGGGAACCGCAAGCCCGCTGCAGGGGGCCTTGCTGATGGCCGCATTTTGGACTGGCAATCTGCCGGTGTTGCTCGGTCTGGGGGTGGCGTTGAGCGCCCTGGTCGGGCGCGTGCGGCGCGTCGTTCCCATCCTCAGCGCCGCGGTGATTTTCGGTGTTGGACTGTTCACGGTAACGGCACGCGCCAACCTCCCCGCGTTTGCGGCTGCAGCCGTCACCCACTGCAATCTCTCCGGTGCCGCGAGCGTGCCGACGCCCACTGATTGCCCGTGCCACCGAAAGGCGGCCCGGTGATGAGCGCGGCAGCAGAAATCGGCAGACCCGAAGCGGCGAAGGTCGCGTCTCTGCACGCGGGGATGTCCGAGCCCGAACCGCAATGCGCGCACTGCGGTCTTCCCGTCCCGGCGGCACGGCTCGAGCCGCTCTGCGACCCGCAGTTCTGTTGCGACGGTTGCCGGTCGGTGTTCGCGATCCTGCACAGCGCGGGGCTCACGGAGTACTACCGACAACGCGACCCGAACGACCCGCGCGGCGGCAGCCCGCAACGAAGCCAGCGTAAGTTCGAGGAACTCGACGAACCAGCGTTTCGCGAAGCTCACACCCAGGCTGGACCGGGAGGCATGCTTCGTTGTGAATTCTTCGTCGAGGGAGTGCACTGCTCGGCGTGCGTCTGGCTGCTCGAGCGTCTACCCCGCGTCATACCCGCGGTGCTCGAAGCCCGCTACGATCTCACCCGCTCGGTGTTGCGCGTCGCGTGGGATCCGTCGTGTGCCCCGCTCAGTCAGGTGGCGCGAGCGCTCGACTCGTTGGGCTACACCCCGCACCCGACGCACTCGACGACGCTCGCTACCGAGCAACGTAAGGGAGACCGAGCTTTGTTGCTGCGTCTCGGGATCGCCGGCGCGGCCGCAGGCAACGTGATGCTGATGGCGCTCGCGCTCTACTCCGGCGAGTACGGTGGCATGGCCGCCGAGTACGCCACGCTCTTCCGCTGGGGCAGTCTGGCCATCGCGACACCGGCGGTTTTCTGGGCCGGCAGCCTGTTTTTTCGAGGCGGGCTCGCGGCGTTGCGCACGCGCACGCCGCACATGGACCTGCCCGTGAGCCTCGGGCTGCTCGCCGGCTATTTCGGAAGCGCCATCAATACGCTGCGCGGCCAGGGCGAAGTGTACTTCGACTCGCTTTGTACGCTGATCTTTCTGTTGCTGGTCGGACGCTATCTGCAGCGAACCCATCAACGAAGATCGGCAAAGGCCAGTGATTTACTTAGCGCGCTTTCGCCGACCACGGCCTACCTCGTCGAGAGCGGCACGCCGCGCGAGGTCCCGGCCAGTGCTCTGCAAGTGGGCAGCATCGTCGAAGTGCGCCCCGGTGAACGCGTCACCGTCGACGGGGTCATCTGCGACGGCAGCTCCGCGCTCGACACGTCATTGCTCACCGGCGAGTCATTTCCCGAAGAAGTAACCGTTGGCGATCGAGTCCACGCTGGAACGACGAACTTGTCGTCGCCCGTGCGTGTTCGCGTCGAAAGTGTCGGCGCTGAAACTCGGCTGGGGCGACTGATGCACAGCGTCGAGACGACGCAGCGCGAGCGCGCTCCGATCGTACGCCTCGCCGATCGCGTTGCGGGCTACTTCGTGCTGATAATCCTGGCCATTTCGGCGCTAACGCTGCTGATTTGGTGGCACCTGGACCCAAGCCACGCCATCGACCACACCGTTGCGCTGTTGGTCGTCACTTGCCCGTGTGCGCTGGGCATGGCCACGCCGCTCGCCGTGAGCGCAGCACTGCGCGCAGCCGCGCACAGCGGGATCTTGTTCAAGGGCGGCGAATTCATCGAAGAGCTCGCGCATCCCGGTGTCATCGTGTTCGACAAGACCGGTACGCTCACCGAAGGTCGTCTGGCGCTCACCCATTTCGACGGCGACGAGTCACTCAAGCCGCTCGTGCGCGCGGTCGAAGCGACGAGCGGACACCCGATTGCGCGCGCATTCCAACGCACCATCCCCGAAAGCAATCTCCGCTGCGAAGCCCGTCAGGAGTACCCCGGTGGCGTGCGCGCTCGAGTCGAAGGGCGAGATATCCTCGTTGGCTCGCAGTCGTTCGTCCGTGCGATGCTCGGCTCGTTACCCGTTTGGTGCATGACACGAGCGCAAGCGCACGCGGCAGCCGGGCGCACGCCAGTGCTGATCGCAGTGGACGGCGTCGTTTCGGCGCTTGCCGCGTTCGCAGACTCCGTGCGCGCCGATGCAGCGACAAGCCTAAAACAGCTCGCGGAACTCGGTTTCCAATTCGAGGTCCTCTCCGGTGATGAGCAACGCGTGGTCGACGCCGTCGTTGGCGAGCTGAGAGTCCCGGTGCTCAACGCGACTGGCGGCGCGAGCCCGGAGGCGAAGCTTGCGGCCATCACGACCCTGCGCGCAGGCGGACAGCGGGTGTTCATGGTCGGCGACGGCGTGAATGACGCGGCGGCGATGGCCGCCGCGAACGTCGGGATTGCGGTGCACGGTGGCGCTGAAGCTTGTCTGTCCGCGGCCGACGTCTTCACCACCCGTCCCGGGCTCGAAACGGTAGCGCTCGCGGCCCAGGGCGCGAAGCGCACCATGCGCGTAATCCGCGTCGGCATTGGACTCTCACTCGCTTACAACTTGCTGGGTGTGGGCCTGGCGGTGGCCGGGCGCCTGGATCCACTGTGGGCCGCGATCTTGATGCCGCTCAGCTCGATCAGCGTCGTGACCGCTGCGCTTCGGGCACGCACCTTCACCCGCGAGGCGAAACCATGAGCATCATCTTCCTCATCCTACCGGTCACTTTGTTCCTCTCCGCTGGGGCAGTTGCGGCCTTCGCTTGGGCGACGCGTTCGGGCCAGTTCGACGACCTGGAAACACCCGCTATCCGCCTGCTGCACGAGGATCGTCCCGAGGCTGCAGCCACGCGCGATGACACGCCGCGCAAGCCTCGCTGACACGGGCCAATTCGAGTCGATTTCAGCGTTTTTGTCGGTCGTGCGCGTGCCGTCACGAGGCCGTGTTACGCTTTCATGATCCCTCGAGGGCAATGGTGCGCAGCAGGGGGACGCAGCGCCTCTCACTTTTAGTTCTGCTCCGTGCTCAGTCCTTTTTTCCGGCCGCGATCGACCTCGGTGCGCTCGAGCCTCAGGCTTCGAATTTGGCTCCTGGTGTCGTGTGCGCTCGGCGCATGCAGCTTTCCCGACTATGGCTTGGTCCCGGCCACGGGCGACGCTGCCACTTGCTCGAACCGCTTGCGCGACCACGACGAGAGTGACGCTGACTGCGGTGGGCGCACGTGCGCGTCGTGCCTCACAGGTCAAACGTGCATCGTGCCGAAGGACTGCGCCTCCGGCGTCTGTAGTATGGGAACCTGCGCGGCACCCAAGTGTGACGACGGCGTGATGAACGGCCGAGAGTCAGCGCTCGATTGCGGTGAAAGCTGCTCGCCCAACCTGTGCCTCACTGGCGAGACCTGCCGGCACGGCGAGGACTGCCAAAGCTTCGTCTGCCGCGATGATGGGCATTGCGCCAAGGCGACCTGCGAGGATGGGCAACGAAACGGGTCCGAAACTGATGAGGACTGTGGTGGCGACTGCAAGCCGTGCAGAGACCTTGATTCGTGCAACCGAGCGAGCGACTGCGAAAGCGGGATTTGCCGCGATCAACGCTGTGTTCAGGCGTCCTGCGACGACGGGCGGCCGAGTCCGGGTGAAACCGATGTGGATTGCGGCGGCCCTTGCGCTCCATGTCAGGACGAATTGCGCTGCCTCGTGCCCGACGATTGTGCGAGCCATAGCTGCGTCAATCAGCAGTGCGCCCCTGCGACGTGTAGCGACAACCAGCCGAACCAAGACGAGACCGATGTCGACTGTGGCGGTCAGCATTGCGGCGGCTGCGCCGCAGGTCAACTGTGTGCGGCCAATAGTGGGTGCCAGAGCCTGGTTTGTTCACAACAGAAATGTGCTCCGCCGAGCTGCGACGACTTCACCCAGAATGGTGCGGAAACCGGGGTCGATTGCGGTGGCGGCTGCTCGAGGGGCTGTACGGTGGGCATGGCGTGCGCAAGCGGGAGTGATTGCGCAAGCGCCGTGTGCCTCGATTCCGTGTGCCAAGCCCCACGCTGCGACGACAACGTGAAGAACGGCAGCGAGAGCGATCGCGATTGCGGCACCGGCTGCAAGCCGTGCGCGGTCGATCGCTCCTGCCTCTCGAACGACGATTGCGCCAGCAAAGCCTGCGCGGAAACCTGTTCGCCCACGTTGCACGTCGACTTGCTTTGCCCGGACCCCAACCCCACCGCCACCACGCCGCAGCAGTCCTTTCGCATCGTCAACGCCGGCAAGGTGCCTTTCCCGCTCGCCTCGCTGTCGCTACGCTACTACTACACGAAGGAACCTGCGGGCGACGAACAGTACAACTGCTACTCGGTGAACGGCTCGGACTGCTCGCTGCTCGGGTCCGTAATATTCGCCGACGTGAGCCCGAAGACCGGCACGGCGGATCGCTACCTCGAGCTGCACTACGCGGCCAAGGCGGGTTCGCTCGGCGTGAATCAGAGCGCCGAGATTCGCGGTGCTTTCTTCATTGCGAATTACCCCCGCTTCACTCAATCCAACGACTACTCGTTTTCGAGCAACAACGGCTTTCTGACTTCCCCACACGTCACGCTCTACGCCGATGGGGTGTTGATCTGGGGCACGGAACCGACGCCCTCCGGAACGTGAACGACTCGCGCGCGCCCTTACTCGATCCTAAACTGAAACGAGCCGCCGACGAACGGGCCGCCATCCGACGGGACGCTGTTGTCCTCGAAGAACGCCGAAGTGATCGCGAGCGTCAGTGGTTGTGGCGCGTCGGTCAAATGTTGCCAGTCGGCGGCCTCCGGCGTGAACGAGGTTCCGGACGTGAACACTTGTAGTATTTGCTTCGAATCCTTGTCGGTGATCACCAAGTAGTACGCGGTGCCGTTGTACGGTGTGCCATGGGCATGCGCGATGCGTTCCGGTGCCAGGAACTGCAAGAATTCGTGGACCCCGCGCCGCCACTTGGAAGGTGGGTTGCCAGCTGGTCCGGGGTGCAAGCTGGGCGCGTGCTTGGCCTCGGTGGCGAGGTGAAACTCGAACGTAGCCGCGGTCTCCTTC
>Ga0164309_10000589_pt1 | contig 19662 bp, 25 predicted proteins | sample Whisoiple_247_MG_FD_109984 | JGI IMG/M metagenome (GOLD analysis project Ga0164309, IMG submission 109984) | Soil microbial communities amended with fresh organic matter from upstate New York, USA - Whitman soil sample_247_MG | ecosystem: Environmental > Terrestrial > Soil > Unclassified >...
CCAGGTGTATTGGTGCATACCGGTGTTGAAACCGGAGGGAGGGTTCGAATCCCAGGTCAACAGACGAAACATACAACATATCCTAATTAATCATCCGGGTGTAATGGCGCTGGCTACGAACCAGTAGTGCATAAAGGAATGAAAATGTGGGTTCGACTCCCATCACCCGGTCCAAGTTCCCTTATAGCGGCATCGGTGCTATACTGGACATATGAACAAGTATAGATTCGATGTTTCCCTCGTAGTAGAGGTTGAGGCTTTTAATCAATTCGATGCCGAAGAAAGTATTAGAGACGTACTCGGATTAGGTGACGCCGGAGGCGTCGAGATTGTTGAGTCCGAAGTAGGAGAGTTTGTTGTCGTTAGATGACATTCAGATTCAATGGTGTAGTTTCTGTGCATCAAATCCAGCGGTAGGTTTTTTTACCGTTAAGGATGACCAGTATACAGAGCCATTTGAATTATACGCATGTGAAGAATGTAAAATACACGTTGCAAAGGCAAATAATTATGAACTTTAAGGATGACACCATGATAACCGGTATTTAGGGGATTACCACTAAATACTAGGTAATCCCCGGAAAGGGGATATCATGGCAACAGAAGCCAGAGGCGCGAGCAACAAGGCTAAGAACCAGCAAATGGCTCAGCGTATGAAGGTTTTGGGCATCCGTCGCACAAGCGCACAGTGCCCACTATGCTACCGCATCGTAGCAATTCCTATGGACCGCCATTTCTTCGGTGGTCTCTGCTAACAGGAGGAATAATGGCTAGAATTCATCAGAACGTACACTACAACGACACCAAGGCTGAGTTGGTAGAGTACAAGGATTTTCGTCGCGGTGGTTTTGAGGATGAGTTTTGGGATGAGGACGAGTTGGTTGACCACCGTCCTTCTTCTAAGGCAAAGAAGAAGTATTCTCGTGGCTGCAAGGGAAACGAGAACAAGGAACACGTTTACGTGTGGGTTCCCTGGTCTTGGAATTCTATCTCTAGGATGCAGTGGGAAGAACTTCGCTGCTGTGGTTGCGAGAAGCGCAAGCACGGTAAGAACACATTTAGAAGGGTCAACTAATATGAACGAGGTTTACGACACCGGCTGATTCACTTTCAGACTACATAGTTTGAAAGGAGGGTCAATATGCCGGGACCATGTTCTACGCCTGGTGGCGACAAGCGCCGCCATGCGGAACTGAATGAGATTGTCTGCGATATCCACTTTAATTGTGGCATGGAGCAATTCGATAAGAAGGGCAATCCTGTGGCTCACGATTACATCACGTATCGTGTATGGCTTGCTAGGCGCAATCGCTTGCGCACAGGCAAGTCTGTGTGATAGACTAAGGGCACGCTAGAGACGTGCTCTGACCGGGCGCTAGTCCTCCAAAACTACAGCGCTGGTAAAACGTTAAGTCAGCCCGCCCGGTAACACACAGTTTGAAACTAAAGCGTCGAGAGACGACAAAAATCCATAATATATGACAAGATGCAGCAAGTGTAACACACGAATTGTAACCCACATCTGGTGGAAGTACAATAAGGCTTTTTGCTCGCCTGGATGCGAGCGAGGGGCAAAGTCCCAATTTGAAAAGACCTACAGATACCTTGCAAGTCTTAAGCGCCCGTAGGCGCACCTGCCTTCGTAGCGTAGGGGAAACGCGGTCGCCTTCTAAGCGATTAAACGGGAGTTCGAATCTCTCCGGGGGCACAGGTTGACGCATGCTCTAGAGTGTGCTAGACTGAACACAGTTCGTTAACAACAAGCGTTAGACAATCGGCTTGGCGGACTTTAAAGGAAGGTTAACAATGTCTGCGATTTTTAAGGGAGCAGATTTTTCTGCTCCCATTAATTTTGTCGGAATGTATTCCGACAGCACCCCTATGGTCAAGACTGACCAATGGGAGAGTATCGTTGCAAATGCCGATACTTTAGTTCTCCGTGCGGATTCTCTGAATGAATTCGTGGTGGGAATGTTTCTTGTAGATTCTGTGGCAGAATCAGGCGGGCGTATCAAGCGACTCGTGCTGCCATATCTTCCGGGCGCACGTCAGGATAGGGTTAACCCTACCGGCGACGTGTTGTTTACGGCCAAGTCGATTGCCAACATGATTAACCAGCGATTCTTCGAAAAGGTTACTTATGTTGACCCGCACTCGCCGGTAATGCCTGCAATGCTCGCTACGTCTCGTAATGAGTTTCCTCTTAGTCGTGTATACGATAAGTTGTGGAAGGGCTATACCGGTGTCATTGTTCCCGATAAGGGGGCATATGACAGGGCCACAACGGCATTCGACACGATGGGTCTCGACCACCTAGCAATTGGCTCAAAGGTCAGAGACGTTTCGACCGGTAAGTTGACTGGTTTCGCAGTCACCGAACTGGAAGAGGGCGGTCATTACATTGTCATTGATGATATCTGTGACGGTGGTGGCACGTTCATCGGTTTGGCTGAGAAGATTGCAGAGCAGGGCGCGTTCGCTGACCTGTTTGTTACTCACGGTATCTTTTCAAAGGGTACCGATGAGTTGAAGAAGCATTACAAGAATATTTACACCACGGACACGCGCGATATCCACGACCGCAATGACGTGTACATTATCAAGGTCGTGGATGAAATGGAGAATTACTAAAATGGATAAGAAGATTAAGGCGGCTCTGTCCGCAATTGCTCAGACCGATGGTTACAAGTTGGACCACCGTCGCCAGTACCCGCAGGGTACCGAGAAGGTTTACGCCAACTGGACGCCTCGTGGAACTCGTATCAAGGGAATTGATGAGGTCACGTTCATCGGGCTACAGTATGTTATCAAGAAGCGTCTCATGGAGGATTTCGAGGCTTTCTTCGAGGCTGACGTTGACGAGGTTTGTGATGCATATGCAGATATGCTGCTTAACTACCTCGGCCCGGATGCTGCTGAGGCTATCGGTACCGACCACATTAGGGCGCTTCACGAGTTGGGCTACCTCCCGCTAGAGTTTAAGGCTCTGCCCGAGGGCACCGCAGTTCCGCTCCGCGTTCCGATGTTTACGGTCGAGAACACGCACCCGGAGTTTTTCTGGCTTACGAATTACTTTGAGACGCTGCTTTCCGCAGAACTCTGGATGCCGATGACTTCCGCCACTAACGCAGGCCGCATTCGCGGACTGCTCAATGATTGGGCTGTTACCACTGGTGCCGCTCTAGAGGGCGTCGGTTTCAAGGGCCACGACTTCTCTATGCGTGGTATGGCTGGTACCGAGGCCGGTAACCTTTCTGGCCTGGGTCACTTGGTTGCCTTTACGGGCACTGAGACCGTCCCCGTCCTACAGTTCGTTCAGGATTACTACCCGTTTGATGGGTTCCTTGCCGGTACCGTTCCTGCCACCGAGCACAGTGTTATGTGTGCCGGTGGACAGGAGGATGAGCGTGAGACGTTTGAGCGTCTTCTCGACCTCTACCCGACCGGTATCGTAAGTGTTGTTAGTGACACTTGGGACTTCTGGAATGTTCTTACCAGCCACCTGCCTGACCTACACGACAAGGTCATGGCCCGCGATGGTAAGTTGGTTATTCGCCCGGACTCGGGCGACCCTGCCGACATTATCTGCGGTACGGCTCGTAAGTTCGGTGTCGGTAACACTCCTGCCGAGAAGGGTGCAATTGAACTTCTCTGGGACGAGTTCGGCGGTACTGTTAATGAAAAGGGTTACAGGGTGCTAGATGAGCACGTTGGCCTTATCTACGGTGACGCCATGAACTACGCTCGCATTGATGACATTTGCGCTCGCCTAGAGGCAAAGGGATTCAGTATCGACCCGCTGGTCTTCGGTCTTGGTAGTTTCGGTTACCAGTACCAGACCCGCGACACGTTTGGTTTCGCCATGAAGGCTACTAACGTGGTTATTGATGGTGTGGAGACCGCTATCTTCAAGGACCCTAAGACTGATAACGGTCTTAAGAAGTCTTTGAAGGGTCGCATTGCAGTGCTCCGTGACCCGGCTGGTGAACTTTTCGCTATCGATGAGCAGAGCGATTACGAACTGCGTATGCTTGGCGATGAGAACCTTCTTAAGACCGTCTGGAAGGACGGCGAGTTTGTCAGGGAGTACGGCTTCGATGAGGTCCGTGCAAACGCAGGCTGGGTCGTCTGAGATAGTTGTCTGAGGCCCTATCTTAGACCGACAGGTTGTGCTATACTAGGTGGGGGAGCCATTCGGCTCCCCCACTTCAATTCCCAGGGGGATAAATATATGAAGAAGTATCTTGCAATCGTCGTAGCGCTCTGTTTCGCCCTTCTGGGTTTTGTAACTACCGCTGCGCCTGCAAACGCACATGTTGGTGATATCGACGCCGTTGGTTCGTGTGTTGACGCCGACACTGCTTCTGTCACTTATACCGTAGGATGGACAAATGGTACGTCCACGGGTAAGTTGTATCAGAGGTCGGGTCTCCATGGACAGAGCGGAAACGCCGGTAATAACATTTCCGGCTGGACATTCGTAAAGAATGTTACAGGTTCAAGCGGTAACGCTACCTTTACGCTCAACCATGACAGGTCTGCCTTCGACGGCACCAATGACAAGAATGGCCCATGGTGGTCATCTAAGGTTGTATTCTCTGACGGCTATGGGGTAGCCGCTGACCCTCGTGTCGAGAACTTCAACTGGAATAACTGTCAGCCTGATACATCGGACAAGAAGATTGAATTCTGTCACTATGACAACGGCCAGGGTGGTAAGTATAACAAGATTGAAACATCTGTTAACTCTTTCTACGTTGGTCACCGCGAACACAGCCAGGACATTTACCCTGCTGGTTCGTTCACAAAGCAGGGTCAGACCTTCTCTTGGCCTGCACAGGGCGACCAGTCGCTTTTGCAGTATGAGGATTGTAAGAAGCCTGCAAACCACGATTGGACGTACGACGTAAGTTGTACAGCGGTCACCGGATTTAACCCTAATTATGGTGATTCTGTAGACGCCAACGTTCGCATCAAGAATCTCGAAACCGGTGAGGTTAAGACATTCAATTACCACGGTGCCGATGACGGCTCTGGTGGCGCGTTCCTTTACATGTACTCCTACCACTTCAATATGAATTGGGAGTATTACGAGGTTCAGTGGGTTCAGGTAAACGGAACCAATTACCATTGGGAAGGTTCCAAGGTATGTGGTGCTCCTTACGACCATTGTAAGGATTTGCCTGGGAATCAGCCGCAAGGTTTCCAGTGTACGCCTCACACGTCAACGGTTTACAATCACTTCTTCCAGAAGGATTGCGAGACCGCGACTGTAACTAAGGTCTTCCAAAAGAAGACCCGCACCCAGACGTTTGTCGATGGTGCATGGGTCTGGGGCGAATGGTCTGATTGGGTAACCTATAAGACCGAAGTCCGCGATATGACCAATGAGGAATACGACGCTAAGTGTAAGCCTGGTCAGCCGGACCCTAAGCCTAGAACCGATTCTGCACAGGGTTGCGACCTTGTTCAATATGGACATTTTGAGCCGGGTGTCATCGTCCGTGACGGTACCGAGGCATATGTCTGGGATTCTGAGTCTCGTTCATGGGTTCTTTCCGGTAACGTTGTTTGGGGAGAATGGTCTCAGGACGTTGTTTGGAATACCGAGCAACTAGAGCAGCATGGCTGTGCCAAGGAGCGCGACCCGTCTTACACCGAGTGGGAAGATGGTATCTGGGTTTGTGATGATACTACCGTTGAGCAGACCCGTGAGCGTACTGACTACACCTACACTTGGAATGGTGAGGGCTGGGATGAGGAAACAACTGTAACTGTTGAGAAGCGTACCCGCGACTTGACTCAGGAAGAAATTGGCGATTGCCCGTTGCTCCCTGGTGATATCAAGGCACAGTGTGTTTCTGATATTCCTTACCTTGACTATGATGTAGATTTGCCTGAGGGTTGGACCGGTAGCGAATTGGTTACCATTACCTTTAAGCATCCTACAGATGCAAGCCAGAATGTAGTCTTTACTAACCAGCCAAAGGACGGCCAGTTGCTATGGCCTGGTGCTGCGGTTAATCCGCCAGCATGGCCTGGTTATGCACTACAGAATGGTGAGTATGTAAATGTTGGTGACGCGAACTTCGGTTGGACACGTAATGGTGTTACCATCCAGTTCGATGTTAACCCAACTTACAGTACGACGGTAGCGTATCCTGCGGCAACGGAGTTGTGTGCTAATCCTCCAAAGAAGAGTACACCGACCCCAACGCCTACTCCTACCCCTACTCCGACTCCGAGTGAGCCACCTACGGCCACTCCTACCCCGGAGCCACCGGTAGAGACAGAAACGCCTACTCCACCGGCTCCTAGCGAGCCACCTACGACACCATCGGAGCCCAAGTCTCCTGATATGCCTAGATTGCCTAATACGGGTGGTCCCAGCCTTTGGTGGCTAGCCCTCGCTGGCGGGCTAATTGCGGGCGGTAGCGTATTGCTGTATGCTACCCGTAGGCGCGGAGAACACTGATTAACGTAAGCCCCCTGGGGCCGAAAGCCCCAGGGGCAGTTGACACAGACACCTCTAGATGCTAGACTAGTTTAGTCACATCGTAGGAGGTGGCAATATGAATCCCTGGTGGGTTCTAGGTTGGATTGTAGTTGCATTCGTGGCTATCTGGCTATTCTTTGAATTAGTTGTTCCAGCCGTAAATAGAGCATAATCATTTACCGCAGGTCGGGGTGGATTGACTTGACCAGCAAGGGTCGAGTGTGGTAGACTTAGTGTTAGCGCGATAGTAGTAGCGCAGATTCAAAACCGTAGGAACTGGCCGACGCGAAAGCGGCGGTAGAGAATCTAAAGGTCTCACAAACCTCTACTATCTTGCTCCTATTGAACAATTGGTTAGTTCGCTGTCCTCTTAAGTCAGTGCCTTAGGCTGTGTGGGTTCGAGTCCCACTAGGAGTTCTGTGTACGAGGTGGAGGCATTAACGTCTAGGTTGTGACCCTAGTTCTCGCGGGTTCAAATCCCGTCGTACACCCCATTTTAATAGATTTCCAACGTTGTTTTTCCCGTTCAACGTTATCAAACAGGGGTTGACAGGCAATTTAACCTGAGGGGTTACCGGCTTACCAGAAGAACCGGGGTCTGCGATGATTGGGGTGGAAACTCAGTTAATCAGACAAGGGAAGTAGGCCACTTCCCGTATGCTCCTATAACTCAGTTGGTAGAGTAGATGACTCTTAATCATTTTGTCGGGGGTTCGAGTCCCTCTGGGAGTACGTTGACTGTGGTGGTCAAATCGGTAAATTCCAGATACCGTAGTCTAATGGGAAAAGGTTATGCTCTCCATGGGAGAGGATAATACCACCTTACAAGGGTTAAAAATCTGGCGTAAAGCGGAACGATACGAGAGGTATATCCGATAACTTCCGGTATAAAGGTAACCGGCGTGAGGGAATTACTAACCATGATTCTTGTCTCACACATGCTCCCTTAACTCAATTGTGTAGAGTAGCGGTCTTTTAAACCGAAAGTTGTCAGTTCGAGTCTGACAGGGAGTACGTAAGGCAGGATAGAGTTATCTGACTCCCTGTCACAGATAGCAGCCCCTCATATGAGGGGCTGCTCCTATAGTGAGGATAATGATGATTGACTACCAGGCACGCGCTAAGCGTATTTATGAGCGTACCGAGCAGAAATTCCACGAGGGTGCTCTTCCTCAGAGTGATTTCATCGCCATTACCGGAGCGCTCGGTCTCGTGGCTTTTGCAGATGAGCAGGAGTTTGAACTGCTTGTCGATGAGAACACCGACGACCTGACATTTCTTCTTACCATGACCACGGTCTTTACCCGCCTCGACCCGGACATTGTGAATAAGTAATGCGATTTCTTGCCATTGTAGCCGTTCTGGCTCTCATCGCAGTTGTTGCGTACCTGCTTGCCAAGGGTGGTGAGCGTGTGGTAGAGTACCGGAGGAACGGCAGCCAGCGCAAGCAGTTGCAGGCCGCTCTGACCAATCTAGCAATCGCTGAGCGTGGCCTCCGCGCTATTGCCAATGGGTCCGGTGCTCCGGTCCTAGAGGCACAGGATACGCTAGACCAGATTAATTCCAACTACATTAAGGAACTCAATCAATGAAGAAGATTCTCGCCGCTGCTGCGGTAATTGCTGGTGTCGCTCTGATTACCGGCTGTTCGTCTTACGATGTTGAGCAGGACCAGACCGCAATCGAGATTGACGGTTATCTCATCAACAAGACCGACAAGAAGAAGGTCACCTGTCACGCAGCCGGTAAGTCTGGTTACGGTGGTGCCGGTAACGACTACGTTTACCTCTACGCCGGACAGCGTACGTTCTCTTTCACCGGTTCTTCCAGTGAGAAGGAAATGGGTGCCGTGCCGGTGTCCTTTGAGGACGACCAGACTCTCAAGCAGCCTGGTTTCATCAAGTTCTCTCTGACCACCGACTGTGACGCCCTGTACGACTTCTGGACTAAGGTCGGTATCAAGAACAAGGTTGACACCAAGGACGGGTGGCGTAACTTCCTTAACGACTACTTTGGTGTTCCTGTGACCACGGGTCTTAACGACATTACCGGTCAGGTCTCGACCTGGCGCGAGTGGTACGGTGACTCGGCGGCACGCACCAAGGCGCAGACGGACCTCGTTCCGGTCATTCAGAAGGCTATTAACGAGTCTGTCGGCTCTGACGAGTGGTTCAAGGTTTCCTCGGTTAGCCTGAGTAAGCCGGTTCCGTCTGACGACCTTATCGCTGGCCTTGAGGCTATCGAGAAGCAGAAGTTGGAGAATGACGCTATTAGTCAGAAGAACACCGGTCTGCTTTCCAAGTACGATGCTGTGGCCGAGTGTGTGAAGAAGAAGGGCCTCCCCGCCGAGACCTGCACGCTCATGTATGCAATCGACTCCGGTGCCGTCAGCGTTATTCCGCTCCCGCAGGGAGCCAACGTTAACCTGAACGCCAACTGATTAACGGAGGGGCCGGTACGGTACTACCGGCCCCTCCCCCATTTAGGAGACGTAATGAGCAACAGAGCAGCACTAATCGTAGCAATCTTTGCATCGCTAATCCTATTCATCCTAGTAATGCTCTGGACTGTCACCGATAACTACAACCCTTGTGGGCCGGGACAGGATTTCGTGCGCGACACTCAATCGTGCGTGACGCTGGATGAATGATTACTGTAAGGTTTGCAAGCATCTGTGGCACGGTCTGACCTGTACCTTTACCACACCATTGGGAGAGCCGTGTGACTGTCCCTCCCAATTCGTAGATAGGTTTGAAGATGGTTAGTTATTACTTCGGAATGATGATTCCCGCGCTGGTGATTTCACTTATCTGGCTTGTAGCCTCTACACTGTTCGCAATGGATTACAAAAAGAAGTATCTGGTCCAGCCGTCCAGGCCGGTAAACAGTATAAGTCTTCTTCGCAAGGATAGGGCCAAGAAGGGTTTTGAATGGCACCAGAAGTCAATTAAGTACGCCACCTGGGCTATCGGTTATTCCTTTATCCTTCCGCTTACGTGGTTCCTTCTGCCGGTAGCACTGGTAGTATGGATTCTATTTAAGTCTCGTAAGATTACAAAGGAGACTATCAGTGATTGAGATTTGGCTAGTCATTGCATTCTGCGGAATGTTTACGTGGATTTTCCTTCTCCCGCTGTGGGCACTAGAGCCTTATGATATGGTTGAGGTTTGGCAGAGAATTGCCGTCCTTTTCTCATGCACGCTTTTCTGGCCGGTGACTCTTGCAGTATTTATTCTTTGGGGTATTATCTCTGGCATCCAGATGTTCAGGGATACTCTGAGGGGTTGACAGGCTCCACCAGATAGTGTATAGTAGTAGTTGTTGGTCCGAGGGTGGGCGATGATAAGGCAGATACGGTTGCTGTACCGCAAGGTAGAGAATTCTCAGCAGAACGGTATCGTGTAGGCACCAACATTTATGTTCCGTTGGAGTAGCGGTTATCTCGCTTCCCTCTCAAGGAAGAGAACACGGGTTCGAATCCCGTACGGAATACAGGAAAAGGTGTGTTGAAGGTTCACACTTAATGAGGGTATAGGAGCCTTCGCCGTTTCTTATGGCGCGTTAGTATCTGCTGGTATGGTATACAAGGTTTTCACCCTTGTGGTCGCGGGTTCGATTCCCGTACGCGCTTCAATTCAAGTAATCTACCGGCGTGAACCGGTTAGAAATCAGCACGAAAATTCACTAAAGGCGGTTATGCCGGATTAAGTAGGCTGACAAAAGGATTACTAGACAGATGAGATTGGGGCGGTACTGTCGATAAGTTAAAAATTGTCCCACCAATGTGGATGTAACTCAATGGTAGAGTGCTACCTTGCCATGGTAGATGTTGCGAGTTCGAGTCTCGTCTTCCACTCTGAAAAACTAAATATACCGCTGGCTCTCGGGTAAGCATAGGTCTCTCATAAGGACTTTGGGCCGGGTTCGAATCCCGGTGGCGGTACTAGCGCTAATGGAGAAAAGGTGTCTCGCCAGGCTCATAATCTGGAAAACGGCTGTTCGATTCAGCAGGCGCTCCCACTTAAGGAGTTGAAATGAAACTTCTAAGCAGAGAAGATGTTGAGCGTTACCGCGCCCGACGCAAGCAAGATAATCTAGAGTTATGGCTAGAGCGCAATGAAGGTCCAATGGGTATGAATACTGTTAGCGACCATGATGAAGATTATGTATTTGATGCATTATTCGATGTGCCAAATCGTTGACTTGACAGGCTCGTATCCAGCCTGCTACAATGGATACCACATGGTGTAGAGCGTTGGCTGTGTCGGCGTGGCTGTAAACCACCTCCGTGAGAGTTCAAATCTCTCCTACACTACCGCACCGGAGTTTGACCCAAATCCGGCAAAGTGCTAAAAAGGGTCAGAAAATCCGTCCGTCGTTAAGACGAAAAGTACCAAGGTAATACGGGCGGTAACCCAATGGGGGCGTGGCACGATAGGTAAGGCGCTTGCTTTGCAAGCAAGTTAATGAGGGTTCGAATCCCTTCGCTTCCACACTAGTATAGGATGCTTAACAGTTGGCGGGTCGTGGCTGGTAGGCGCGGGGAATTGCGATGCATCCAAACCCCACCTATTGCAACGGTCTGCCAATGGGGGATTAACTCAGCGGTAGAGTGCTACTCTGGCAGAGTAGAAGTCACCGGTTCAAGTCCGGTATCCTCCACGTAAGGTTGGTATCTTGTAATAAATAGCCTTAGTCCGTAAGCCTACAACACTGATTCGTCGGGGACTAAAAAAGATGCACCTATGGTCTTGTGGGCAAACGGTTAAGTCACTTCTCTGCAAAAGAAGGGATGCCGGTTCGATTCCGGCCTTGACCTCAATTGACTCATGGTCGTAAGGTAGTATAATTGAATTATGACTATCAAAGAGTTATACTACAGAGCCACACACAGGCCAGACGGTACTTACATTAATCCTCTGACCCACATCTTCTTTTATATGACATTCGTCTTTGGCGTGGCTTTTACTTTCTTCGGATACACAGATACAGTCCGCGAAGCGGTACTGTTCTCAGAGTCTCAAAGACAATTTGGTTCCTGGGTCTTGTCTGCATGGGGCATCTGTGCTATGCTAGTGACTGTACTCAACACAACGATGATTGTGTTTAGGAAGGGATGGTATTTTGTACCGGTCCTAGGATTTGCATTATGGTTATACGCCGTAATGATTTATCTTATGGGAGACTTTTACTTCCAAATTCTAGTAGCAGCGGTACCAAATCTGCTGTTCTGGGGATGGTGGTACATTAGAGTCCGCAGGTACATCCTTTGGGCTAGAATAAATCTTTAAGCCTTCGTAGCGTAGTGGTAACGCGGCACTTTCCGAAAATGCTATACACCGGTTCAATTCCGGTCGGGGGCACGTAGGGGAAATATCGCCATGCCTAGTAACTCTTGACATAGCATAGGGAGTGAACGTGGGCCAAAGATATTGCGGAACGGTGGATGAATGCTATCATGAAGCCGGGAAACAGAGGTAAGCGTGGGCTGCTTGCGCCCCTACTCCATGTCTCTATAGTTCAGGGGAAAGAACGTTGGTTTCCTAAACCAAATGTCGCAGGTTCGAATCCTGCTAGGGACACAAATCCAATAGCCAGCCATGGCTTCCCATAAATGAGGGTTTGCAAAGTGACCTACGTCTGACAGCGGGGGTAAACTTGCCTTCCACCTGTGTCAGCAGAATGGGCGGGTAAAAATGGTACTAAGGGGCCGACAGGTTTCGATTCTGTGTAAGATGATTTAGTTACGCAACCCGAGTTATGATGTACCAGACTCGTTAAACAGGTTCATCAAAATATAACTGGCAAGTCTAACTTCGCCCTCGCTGCGTAAGCAGCCGAGCGGCCACTGCTTAGGAACAGAAAGTGGCACAGCAACAAGCGGTAGAGGTAAGGACGCTATACAAACACTCCTGCCCCGAGTAAACGGGTAATAATCTGGTGGAGGGCATACGGTCACCCGACCTGCCCCGGACAGTCGGAAAGACGACATAATGGTTGTAAATCGGAATTAAGTATGAACATGGAAGACCCCGGTTCAATTCCGGGCGGCTCCACAAAAACCCTCGACGGTATGTGCGTCGGGGGTTTTATACTAGAATAGAGGTTGGCATTGCGAATTGTTATCAAGTCAGCCGACAGGCTGACCCAAAAGGAATTTGATTCTCTTTATGAGGCTAATTTCGGGCCTTATGGAATGATGCAAGAGGAAATCTACCGGGCCTGGCAGGATGATGACCCTGACACCTGGGCTATTATGTATAAGCACGGTCATGAACTGTATGGCTGGGCGCTACTAACGCCGGTAACAACTGACATGTCTCGCTCAGTATCAGCAACTTCCTATACTAAGAGAAAGTCTAAGTACACGGTTCAATTCTATGTATATGATGAACACAGGCGCAAGGGTATCGCCAAGAGGCTCATGGAAGAGGTTCTAGAAATTGACCCGCGACCTCATGTGATGCCTCACGATATTAAGTCCGGCGAGTTCTTCGCTCACTACGACGTGACCGTTACGAATTGGGACAAGCCCTGGCAACGCCCGAAGAAGCCCCTAGCATCGTAAGTTGTATCATGCTATAATCAAAGCATGAGACTAAAAGTATCCTCTGCTAACTTCTTCGTTGGCAATAAGCAACCGGTAAAAGATGCAAATTATCTTGCATCCCTTAACTGCGACCTTAATGGTATTCAAGAGGGTCATAGCGGAAATGCTGAGGCTCTTAAGAAGACTCTAGGTGACACCCATGTAGTATTCTGGGGTAATCGTAAGGATGCAGAAAAAGACTTCGCCATGCAGGACGTTCCTGTGGTTTACAAGAAGTCGCTTAAGACATATAAGCATTGGGCGAGATTGATTTCTCACCGTGCTCAAAAAAAGAATATTGGTATGCCTCGCGCAGCGACGGCGGTAAGATTTGAAAAGGAAGGCGTCAATGTCACCTTTATCAATACTCACTGTAACGCTGCCGTACAGAATAGAGAGACTGGTCAGCCATTCTCTCGTAAGGTGAGGCGTGTAGCAGAATTCATCGCCGGTATGATTGTACTGGAACAGATGATTAAAAACGCGCAAAAGCGCGGTGACAAGGTTGTGCTCGTGGGTGATTTGAATTATGCACCAACGAAGGCCGGTATCTGGCGTTATAGCCCACAGGCTATGTTCAAGCGTCGTAAGATGCATTACAGGAACCATCGCATCGATTACATCGGTTACTCGCGCGAGTTTAAGCCTAGTAATTTCACCGTGATTCCTCAGTCCAAGATGGGTTCAGACCACGATTGGATTACGTTGAATCTCGAATTAAGTTAAGGAAAAAACTTGAAGAAGAAGTTTCTAGCCGTTCTGACGGCCTGTGCATTTGCACTGGCACTCGTGGCCGTTCCGGTCTCCGCAGACGCTCAGAGCGCCCCGGAGAGTGCCCGCAAGGCTTGTGTGAACAAGGTTGGCGGTATCGCTGGTCAGAAGGCTGTTAACAACAGTTCTGGTGACCTAAAGGTAAGGGCCGGTAAGAAGGCTGTAGTTACTATTTCGTTTGGTCTATGGGTTTTCTATAGCGATTGTGGTAATGGTAACCGCGTTACGTCTCTAACCTATCAGGTAGACCCTAATCCAAACCAGTGTGGTAGGATTCAGAATTTCCAGATTAACCCGAACGTCATTGGCGCTTGGAACCCTGGTAACTGGACCGCTACATGTAATGGTAGCGATTCCTACTCTGTAAACAGGGCTAACCCGAACTCTACGTTCATCTTTGACACTGCACCCGCAAACGAGCGTTGTATTTCGTTCAGTTTCAAGGTTGCCTTGTCTGGTGCTAGCGATGCCACAGGCAACGCCGGTACATCTTTCTGCTTGACCTGATACTTGACACAGCCCTAGCGGCTAGTGTATAGTAGTATCTAGCGGTGACCGTGGACGGTCTTAAATGCGGTGACAACGCAGCCCGACATACCAGTGTAATAACGTAATTGGCAGCGTCCTCGGTTGTTACCCGAGTCCCCAAAAGGGTCTATAGGTTCGAATCCTATCACTGGTGCGAGGAAGTAGCATTACGGGGTTCGATTCCCCACCATCGACGGGTGGTATAGACAAATTGGTAAAGTCACTTCCGATTATTGCTCGGTAACTCAGTGGCAGAGTGGGGTGCTGTTAACACCTAAGTCCTAGGTTCGAATCCTAGTCGGGCAGCGTTATGTACAATTGTATTAAGTGTGAATGTGGTGCTCTAGTAGTTCACACAGAAAAATTTACCGGCACAAAGTGCCGGTCGTGTAATGTTCCTTCGCCAACAGGCAAGGAAAAAGGGGATAAGGCTCACCGTACGGGAAGTCACGAGTCGCCCCAACGGCTACAATCCTCGTGACGGGGCGGTAGTCAAAAGGTTATTGTAGGGTTTCCCTCCCGCAAGGGTGGCCGGAACGCCGGTCGTAAAAAACTTTCACCATGCCCTCGTCGTATAGTGGTAATACTACTGATTCGTACTCAGTAAACATCGGTTCGATTCCGGTTAGGGGCTCGCTAAAGAATTAAAAAATACCCACCAGTCAATCCTGATGCACTGTGATAAATCAGAGGCGGCAAAGGTAACGTTAACGGAATGAATCTCTAGGGATAATTCACAGAAAGACTAGAGAGCGTAGTCGTGTGGTGGCGACAAATTTAATTCGGGGGCGGCACTTTATCATTACCGCCCCTAGCGCCATGCCCGCTTAACTCAGTAGGTCAGAGTAGCACTCTTGTAAAGTGAATGTCGTCAGTTCGAATCTGACAGTGGGCTCGCTATGAGCATTGAATCATGGGAAAACGAAGGTGGATTGGTGAACGAGAACGACTTTAGGGGAGAATGCCCCCTCTGTAAAGAGATTGTGGTATTTGAACAGACTGTCGCCGGTACTTTTGTTTGCAATGGTTGTGGTCAAGAATTTGAAGTACAATTCAAGTAATGCCTAGTTGGCACAATGGTAGCGCACTTCCTTGGTACGGAAGAGGTTGAGAGTTCGATTCTCTCACTAGGCTCGTAACAACACTATGGGGAATAGTGTAATTGGCAGCACCAGAGGTTTTGGTCCTCTTAGTTCGGGTTCGAATCCTGACTCCCCAGCCCTTGACAGCCTACACCTGATGGTGTAGGCTGTTGCCATTGTTCCGACTAGAGACAGGACGACCATGTCTTATCCAACTGAGTGGCAGACCGACTCGCCCGGTATCCGTGCCTGGGATGCTGAGGCAACGGTCTGGGAGGCTGGTCTGTTCGACGCCCAGGGTGTCCAGACCGGTAGCGCTGTTTCGTTTCGACGCCTTAATTCCCATGTTTCTACGGTAAGGGAATTTGGCCTACACCTTCGGTATCGTCAGGTTAAGGCTTACAAGCCACCCGCTCCAAAGAAGCCGGTAGAGAAGGAATACCTTTCTGTTCGTATTGAAGAGTACGACATTGATGGAAACTTTTCTGACCTTACCGTTGAGACCCGCATGGTCTATAAGAACACCAAGGGTGAATATATCAAGACCCGTGGCGACGGTAACGTTCGTATTACTTATGTTAAGGACGACGGCACCCGAGTTATCGTTTATAAGGTCAAGCCCCACCGTTATCGCAATGGTCGTGGTGAAGTTTTCTTGCGCAACAAGCGCACTCTAATCTCCCCGGAGGCACATAATGCAGTTTAAGAATGGTGACCTTTTCACTACCGACCTCGATGTAATCGGTCACGGCGTCAACACCGTTGGCGTCATGGGCGCTGGCGTGGCAAAGATTGTCCGCGACAAGTTCCCCGAGACTTATCAGATGTATCGTAAGGATTGTAGGCACGGTCTGCTTTTACCGGGTGAGTCTATGCCTGGCTCGAAAGAGAATGATAAGGTTATTATGAACATCGCCTCGCAGGAACTCCCTGGTCCTAACGCCACCTATCCTCTGCTGGCTCTGGCTGCCGAGGATGCCGTGCGAATGCTAAAAAAGGCCGGTATTAACAGCATGGCTATCCCGCAGATTGGTTGCGGAATTGGCGGTCTAGAGTGGGAGAAGGTCGAGCAGATTCTTCTTGCTCTGGAAAAGGACTACGATTTCGAATTCGAGGTTTGGATTCATGGGTGAGCACAACATCAATGACAAGTTAAATAACGTCGCAGCCGTTGTGCTCTGGTCTACTCACGCTTACTATGACAAGGAAAAGCGAGAGTGGCAGGCGGGCTGGTATTTTAAGGACGTTTATAAGACGCTCGGTACCGCTCGCGGTATTATTACCCGGGAAACAAGACACGGCAAGTCTCCCAAGAAGTGGCAAATTCTACAGGTTTCTACCACGGGTTGGCAAGTAGTAGAAAGTAGCGACGATGCCTAACAAGACAATGAACGTTTTCTACGACTTTGAGTTCGAAGAGAAGAATCGGGTCGTAGACCCCATTAGCGTCGGTATGGTTCGTGAGGACGGTAAGGAACTTTACATCGTTTTCAATGACTTTGACACGCTTAGCGTGGCTCGTAATGGCTGGCTTATGGATAATGTAATGCCATTCATCGGACACGAGGAATTTACTTCTCACGTTACCGGCCTCGGAACGCCGGTAAAGGATTTGAGGATTACCGACCCTGCTGCCATGTCAAAGACAGAAGCACGCGCAGAGATTATGCGCTTTACCTTCGACATTACACCGGAATGGTGGGCCTGGTACGGTCCTTACGACCACGTTGCTCTTTGCGGTCTTTATGGTCGCATGATTGACTTGCCTAAGGGTTGGCCGATGCACACTATGGATATCAAACAGTTACACAAGGCAAAGGGGCTACCGGCGATGCCAAAGCAGCCGAGTGGTCTACACAACGCCCTTGACGATGCCCGGTTCAATGTGGTACGGTACAAATACCTCATGAACTACGAGCCACAGGAGAACTGATGTTTCTTGCAATTTTCATTATTACAGCGTTGCTGATTATTCTCGGAATTGTGCTCTCGTGGAAGGGTAATGACGATGATGCTTTGGCCTGCTTCGGAACGGCATTCTTCATTGGACTTTTCGGTAGCCTGATTGCCCTTGTCATTGGAATGTTCACTTATATTGTTGACGAGGGCGAAGATGGATACGAGGTCGCTAGCGACCTTAAGGCTCTTAGTGTAGACACGTCTGTGTCCGGCAGTTTCTTCCTGGGTATTGGTGGGTTCGGCGAGGATGCCGAATACTACTATATTGAAGAGACCGACCGTGGAATGCAGATGGATTCTGTAGAGGTCAGTGACCGTGTTTTCCTTAAGGAAGTTGCCGGTGCCGAGCCGCAGATTATTCGTCATTGCGGTAAGTACGATAGCCCTGGTTGGTGGTGGTTCCCGTTTAACGACCCCGCCGATGACGAGGTTGACTGCTGGTCGTATTCTGACATTACGTTCGTAGTGCCGCCTGGTAGCGTCACTTACAAGTTTCAGGTGAAGACTCCGGGGACAGACTGATGGTACTTTTAATTACAGTAATTCTCGCCGGTATTATCGGTGTGTTTATGGCCCGCTCCAACGCTTATCAACAGCGTAGGTGGAGAGGTTACTACGGCGACCATGACACCAGCGTTATTCCGATGAGTCAGTGGCGCTGGCGAGCAGTACCGACAAGCCTGGTAATTGGTGTCGTCGTGGGTCTTGTGGCGACTCTGTTCTTTATCATGACTAACGGTTCTACTGATGATAAGCGGACGCCGGTAAGGCAGGATATTGTTGCGCTCGGTGACACCACTAGCACCAACGGACGTTTCTTCCTTGGTTCGGGTACGATTGAGACCGGCCCTGCTTACTTCTATTACACCGGTAATGAGCAGGATGGTTTCAGGGCACGCATGCACAATGGTAATAGTGCAGAGGTCAAGTACACTACCGGACAGCCGCATGTGGTTTTCTGGTGTCGTGACTGGCGCAAGCATGCCGACTGGATTACATCACCGCTGCTTCCGCATTGGAGCGACGAGCCTAACATCGATTATCGAAGTGACACCGGCTGTGGTCAAGGTTCTTTCGCAACGTTTTATGTTCCGCGCGGTAGCGTTAAGCAGAACTACACGCTAGACGCCGAGTAAGGAGTAATAATGGGTTCAGATATGTCTATGGAGGTCGCTAATTTCCACCCGCGCCCCGTCAGGGCCTATTGGGATGGAGTAGGTGCAGAGGCTATTCTTCGCATTGAGAAGGATTACCCAATTAGTGGATACGCTACTGTTTTCAGTGATTATTTCAATGAAAAGGATGAAACTCAGGTCAAGTTGGCTAAGGCCCTCGGTGTTCATACAATTCCCCCGCGACCGGTGAAGCCGGTCGCAACTCGTCAACGAGTCAAGACCATCCTTCGTGATGCATTTGATTGGCATAATGAAATTGCTCTGGGCGCAATCATGGAGGTCATTGAAGAGGTTGACAAGGACGGCATCGTCCGCTAGACTTCCGTCATGGACGTACAGATAGCCCCGGAGTGGAGTTACGCCGGTATGCATTATTACTCTGTTTGGGTTGATGGTGTTAAATATGATGAATTCACTTCTAGGGGCTGGCTAACCGCATCGCAACTATATGACGTTGCCCAAGGATACAAGGAGGGACTGGAATGAGGTTCTTTACTTCCGATACGCATTTCTGGCATGCGCGTATCATCGAACTTAGTAACCGTCCCTTTAGGGACGTTGAGCATATGAATGAGGAAATCATTCTGCGCTGGAACTCCAAGGTGGCACCGACCGACACGGTCTACCACCTAGGTGACGTGATGCTGGGTCAGGATTTTGTGGAGCATCTGCCGCTACTCGACCGTCTACAGGGAGAGAAAATTTTGGTAGTGGGCAACCACGACCGAATGTTTGGCAAGATGAGCACCGAGAAGTACGACCGCTGGATGAATGCCTATGGTGAGCACTTTGACGACATTGTCGAAGCGAAACTGGTTACCATCGGTGAGCACAATGTTTACCTTTCTCACTTCCCGTATGATGGGGATGGAGAAGGCAAGGAAGACCGTTACACCGAATTTAGGATTCTGGATGACGGAACCACGCTGGTTCATGGTCACACCCATTCACCCAAGAGGATTACTCGTTCTAAGAGGGGTACCCTGCAAATCCACGTTGGACAGGACGCCTGGAACTACGAGCCGGTAAGCGAGGAAATGATTTCCTTCATCCTCGGTCTA
>Ga0164309_10000590_pt1 | contig 19633 bp, 16 predicted proteins | sample Whisoiple_247_MG_FD_109984 | JGI IMG/M metagenome (GOLD analysis project Ga0164309, IMG submission 109984) | Soil microbial communities amended with fresh organic matter from upstate New York, USA - Whitman soil sample_247_MG | ecosystem: Environmental > Terrestrial > Soil > Unclassified >...
AATATCTACGACAGATGCGGCCACTCACTTTCAGTCGTAGATACCCCGTACACGTTTCACATTGCTAACCCCCAATTCCTGTGAGTGCTCAGGTGCACTTGGTGCCGATGGGACGAGCTGAGCGCTTGGCGCCTTGGCGACTTGGCGGTCTTCCCCACTCTCGCCAATTGCGGGTACAGGGCGCTATTGAGAGGTGCGATGCGGACGTGGGGGCGCCCACTCTCACTGATCGTGGTGGTGATGGTGACTGTGGGCGTGGCTGTGGGCGGTGGGGTCGCAGCGGGCGTCTTCCCAGCCTACCCAATAGGGGCCGTTGGGGCCGTGTTCGCGTTTCCAGATCGGGACGCGGGCTTTGATGCGATCGATGAGCACGCGGCAGGCTTGGAAGGCTTCGGCGCGGTGCGGCGTGCTGGCGGCGCAGACGACTGCGGCGTCGCCGACGCGCAGGGAGCCTACGCGGTGCAGCACGGCGAGGCGCACGTCGGCGATTTCGAGCGCGATTTCGTCGCCGATGCGCGCCATCTCCTTGGCGGCCATCGAGGCATAGGCTTGATATTCCAAGAGGGTGACGGGCTGGCCCGCGTTTTCGTTGCGCACGGTGCCGACAAACACGGCGATGCCGCCCGCTTCAGGACGGGTGACGGCGGCGACCACTTCAGCCACCGAGATTTCGGTTTCGCGGATTTCGAACAGGCTCATCGCGCGAAGTCTCCGGAACGACCGCCGCTCTTGGCGACTAGCCGAGTTGGGCCAATTTCCATAGCGCGATCGATGCCCTTCAGCATGTCGTAAACGGTGAGCGCGGCAACCGAGACCGCGGTCAACGCTTCCATTTCGACGCCGGTGCGATCGAAGGCTTCAACCGTGGCGCGAATCGCGATCGCCGACGCTTGATCGTCGAGCTCGAGCGAGAGGTCGAGCTTGGTGAGCGCGAGTGGATGGCACAGCGGGATCAGCTCTGCGGTGCGCTTGGCGCCCATGATGCCAGCTAGGCGCGCCGTGCCGAGCACGTCACCTTTGGGCACCGTTGCCGTCTTGACGCGCGTGAACGCATCCGCACTCATCGAGACGCGCGATTCAGCGACCGCGCGGCGCAGCGAGGCCGTCTTTTGTGCGACGTCGACCATGCGCGCGCCGCCGCCGGGCGCGAGATGCGTGGAGAGCGCGCTGTGCCCGACGATTTCGGCGTAGGCCGCGTCGATTCGTTCCGGTTTGCCGCGGCCCACGACCTTGACCAACGCGTAACGATCGAGCGGTGACAGCGCGTTCCAAAGCGCTTGCGAGATCGGACGCCCTGCGCCCAGCACTTCACTCAGCTCCGGCGGGACCGACGAAATGTCGGGGTCGACGCCGCGTTCGATGGACGTGACGGGCGCGCCAACGAGCGCGTCCTGGAGTTGCGCGAGGTCGACCGCGCTGCCGCTGCCCGATTCGACGACCGCGCGGCGAACCGCGACTGGCAGAGCTCGCCAGGCGTCGAGCGACAATTTGAGGCCCGCAAGGTCTAGCGCGCGGCGCGCCGCCAGTGGCAGCAGATCGAGCGTGGCGTCCACGCCGTCGAACGAATAGAGCTTCACGGGCCGACGATAGCAGTCTTTGGGCGGATCGGCGGCAGGATTGCAGCAAACTGCAGGCAGCCTGGGGGCGTCGATGCTATGCACTCAGGCATGAACTCGGTCAGCGATCAGCTCGGTAGATCCCTCACGGATCTGCGCGTGAGCGTCACGGATCGCTGCAATTTCCGCTGCCGCTACTGCATGCCGCGGGAGCACTTCGATCACGAGCACCGCTATTTGCCGCGCGCGGAGATTCTGAGTTTCGAAGAGATTGCGCGGGTGGTGACCGCGCTGCTGCCGCTCGGTTTGCGCAAGGTGCGCTTGACCGGTGGCGAGCCGCTATTGCGCAGTGAATTGCCCAAGTTGGTCGCCCTGCTCCGAAAGCAAGGCGAGCTCGAGCTGGCCTTGACGACCAATGGTTCGCTCTTGGCGAAGCACGCGCGTGCCCTGCGTGAAGCGGGCCTCGATCGCATCACGGTAAGCTTGGATTCACTCTCGCCGGAGGTGTTCGCGCGCATGACCGACTCTGATCTGGCGGTGGCCGACGTGCTCGCGGGCATCGACGCGGCACACGCGGCCGGGTTCGGTCCAATCAAGATCAATTCGGTGGTGCGGCGCGGCGTGAACGATCACACCATCGTCGAGCTCGCGCGGCACTTCAAAGGTAGCGGCGACATCGTGCGCTTCATCGAATACATGGATGTCGGACTGACCAACGGTTGGCGCATGGATCACGTATTGAGCGGGCGAGAAATCGTGGCTCGCATCCACGCAGAGTTGCCGCTCGAAGCTGCGGAGCCGAACTACACGGGCGAGGTCGCCAAGCGTCATCGCTACCTCGACGGCAGCGGGGAAGTCGGCGTGATCACCAGCGTGACCCAGCCGTTTTGCGGCGACTGCGGGCGCATGCGCCTGAGCGCTGACGGGCAAATCTTTGGCTGCTTGTTCGCGCGCTTCGGGACTGATGTGCGGGCCCAACTGCGCGCGTCCACGGATGACGCCGCGCTCGCGCAAACGCTACGCGAGTTTTGGCGCGCGCGTGACGATCGCTATTCGGAGCAGCGCTCAGCCGGTCGCAGTCTGCCACGGCTCGAGATGTCGTACCTCGGCGGTTGAGCGAGCAAGCGAATGAGAGCGCTGCGCTGGCTCCTGGTCTGCATCGGGCTCGCGGCAACCGCGCGCTCGCGAGCCGAAGCCCCGGCGGATCGCTTTTCCACGCTCGAAGTGGCCGATTTTTCGCCTGCGCTCGTGCGCGTGCCCGAGGGCCGCGCGGTGCTGCCCGTGCTCGTGGTGACGCATGGCGCGGGTGGCACGGCCGAAGCTCATTGCCAATTGTGGTCGCGGATCGTGGTGGATCGCGCCATCTTGCTTTGTCTGCGCGGACGCGCGCGCGGCCCAAACCCCGCGGACGGTGAATATTATCCGGACCACCCGACGCTCGAACGCGAGACCTTTGCGGCGCTCGCTGCGCTCCGAGCTCGCTATGCCGCTCGCATCGCCGAGGGCGGCGTGTACTACGCCGGTTTCTCGCAAGGCGCGACGATGGGCGCGCTGATGTTGGTCGAGCACGCCGAAGAAGTGAAGCGCCTGGTGCTGGTCGAGGGCGGCTTCGCCGAATGGAGCGTCGCACGTGCGCGCGCATTCCGTGAGCGCGGGGGTGAGCGCGTGCTGTTCGTGTGCGGACGCAAGGAGTGCGCGGATGCGGCGCGCAAATCCGCCTATTACTTCAAGCTCGCGGGCGTTCCGGCGCAGCTCGAGTACGTGACGGGCGCGGGCCACAGTCACGACGCGCGCGTCGAAGCGCGCTTGATCGCCTCGCTACCTTGGCTGATCGCGAACGACGCGCGCTTCGAGCCGCGCTGAGCGCTAGCGCGTGTACAGCCAGACGATGGGCACGCCCTCGTACGTCTTCACCGCGGCCGGCGCGTCATGGCCGTACTCGACCCAGGTTTGATATTCGACGCGCCGCATATGTGGCTCATAGTGAAGCAAGGCCAACGAGCTCGCGGGGATCGACAAACCGCCGCGCAGGTCCGAGCGAACTCGGTGATCCACACGCAGCATCTCCCAGCTGGCGAGCGCGGTGTCGTGCACGAACACGTACGCACGGTCAGCCGCGCGTTGGTTGATCTCGCCTTGCATGGCCCCTGTGGTGTAGCCCCAAAACGTGCGGTTGAGGCCCAAGCTCGCAGCGCCTGGAGCACCGCCGACGAGCGCGGTGTAGAAGCTGAGCCCCCAGGGCGTGGAGTGCAGGGTCATGCACAACGGACCGACCAGCACAGCCGCCGCAACCGCGAACGGTGCCACGCGCGCCCACGGTTTGCCCGCCCACAACTGCGCGACGCGCGAGACCACGAACGCAAAGCCGCGCCCCGCAAACAGACACAAGAACGGATACGCAGTCATCCAATGCTTGGTTCCGCCGAAGATCGGCGTCGTGTTCGACCACCAAGGCGCGTAACACATCAACAAACACAGGAGCCACAAGAGCGGTGTGGAGGGCAGCAACGAGCGCGCTAGTCGTCGCCAGAAGCAGACCACGACGCCTACCGCGAACAGTGAAAGCGTGACGGCGGGCACGGTGGCGAGCGTCATCACCCAGGCGTACAGGCGCGGCATGGGCGGCTTCCAGTACGTCTGCCCGAGGAACGCCATGTTGTAATACTCGTGCTGTAGGTGAAAGTTGGCGTAGTCACGCAAGCGCGGCAGCGTATCATGCCAAATCCACGGCCAGGCCGCGTAGAACACCAACGGCGCGAGCAACAACATCGCCGGGAACGCGTGCGGCAATGGCCAATGTTTGGCGCGCAGTTCCGCGAGCGCGCTGGGCCCGCGCATGATCAAGAAATGCAGTCCGAATGCGCCGGGCAGCAGCCAAGCGTTGTGCTTCGTGTCCAGCAATAGGCCGTAAATGACCCCGGTCGCGATGCTCCATCGCAGGTCACCTTCGAGCGAGCGCGCGAACGCGTAGCTGGTGAGCACCAGCATGGCCGCGACCGGCATGTCGAAGCAAGCCAAGTGCGCGTTGTAGAAAACGCGCGGCATCAACGCCAATGACAACGCGCCCACTATCCCTGCGAGGCGGCCCGATTCGCGCGCACCCCAAACGTAGGTCACCACCACACCGAGCGTGCTGACCAGCATCCCGGCGAAGCGATAGGCCGTGCCCTGCTCGCGAAACAGCTGCCAGCTGCTGAACAAATAGCGGTGCGACAGCGCGAACAGCGACTTCATCAACGCCGGATGCTCGTGGTTCGCGGACCAGTAGCGGTCCACGATCGAGGGCTCCATGGCTCTAGAGAAATCAGTGCTCAGTAGATCGAACCATGCTTCGTAGCTGCGCGCTGCCTGGAAGTAGAAGCCCTCGTCACGGGCGTAACCGAGGTCGTGAACCGTCGACAGCAAGAGCGTGAGGTACGCGAGCGCGAGCAGCACGCACACAGCCAAATCCCAGCGGTCGAGCGTGGTCTCCGGGTCGTGGTCCATCGGCGCGCCGAGCCTGCCACAGCGCGCGAAAAAACGGTACGCTGCGCGCACTGATGAACGATCCTTGTCGGCTACTATCGCGTGTCTGCCAAGCGATCGCGATTTTGGCCAGCGCGGGCTTTGCTCTGGCCGCGTTTTGGGAGTTGGGTGATGTGTTCGGTGCCGGACACTACGCGGCCGCGAGTGCGGTGTGCACGGCCGCCGAGAACATGTGGCACTGGGGCATCGTGGGACCGGTAGCTCGCGAGTTGAGCCAGCCACCGGTAGCGAGCGACTTCTACTGTCATCACCCCTGGGGTATGTTCTGGATCAGCGCCTTGTTCATGAAGGTGTTTGGGCACCATGCCTGGGCGTGCCGCCTGCCGGCAGCGCTGCAAAGTGCGCTGACAGTGCCCGTGCTGTACCTCACCGGGCGCGAGTCGTGGAGCGCGGTGGCGGGCGCCGTCGCTGCGCTGAGCTTCGCGGTATTGCCCATCGCGCTCAGCTTCTCTGGCTTCAATGGGCTCGAAGTACCCGCAATGTTCGGCTCGCTGCTGTGCATCTGGGGCTACGCACGCTTTCGCCGAAGCTATCGCTTTCGCGACGCGCTGCTCTCCCTGGGCGGCCTCGTTTACGGACTGTGCGCGGATTGGCCGGTGCTCGTGTTCGGCGCGGTCATGCTGGGCGCGATCTTCGTCGCCGTGCTGGTGCTCGGGCGCTGGGCCGCGCCCGCAGATCGACGTCAAACCGCGACGTTTTGGGCGATCGCCGTCGTGCTGTGTGCATTGGTGGTCGGCGCGCACTTGTACGCGTTCGCCGAACTCGGGCAACTGAACGAGCTGTTCGCGCAGGGCAGCCGGCGCTCGGCCGGAGTCAATACGCCGCTCGCGCTGGTGCTCGCCGGGCGCAAATTCTGGATCGAAGTTTCGTTCACCAGCTTGGCCGTATTACTCGGCAAGCTCGCATTGCCCGTGCTCGGGTTGCGCCTGCTGCTGCGTCGCAATGAGCTCGAAGCGTTGCCGATCGCGGTCTTCGCAATGGCGCTGTTTCAATACGTCGTCTTCAAGCAGGGCGCGGACGTGCACATCTTTTGGCCGCACTACTTTGCATTGTATTTCGCGCTCGCGTGCGGGGGACTGGCGCAAACCGGGCTCGACATCGCGCGTGTCGCGTCGAGTCGGTGGCCGGCGATTGCGAAGGCTCGGCCGAGCTATGTCGTGCTCGCGGTCTTCGTGCTGATCGCACTCGCGATCTTGCCCGACGGCGTGCGCGCGCTTCGCTACGCGCATCGCTCCGGTGGACGGTTCAACGAAAGTGGCCGGCTGATCAAGCCGGACAAAGACAAAGTCGCGGCGCTCGAGTGGCTGACTCGGAGATGGGCGCCGCAGGCCGGAGTCACGCTCCACCCAGGCATGCGGCAGTCGATGTGGGTCGATTGGTCCCTGCAGCGCCCGGTGACCACCGTGCCTCGTCTCCCGAACGGCCCAGGGACTTCGCATGACCGCTACTATGTGGCCGACTTGCGCTTCATGAGCGGCGCGGAACAAGACACCCTCGCTTCGCAATTTTCGTCGACCGTGCTTGGGCCGTTCTTGGCCGTCGATCGTTCGATGCCACACGGTGACCTCCGCGCGTTCGCGATCAACCGCGTCGAGCCGTCCGCGTTGGAAGCCTATTGGGTTTCGAGTACCCACGCGCAACGCGTGGTCGAACCCGATCCGTATCTGACTTGGGAGCTCAGAGATCGCTTCGAGCTGACCCCCAATCCCCCACCGAGCGAGCCACCGCGGACCCTCGAACAACAACGAATCGCCCACAATATTGCCGTGGTGCGCGGTGATACTGCAAGCGCCGCGCACTGGTCGCAAGCGTTGCTCGCCGGAGCGGACACCAGCCATGCGCTCGCGTTCGGCAGCGGCAACACGCTCCTCGGCACGCGCCTAGAGCGCGGCACCTCGCTGGTGCTCAGCGTGTACGTGCGCGCGGCCGGCGCGGATCCGACCGAGCCAGAACTCGCGCTGCACTCGACGATCACCGACGCTCCCACGGCGTCATTGGTCGGTCGCGACGCCGCGTTCGCCGAAGTGGGCATGCCCTTCACGATCCCCGCGAGTCGTTGGAAATCAGACTACATCTATTCATCCGTCACCGAGATCATCCGCCGCCTCGGCAAAGAGCGCTGGACCGGCCGATTCCGCACGCGCGACAGCACCGGACCGCGAACCACCCCAGACTTCGAACTGCTACGCCTAGAATGACGACGATGATCCAAAACATCGGCACTGCCGAGCACTATCAATGGGGCCAGGTTTGCGACGGCTGGCGGCTCCTGACCCGCTCCGACCTCAGCGTGATTCAAGAACGCATCCCACCCGGCGCCGGCGAAATCACCCACTACCACGAACGCGCACGGCAACTCTTCTTCGTGCTCAGCGGAGAATTACAAATCCAACTCGCCGATCGAACCTTTCGCCTCGCCCCCGGCGATTCACTCGAAGTCCCGCCCGGCAATCCCCACCGCGTTCGCAACGAAGGCACCGCAGACGCAACGTTCTTGGTCGTCTCCGCACCAACGACCCAGGGCGACCGCGTAAATCTAGAGACGTAGCCGGCTGTTTTTGGGAGGGGGGCGCTCGCAGACCAGCAGCGCACCTCGCAGTGCCACGTTGTTCCCGCCCTTTGCCGCCGAAGGCTTTGAGGCCTTTCGAGAGGTCGAGCGCGCGACGTGGACACGAGATCGCCCTTCACGGACACAACGAGCGCGCCCCCGAACCGCCCTCCACGCGAACACAAGTCGCCGCGGTGCACTCCAATCCCGCAAGATTCATCAATGTCTGCGCCGCGCGCTGAAAATCCACGCACGGCCCCGACTCGTAGACACCAAACTGACGACCGCGCGTGATGACCTCGCCGTCCACTTCCACACGGACGGCCCAGCCAGTGCCGTCCCGAACCGAGCGCGAGCAAGGGTCGCCCTCAGGCAGGCTTTTCGGGTCGAGCACCGTGAGCACACGCTCCAATTCCGCTCGCTGTGACGGCTCCGAGATCTGCGTCGTTGTCCCAGTCGCGCAGCCGTAGTTTCGCGCGCTCAGCACGTATCCGTACCCTTGCCGGTACACGCCGACGACGGTGACATGCCCGCGTGCCCACTTGTGTATCAACCAAAGCAGCGCCGTATCTTCGTGCCCCGCGACGGCACGTGCGTCCGATACCCCCGTTGGACGCGGCTCCGCAGCATCCTGCGCGTACGTCCCTTGGGCGCTCCCCGCGCAAGCGCCGAGCAACAACGCCGCAAGCGCGATCGCGAGCCTCATACGCCTTCGACACGCGCCGAGTCCGTCCCTTGGGCGGATCGAAGCGGACTCAGCCGCGCAAAATCGCTTTGGCCACTTCGTCGAAGCGCGGTGCGACCAATTCCGGACGCACCTCGGGCCCATTGCGCAGGGGGCAAATCTCACAGCGGTTCGTAGCAAAGACGAGTGCGCCGCGAATGTTGGCGGCGCGCGCGGCCAGGGCGTCCGCGCTCGAGTCGCCGATCATCCAGGTGCGCGCGGGATCGAAGCCCGCGTGTTCCATGGCCGAAAGCAACAGGCCGGCCTTGGGCTTGCGACAATCGCACTTACCCACGAGGGTTGGGTCTCCGCCGGGACCGCCATCTGGATGGTGCATGCAGACTTCGACCGTGGCGATCTCGATGCCCTCGGCGCGCAACAAGTCCAAGAGCGCAGCGTTCGTGCGCTCGACGGCAGCTCGCGAGATTTGGCCCTTCGCGGGGCCTGGTTGATTGCTCGCGATTGCGAAGCCGTAGCCCGCGGCGGAGAGCAACTTCAAACCGTCGATCACGCCGGGCAACAAGCGCAATTGACTCGGGTGAAAGGCGACCGAAACGGTGCCGGTTTCGTCGTCGCGGAAGACATCGATCAAGGTGCCGTCGCGATCCAAGATCACTCCGGGGTGTAGTGAAGCGGCTTCGGTATTGGTCACGGATGAATCGCCGAGAACGTAGCTCGGCGAGGCACTCGCGTCGACCCTCGGGGACGCTAATTCGCTAGCGCGAAAGCGCAGCCAGCGCGGCCCAATAACCGAGCAGGGTGCAGCCAATCACCGACACGCCAATGGTGAGGAGCAGGGTTCGCACCCGACGCAGCCGCGTCAGCCGTTCGGGTGCCTGAATTTCGGCCAGACCGAGCAACCAAGCGACTGTTTCCTCGGCAGCGGGTCGCAATCGCTCGACTTCGCTCGGTGCCAGCGCGTCGACCGCGAGCGGGTCGTCGATGGCGAACGCAGCGCGCGCCGTTGCCAAGGCTAGCGGCGCCTGAGTCGCCTCCGGCAGCTGCTCGAAACGCTCCCAAGCAAGCTTGGGCGACCCAGCCGGCGGCCGAGCGCTGGGCTCGGCGGCTTCGATCGCGCAGAGCGCGAAGAAGGCCGCCTCGCGCAGCAATCCGAGCGCAACGCCATGCGTTCCGCGATCGCGCAATTCGAGCGCAACCGCGTAGCGGGCACGCGACGCATCAACCCACGGTTTCATGCGCGCGCGAGCGGCGTTGGTCAGCGCGTGAGCACGCCGCAACGCTTGGCGCAGCAGAATCGGCTCCAAGAGCGGACTGTCGAGTAAGCTCGTGTTCGGAGCGGACATCGCTCGCCTAAGATAGCGTGCTCGAGCGCGGCGGCGAATGTCGCCTTCTGCCCCGTGCGCTCACCGGCCTACAAATGCTAGCTGTTCCAACCCTTACTCGATGAATCTAGATTTCCGACCGGAAGATTTGGCAACGGCGCAACGCGGGTTGGTCAGCTTGGATCTCGCGCTCCTGGTCGCTGCCTGCTTGCTGTCGCTGTTTGCGCTGCGTCGATTTGCGCCACTCGCCGCGTTCCTTCGCGCTCGCATTCCGAGCCGAGCGCGAACTGCGGTGTGGTCTGCCGCCTCGGTGTTGGGCCTGCTCGCCGTGAGCGCGCTGTGCTTTCACTGGTTGAGCGACGAGCACTTTCCGGTGCAAGCCGAGAAATTCACGCTGACCTTCGCGCAGCGCACGCTGCTCGCCGTGTGCGTGCTCTTGCTCGCGCTGGCGCTCGCGCTTCGCTTGCTCAAATCACGCGCACCAATCTGGCTGCGTTTGGCGTGTGAGTTCCTGCTCGTGCCTTGTGCATACGCCATCGGTCTTGCCGTCATCCACTTTGCGTTGACGCTCACCGACTTGGAAAGCTGGAACGGCTTTCAACGTGGAGCCTTGTACTCGGCCGCGGTGTTCGCGCTGCCGGTCGCGCTGATTCCGGGTTTCTATCGCGCGCGTGGGTTTGCGTTCGTGATGGGTGCCTTGCTGCTGATCGTCTTTGGCGATCTGATTTATCTGCGCTATTTCGGCAACATTTTGCCCGTCTTGGCGATCAGCGGCGGCGGGCAGCTGTGGGACGTGCGCGACATCATCGTCAAGTACACGCGCGGGCGCGACGCTTGGCTATTGCTGGTGTTCGCGGTGAGCGTTGCTTTACCGTTCGTGTGGCCAAAGCCGAACAAGGCAGACGCACCCAAAGCCCTGCGCGGCGCGCTCGACCTACTGCTCGTGGCAACCAGCGTGGCCTTCTTGTTGCCACTGCAGAGCATCGTTCAACGCTGGATGGATAGCGATCGCTCTTGGCGCGTGCTCAACGGCACGGACGCGGTGCAAGACTCGGGCATCGTCGTCGCGCACATCAAGGAGATCGCGCGCTCGATCCGTGATGCGCGGCAACACGGCAGCATTACCGACGAAGAATTCGAAAAGGTGCGCAAGTACCACGAAGCGCGCGCGGAGCTGCCCACGGACGACCCAGATTTCGGCGTCGCGCGTGGCACGAATCTGCTGATTTTGCAGGTCGAAGGCATGCAAAAATGGGTCATCGGCGCGCGCGATCGCGGGCAAGAGCTGACGCCATTCATGAACAGCCTCGGCGATCGCGGCTGGTTCTTCGATCACCTGTACGACGAGACGGGAGATTCCTCCACCTCAGACGCCGAGTACATGGTGCTCAATTCGCAGTTCCCGATCCCGCAAGGCTCGGTTGCGTTTCGGCGCGATGAGAATCACTTCGTGACCATCCTGCACAGCCTCAAAGAGGCTGGCTACACGACCTTCGCCGGACACGCTTATGCGGCGGGCATGTGGAACCGCGCGATCCTCTACCCGCGCTACGGCTTCGATCAGACCGCGTTTCGCGACGAAGTGGGTGACGGCCCGAAGCTCGGTTGGGGCATGGGCGATAAATTGTTCTTCGAGCGTGTGATGCCGCGCATCGAAAAGCTGAAGCGCCCCTTCGTGAGCATGCTGATCACGCTCACCTCGCACAGTCCGTACGAATACGTGCCAGTGAGCGATCGCAAACTACAACTCGGGTCGATCGAAGGCTCGGATTTCAGCGGCTATTTGCACTCGATGCGCTACAACGACGAAGCCATCGAGCAGCTGTTTGGCCAGCTGCAAAAGGCTGGACTGCTACAGAATACGACGGTCGTGATCTACGGGGATCACGACTCTCGGATGCGCTTTTCGAATCATTGGATGGGCGAGACCAACCTTGGCCTCGACGCGCAACGACGAATCGCAATTCGCGACTACACCACCAAACAGATCCCGCTCTTGATCGTGCTCCCTGAGCGGTTGCAGGCAGCCCCGCGCGTCGTGCACACGCTCGGCGGCCAGGTCGACATCGGCGCGACGATTTTGCATTTGTATGGGTTAAAGCAGCCGCGCTCGTTCATCGGTCAATCATTGGTCCCGGAGCGCGTCGGTCATGCATCGCGGATCGACGGTTCAGGCGTGGATGGGGAGCACATTTACATCGCTCCTGGCGGCGGCCGTTGCGAGACATTCCCGGAGTTGCAACGGGTGCCGCGCGATGCGTGCGCCGAGCTCAGTCGGCGCACGCAGGAAGAGCTGAACTTGAGCTGGGACGTGACGCTGCTGGACTTGGCCGGCAAACTCGCCGGAAAAGTGCCACAAAAAGCGGCCGCCGCGCGGTAAAACTCAGCCGCTGCTCGAGGTGCGTGGCTGGATACCGACCGCCCCCTCTCTCCAGTCACGGTTCGATTGGAATTGGATTGATGGTCATGCGATGCGTCAAAGTCCTCTAGTCGTTTTCGAGCGTGCGCACTTCAGTCGCCGTGAACGACGAAGGCACCGCGGATGGTTCCGTTTGCTGCGTCCTCGGCGTTCTTACCCACGAGGACGGTGTAGACGCCGCTGTCGATCACCCACTTGCCCTTCGCGTCACCTTCCCAACGGCGCAGATCGCGCACGCGCACGGGCAGCTCAACCGGCACGGTTTGCCCCGCTTTCACGCTGACACGCGCGAAGCTCTTGAGTTCTTTCACGGGGCGGTCGCCTGCGATGTTGCCTGCTTTCGGCGGACCTTGCACGAACAGCATCACGACCTCGTCGCCATCGACGGCGGAGGTGTTCTCGACGGAGACCGTGACGTTGAACACAGCGCCTCGCTCGACGGTTCGACACGGAACCATCAAGTTCGAGTACTTGAACGAGGAGTAGCTCAGCCCGTGACCAAACGGGAAAACCAGGTCAACGGTCGCCCCTGACGCCTTTCGGCGATCGTATTCGCGATAGCCGAAGAAGTAGCCCATCTCGGTGCCTTGTTCGTCGCTGCCCTTGAATTTCGCCTGGTCGAGCTCAGCCTGGGTCGGCCAAGCCATCGGCATTTTGCCGGAAAAATTGGCAGCGCCGAAGATCAGCTTGCCGAGCGCTGCTCCGCCGCGAAGCCCGCCGTAGCCCGCCCAAATCGTGGCCTGATTGCGGTTGGGATGATCGAGCCAAGGCAAGTTCACAATCGAGCCCGACTCGACGACGATCACCGTGCGCTTCCCCAAGTCGAGCGCGCGAGTCACGAAATCACTTTGACCCGGTGGCAGATCGAGCGAGCTGCGATCGCCACCGAAACTGATGGCCCATTCCTCGCCTTCATCGCCCGGCGTGTAACCGACGACCACCACGATGGTGTCGGCATCTGTGGTCGTTTCTGGTGCGTCCCCACTCACGACCGTTCGCGCGTTACCCGCAGCCATTTGAATGCCAGCAAACGGTCCGATCGAACGACTAGGATCGGCGTTCACGCGCGACGAGCCGCGATCGCCGAGCGCGACGTCAGTTGCGAATTGATAGGTGCACGGTCCGCGTTGCTCACTGCCGATGCAACTCTTCGGCACCGAGCCGCTGACCAGAGAGAAGGCCTCACCAGGGCCGATCACTGCGATGCTCTTTGCCGTGTCCGTGAGCGGGAGGACCGGCGTATCTTCATCACCGTTGCTCAGAAGCACGATGGATTTGAGCGCAGCTTCCTCAGCCAACGCCTCGTGACTCGGGTTCGGTGAGATCGATCCGCCGGATCCACCGCTCAGCGTGGACACGGGCAGCTTGATGCCCCACCAATCCGACGGGCGAGCAGTGTTGAACCTGAATTTCTGGCGCAGCACGCGACCCGCGGCTTCCTGAACCAGCGCCTGGTCGGCGTTCGCCAAGAACTCGGGCGCGTAGTGAAGGGCCCAAGGGACTTCGATGTCGAGGCCGGCTTGGACCGCTTCACGGGCGAGCGTCTGAGCAGTATCGACAGTGGGGACCTCGAGATCGCCCGGCATTGCCCACCAATCGGAGATCACGAGGCCTTGAAAGCCGAAGCCGCCCTGGTCGAGCGAGCCCTTGAGGACGTCCCTGAGCAAGTGCTTGTTCTGCGTGGTCTTCACGCCATTGACCTTGTTGTAAGCCGCCATCACGCAGCCCACGCCGGCATCCTGAATGTCCATCTCGAACGGACGGCCGTAGATCTCGCGCAAGGTCTGCTCGTTCAAGATCACATTCACCGAGGAGCGATACTTCTCGATGTTGTACGCACCGAAATGCTTGGCGCAGGCCATGACGTATTCTTGAATGCCGACCGTGAAGGCCGAAGCCATTCGACCGATGTAGTACGCGTCCTCGCCGTAGGCCTCTTGCGTGCGCCCCCAATACGGGTGACGAATGATGTCTGTCGTGGGCCCGAGAGCGACATTGCTCGACGAGGCGGCGAGCTCATCGCCAATCGCCTCACCGACGCGCTTTTCGAGATCGAGATCCCAAGACGCCGCACGCAGCGACTCCGTCGGAAATGCCGTGGAGTAGTCCTTGCCGTCCGACGGGCGGTTTGGTTGACCGGCATCGAGGTTCACGCCTCGACCCACGTCGCGGTACCAATAGCCGCGAATCTTACCGACCCCGGCTACGTCGACGTCGGGGCTCCGCTCGATATCGAAGAAGTCCATCGCACCTACGGGAATTCCCCCCATTTGCGTCGCCCTCTCGGCGGGGCTCATGGCCGCGAGCGTGTTGCTCGTTGCGCTTTCGGCTTCCGCCGACACGAAGTACGGTTGCATGTGCGCCATGTCGAACTGCTGTGTGGCGACCTCGCCGCACGCGAACTGCGGGGCCGATTCGGGAGCTGATCCACCGTTGCCCGAGCCGCCGCCCGGAGCTGCATCGTCGATCGCTCCACCGCCTGCGACGGTCGTGCTTTGATTGCCCCCAGTGCCGCTAGGCTGCCTGTCGTTGTGCAGTGAACGGCCACCGCAAGCAGTGAGCAGCATCAGCGCAAACACGGACGCAAACGCTGGGCGTGCCGCAAATTTGGCTTCGGTCATGAAGCATCCCTCCCGAGCAACTGGATCGATTCGGAAATTGAGCGCGAAGAACGGCGATTAGTTGCGTTTGGCGACCCCAGGGCTGAGCGCACCCCCCAGGACCGCCAAACGCTGTTCGGTTTGGGCTTTCAAGAGAAGTCCCCCCGCTATCCGAGAAGTCCCCCTTTGTTCGAACGGGTATTGATTCCCGGATGCGGCGCGAATGATCACGACGCGTGCATTTTCGGATGGCCTCCGTGGGGCAGCATTGTGTGTGCTCTTTACTTTCCCTCGAAGCGCCCAAAGCTTTATCAATGACGCTATTGTGCGGTGACACTTCACGCGCAGAGAGGAGCCGCCATGGCCACCCACTTCGAACGTGAGATCCGTGAACAGCCCTGCGTGATTGAAGGGCTGCTGCGGGATGGCCGAGCGGCGGCGGAGGCGGCTGCGCAAGCGATTCGGCGCTTCGGCCCAGAATGGGTGATGATCGCGGGCCGCGGGAGTTCGGACAACGCCGCGCGCTATGCGCAGTATCTGCTAGGCGCGCACAACCGGCTGGGGGTGGCCTTGGCCGTTCCGTCGTTGTTCACGCTCTATGATTCGCCCCCGCGGCTGCTGCGCACGCTGACCATCGGCATCAGCCAATCTGGGCAATCACCGGACATCGTCTCGGTGTTGCGCGAGGCGCGCACGCAAGGCGGCATCACGCTCGCCCTGAGCAACGACCCAGAGTCACCGCTGTCGCAGAGCGCGGAGTTGCGCTTGCCGCTGCTCGCCGGCCCCGAACTGGCAGTGGCGGCAACCAAAACCTACACGGCGCAACTGTTCGCGCTCGCGATGTTGAGCGCCGCGCTCGAGGGCAATCCGCAACGCTGGGCCGAACTTTCGCGCGTACCCGCGTGGCTCGACGCCGTGATCGATCGCAACACGGACTTGCTCTCAGCAGCGGCTGAGTTTCGAGATGCGCGGCAGCTCGTCGTGTTGGGGCGCGGGTTCAATTACTCGACCGCGTTCGAAGTCGCGCTCAAGCTCAAAGAAACCAGCTATTTCCTTGCCGAACCGTACTCGGTCGCGGACCTATTGCACGGCCCCATCGCCATGATCGACCGCGGTTTTCCGGTGATTCTGATCGCCGCGCGGGGACGTTCGTTGGTCGATGTGCCGGATTTTCTGACGCTCTTGGAGCAGCGCGGCGCGCGCGTGCTCGCCATCTCGAACGCGCCTGAGGTGTTGTCGCGGGTCGCTTTGCATCTCGAGTTGCCCGGAGACGTACCTGAATGGTTGTCACCCATCGTCGGTGTGGTGCCTGGACAGTTGTTCGCGGGAGCGCTCGCCGAGAGTTCGGGACAAAACCCGGATCGCCCACGCGGCTTGGCCAAGGTAACTCTGACTCGCTGATCCCCCGTGGCGAAAATGCCACTTGAGTGACGCTGAGTCGCAGCGCCAAATAACCCGATGACGGCGCGCGAATCAGTGGCCGTGCTCGTTGCACACCCGGACGATGAAACGCTTTGGGCGGGCGGCACTTTGCTCACAGAAACGAATTGGTCGCTCTTCATCGGCTGCACGTGCCGCGGCGGCGACGCCGATCGCGCACCCAAGTTTCAACGCGTACTGAAGCAATTTCACGCGCACGGCGGCATGGCGGACTTGGACGACGGGCCCGAGCAATCGCCGCTCCCGGACACCTCCGTCGAGCGCGCGCTGTTCGAATGTCTGCCCAAGCGAAACTTCGATCGCATCCTCACCCACTCGCCGCGCGGTGAATACACGCGCCATCGCAGACATGAAGAAGTGTCACGCGCCGTGCTGCGGCTGTGGTTACGCGGAACTCTGTCTGCTGCCGAGCTCTGGCTGTTTGCCTACGACGACGACGGCGGAAGTCGTTTACCGAGCGTGCTCGCAAACGCGGACATCGTGCGCGAGCTCACGAGCGAGGTGTGGCAGCGCAAGCAGCGCTTGATCACGCACGACTACGGCTTTGCCGAGAGCAGCTGGGAGGCGCGCACCACGCCGCCGATCGAAGGTTTTTTCCGAGTGACCACCGCCGAACACGCCCGAGCTTGGCTCGAGCAATTGCAAAAGCCATGAAAATCCTGCTGCTATTCGACTACCCGCCGCCGCCCGGTGGCCTCGCAACGCAAGGTGACCTGTTGCTCCGCGGGTTGCTCTCGCTCGGCGTGGATGCGCGCGCCGCTCACTTGGAGTCAGCGTTAGAGAAGGAATGGTACTATCGCTGGTTCAAACCCGACGCCGTAGTCGGCATTGGCTATTGGGGCATGACTCCGCACCTGGTGCTGCATGCCCAGCAACACGGGATCTTGGCCATTCCCTGGCTCGTCGCCAACGGCTACGTGGTCAACTATCGCGAGACGCTCGAGAGCTTGCCGCTGATGCTCGTGACCTCGCAGTGGGTCAAAGACGTCTACGTGCGCGACGGCATTTCTGGCAAAAACATCGAGATTTTGCCGGTCGGATGCGACACCGAAAGCTTCATTCCCTATCCTAAAGCGGACCCGCGCGTCCAAGCAGTGCGAACCGCGCTCGGCGTGCGCGACGAGCAACGGCTGATCCTGACTGTCGGTGGCGACGCAGCGTCGAAAGGCGGCCGCGAGGTGATGAGCGCGCTCGCCTCACTCGGCGATCAGATCCCGGATTATCGCTACGTGTGCAAAGTGTGGTCGCAGCCGCGCACCGAAAAGCAGAACGCGCTCGACCGGGCACTGGCGAAAGAGCTCGGAATCGAGAACAAGGTTTCGCTGTGCGGCGATCGCGTGTCGCGCAATCTGATGCCGTTCTTGCTCTCGGCGTGCGACGTCTATGCGGCGCCTTCACGGCTCGAAGGCTTCGGCATGGGGCAGGTCGAAGCCGGCGCGTGCGGCAAACCGGTGATCGGCATTCGAGCCATGGCCATGCTCGAAACATTGGTTCACGGTGAAACCGCGCTGCTCGCTGGCGTGGCCGAGGAAAACCTGGCTACGGGCTGCGTGGTGGGACCAGAAGCCGGCTTCGAGCCCAACCATCGCATCGAATTCGCCAACCCACGCGTGGTCGACTACCGCGCGAGCGTGCCTGATCTGGCGGCGCACTTGCACACTTTGCTGAACGACCCCGAACTGTGCCGCAGACTCGGCGAAGCGGGGCGCGAACGCGCGCTTTCGTACGACTACCGCAAGGTCGCTCAGCGCTTCATCGACATCGTGCAGCGCAAACTCGGCTTGGGTGCAGCGTGAGCCTCGACGGTCCGGCGCGCGTGGAAGCGGCGCGGAATGCGGCCATCGCCGTGCTCGAGCACAATGCATTTGGTCCCTTTGCGGGGCTACCGCGAACAGCTGGGTTTGGTTACCCAGAACCATACACGCGCGATCTGATGATCTCGCTGCCTGGTTTCTTGCTCACGGGCAAACCCGAACTCTGCCAACAAATGCGCAAGACGCTGGAAGCGTTGGCTCGAAATCAGACTCCGCGCGGGCACATTCCCTCGCTCGCTCACGATCCGGACAACTTGGGTGCGAGCGACACGACGCCACTCTTCTTGTTCGGGCTGGGCGCGTTTCGACGCGCGATGGGCGAACCGCAATTCCTCGAGGCAGCGGCACAGAAAGCCATCACTTGGATGCGTTACCAATCGCCCAATGACCGCGTGATGGTCGCGCAACTGCCGACGACCGATTGGCGCGACGAACATTGGGTGTACGGCTATGGCCTCTACGTCAATTGCTTGGTGCACGCTTACCAACGAATGTACGGACTGGCTGAAGAAGCCGCCGCGCTCGAGTTCGCGATGAACCGCGTCGAGAGCACTGGACCCACATTGGCGGGCAACGTGCAGATCGGCTTGACCGTGCCCGGCAGCGCGCACTACGCCACTGGCTCATTCAAGATCTTCCACGACAATCGCTGCGACTTGCTCGGCAATTCTTTGGCAATCTTGACCGGCATCGCCGATCGCGAGCGCGCAGCACGACTGATCGAGTACGTCGAAACGAACTGCGATACGCTGCGTGAAGAGGGCGAACTCACCGGACATTTGCCGCCCTGCTTCTTCCCGTACATGCGGCCCGGCGACGAAGATTGGCGGCCTCGCTACGAGATCTACAACCGCCCCGGCGAGTATCACAACGGCGGAGTTTGGCCGTTCGTGTGCGGCTTCTACATCGCGGCCTGCGTCTCCGCAGGGCGCCAAGAACTCGCGCGCCAAAAGCTGGAGGCCCTGGCCGACCTGGTGAAACCTTGGCACGAAGACGAATGCGAATGGGGCTTCAACGAACAAGTCCGCGCGCAATCCGGTAAACCCATCGGCCGTGATTGGCAAACGTGGTCAGCCGCGATGTTTCTGTACGCTCACGAATGCGTAACCACGGGCACCACGCCGTACTTCGGCGAATTTTGAAGATGGGTTGATGGTCACGCACTACGTCGCGTGGCGGCCCAGCCTTCGGCGTCGCGGACGACGGAGAGGGGGACGGACTAACCGCAGAGCCGCAGAGGACACAGAGACCTGAGAGAGAGGTGTTTAGGGTTCTCTGATCGGCGATTTGCGGCGTGACAACGTGCGCTCCGACGTTGAGTGCGAACCCCAAAATCTCCCTCAGATCTCTGCGGCTCGGCGGTTCAATCTCAGGGAACGCCCTTTCCCGGAACTTGGTCGATCGTCACGCGCTACGTCGTGTGGCGGCCCAGCCTTCGGCGTCGCGGACGACGGAGAGGGGGGGACTAACCGCAGAGCCGCAGAGGACACAGAGACCTGAGAGAGAGGTGATTAGGGTTCTCTGATCGGCGATTTGCGGCGTGACAACGCGCGCTCCGACGTTGAGTGCGAACCACCAAATCTCCTTCAGATCTCTGCGATCTCTGCGGCTCGGCGGTTCAATCTCAGGGAACGCCCTTTCCCGCAACTTGGTCGATCGTCACGCGCTACGTCGCGTGGCAGCGCATCGGCGTCGCGGACGACGGAGAGGGAGGGACTAACCGC
>Ga0164309_10000591_pt1 | contig 19630 bp, 14 predicted proteins | sample Whisoiple_247_MG_FD_109984 | JGI IMG/M metagenome (GOLD analysis project Ga0164309, IMG submission 109984) | Soil microbial communities amended with fresh organic matter from upstate New York, USA - Whitman soil sample_247_MG | ecosystem: Environmental > Terrestrial > Soil > Unclassified >...
CCGGATCCTTTTTCGGCAGCGGCACCCCGGCAATGCGCGCGACGGCACGATCATGCTCGGCCGGGTCGCCACGGCAGATGTCGTAGTCGCGCCCTTCGGGATAGGCGCCGACGACAAGGAAATCGTCGCTCGCCCACTCGCATTTGTGGCCCGTGCCGGCCGGCAGGATCGCGACGTCGCCGGCGGCGAGCGCAAGCACCTCGCCCTGCTCGCCGCCGAAACAGACGCGCGCCTCGCCGGTCGCAACGCCGAGCACCTCGTGCGTATTGCTGTGATAATGATGATAATCGAAGACGCCATTTCGCCAGCTGTTGTGCCAGCCATTCGCCGCGAATTTTGTTTCAAAATCCTTCGCGAGATGCTGCGACTTGGGCAAAGCCAGCCGATAAATGACGAGCGGAAGACTGGGGTTGTTCGGAATGCGGCCGTCATCGGCAAAGCGGCGTAGCTCGGTTGACCCGCCGACTGGTCCTGTCTCTCCCATAGCGCTCTTCCTCAAGCCATTCGCCGCGCGCTGCCGCCGATCTGAGGACCATATAGCGCAGTTGGCCGGCCGGCCTTCAGTGCCTATGATCGGCAAAGCTCAGCAAGCCATCCCGAGGCATGATGCGAACCGAAGATCCGCAGATCATTCGACTCGTCGATTACAGGCCGCCTGATTTTCTTATCGATCGGATGAGCCTTGACATTAAGCTCGACCTGAAAAAGACGCGGGCGATTTCCAGGCTGTCGCTTCGCCCGAATCCGGCCGGTCGGGCCGACGTGCCATTGGTGCTCGATGGCGACGAGCTCGTTCTGCTTGGCGTCAAGCTCGACGGAGAGCCGCTGCAGGAGTGCTATTCCGTCACTGCGGACGGATTCACGCTTGCCGCACCGCCGCGGTGAAATTTCGAGTTGGAAATCGAAACGGAGCTTGATCCGTCCGCCAATACAAAGCTGATGGGGCTGTACCGTTCGGGCTCGGCCTATTGCACGCAGTGCGAAGCGGAGGGCTTCCGCCGCATCACCTACTTTCTCGACAGACCCGATGTGCTCAGCATCTATACGACGCGCATCGAGGCTGATCGCGCGGAAGCGCCGATCTTGCTCAGTAACGGCAATCTGGTCGAGCGTGGTGATGTTCCGCAGAGCAATCGTCATTATGCCGTTTGGCACGATCCGTTCCCAAAACCCTGCTATTTGTTCGCCCTGGTCGGTGGCGATCTCGGGTCCCTCCGCGACACGTTCACCACGATGTCGGGCCGCAAGGTCGACCTCGCGATCTATGTCGAGCATGGCAATGAGCGGCGCGCGGCCTACGCCATGGATGCACTGAAGCGTGCCATGCGATGGGACGAGACGGCGTACAAGCGCGAATATGATCTCGACGTCTTCAATATCGTCGCCGTATCCGACTTCAATATGGGCGCGATGGAGAACAAAGGCCTGAACATCTTCAATGATAGATATGTGCTTGCTTTGCCCGAGACGGCAACCGATGCGGATTACGCCGGCATCGAACGCGTCATTGCGCATGAATATCTGCATAATTGGACAGGGAATCGTATCACCTGCCGGGATTGGTTTCAGCTGTGTCTCAAAGAAGGTTTGACGGTTTTCCGCGATCAGGAGTTCACGTCCGATCAGCGTTCGCGCGCCATACAGCGGATCGCAGACGTCAGAACCTTGCGCGCTCAGCAATTCAGCGAAGACGCCGGTCCGCTTGCCCATAGCGTCAGACCGGACACATACCGCGAGATCAATAATTTCTATACCGCGACGGTTTACGAAAAAGGTGCGGAACTCGTCCGTATGCTGAAAATGCTGATCGGCGATGATGCCTTCTCCCGCGGGATCCAGCTATATTTCGAGCGCTGCGACGGGACCGCGGCAACGGTCGAAGATTTTCTCGCCTGCTTCGAGGCAAGCTCCGGGCGCGATCTCCAGCATTTCGCCCTCTGGTACGAACAGGCGGGCACGCCGAGCGTCACGATCGCTGCGAGTTACGACCAAGACGCAAAAACGCTGAGCCTCGAGCTTTCGCAGGAAACGCCGCCGACGCCCGGTCAGCCCGACAAGAAGCCGCTGGTCATTCCGCTTGCCATTGGGCTGATCGGAGAGAGCGGAACCGAGCTGCCTCTGAAAGCCGAGATCGATGCTTTCGATGGCGCAAGCGCCGCGGAACTCAAGCGCGGCTTAATCGAATTGACGAGCGCACGCCGTCATATCGTGTTCCGCGATCTCGGCGAGCGCGTGGTGATCTCGGCGCTGCGCGGTTTTTCCGCGCCTGTGCAGCTTGTGCAGTCCGCAAGCGACGAGGACTTGTCGCTGCAATGCGCGTTCGACCCTGATCCGTGTGTGCGCTGGCAAGCGGCGCAGACCTACGCGACGCGGCTTCTTGTTGCCGCCGCGCGCGCTCCGGCAAGCGGCCGCAATCACTCGGGTATCGCATCGTTCACGGAGGCGCTCCGGAAGGCGGTCAGCGCCGGTGGCGACCCCGCGTTTACGGCCCAACTTCTCACCCTGCCGAGTGAGACGGACATCGCGCGCGAGATCGGCGACAACGTCGATCCGGATGCGATCTATGATGGCCGGCAACGGTTGCGCGCAGATGTCGGACGCGCGCTCTCAACGGAACTCTTGAGACTGTATCGTGATCTCGCGTCCGACGCGCCCTACTCGCCCGATGCGGCAAGCGCCGGCCGGCGCGCACTGCGCAACACCGCCCTCGACCTTCTGACCTCGGCCGACGAGGCCGCGGGAACGCCGCTTGCCAGGGCGCAGTTCGATACCGCGAGCAATATGACCGATCGTATCGCAGCGCTGACCGTGCTGTGCCTCACCGAGAGCGCGGCGCGCGAAGATGCGCTGGAGGAATTCTACAAGCGATACGCCGGCGACGCTCTCATCATCGACAAATGGCTGAGCCTGCAGGCGACGATGCCGCATCCGGGGACGCTCGACCGGGTTCGCGGACTGATGCGAACCGAGCAATTTTCGATGGCCAACCCAAATCGCGTGCGCGCCCTCATTGGAGGTTTTGCCGCAAACCAGCGGCAGTTCAATGCACCTGACGGGTCAGGGTACGACTTCATCGGGGAATGTGTGCTTCTTCTCGACCCGAAAAATCCGCATGTGGCGGTGCGGCTGCTCTCGGCTTTCCGAACCTGGCGCATGATGGAACCGCGACGGTGCCGGCTTGCCGAGGCAATGCTGCGGCGCATCCAGGGGGTCGCGAGTCTCTCGCCAGATGTTCGCGATATCGTGGACCGTTCGCTCGCCTGAGCCTTGTGGTTTGGCTGCATCGGACGCAAATAATTTGGTTAAGACTTCGTGAACAACTAGACAAAGCCAAAGTCCGGGATTCTCATGACACTGATTCGGAGCGATGCGGCACAAAGCTCCGGCTCGTCAGGTTCGAGGGGGCCTCGGAATGGCGCGTGCGAACGCGGCCGATAATTTTGCGCGTGCGCGATTCTCGGCCAGGTCTTCATTCCGGAACGCAACCGCGTCGACGCTGCTTTTGCATTGCGAACCCATCGTCCGGCACGCCGTCTTGGGGATGTCGGGACTCTTTCTCGCAGCACTCGGCGCGCTCAGCGTAACTCTCGCCTCCCGCAACTATGACGTAGCTGTCGGCAGCGCAATTGCCGAGATCGAGCTCATCGCATCGCTCGCTGCGAGCGAACTCGATCATGCGACCTGGAAGGGCGACTTGCGGACGCTCACCGGGCATTTGCCCGAAGGCGCGCTGGCTCATGGCCGCCAAATTCTGATCAGCGATCGCGAAGGCCGCATCGTCGGCAGCAATCTGCCGTCCGCCACCGCACGGACGGTCGCCGAGCATATGGAGGGGACGGCGCGCGGGTCGGGAGAAGCTCCGGCCAAGAACAATAGAGTTTTTCTGGCTGACGGCACGGAAGCACTCGCGACGCAGCACACCCTGGCCGAACCCCTCGGCAGCGTTGTCGTGATTCACCCGCTCGACGAAGCTTTGGCGGAATGGCACTTCGCGACGTGGCGCTGGGCCCTGCTCGTTCTATCGACGGGGTTCGTGCTCCTCGCAATTGCCGCCGCCTATATCTGGCAGACGGGGCGCGCTCGACGCGCCGAGAAGACTTGCGATCGCATCCGCGGCCGCATGGACTTGGCGCTCAGCCGCGGTCGCTGTGGTCTGTGGGACTGGGATCTCGCGCGCGGCCGGGTTTTCTGGTCGCAATCGATGTTCGAGATGCTCGGCATGAGTCCGGAGCCGCGCTCGCTGTCGTTCGACGAGTTGCGCGCACTGCTGCATCCTGAGGACGCCGATTTGGCCGAGACTGCGAGCGCGTTGCTGCGGTCCGCCGCCTGCGCCATCGATCACGAATTCCGCATGCGCGACGTCGCCGGTAACTGGATTTGGCTGCGGGCGCGCGCCGAGCTTGTCGAGGAGGCGGGTACGGCGACGCCCCGTCTCATCGGAATTGCGATCGATATCACCGAACAAAAGCTGATGGCAGAGCGCAGCGAAGTGGCCGATATGCGTCTCGCCGATGCCATCGAGGCGATCTCGGAGGCCTTCGTTCTTTGGGATACGGACAATCGCCTCGTCACCTGTAATTCAAAATTTCGCAGGTTGCATGGGCTGCCGGCCGAGCCTCTCCGATCGGGCTTGCCGTACGCGGACTTGATGAGAAACGGCCGGCTGCCCGCCGTGCAGGCCGAATTCGCGCTGGAGCAGCGGCCCTCTTCCGGCGCCCGTACCTACGAGGCGCAGCTGGCGGACGGCCGTTGGTTACAGGTCAACGAGCGGCGCACGAAGGATGGCGGCTATGTGTCGGTTGGAACCGACATCACGAAATTGAAGGAACACGAAGAGCAGCTGATGGATTCGGAGCGGCGCCTGATGGCGACCGTCGCCGATCTGCGGAAGTCGCGGCAAGCTCTCGAAGTGCAGGCGCAGCAGCTCGCCGACCTGGCCGAGCGTTACCTGGAGCAAAAGGCGGAGGCGGAGCTCGCAAACCACGCCAAATCCGAATTCCTCGCCAATATGAGCCATGAATTGCGCACGCCGCTCAACGCCATCATCGGCTTTTCCGATACTATGGAGAGAGAGACGTTCGGCGCACTCGGCTGCAACAAATATGTCGAATATTGCCGCGGTATCAACGAAAGCGGTCAATATCTGCTCGGCGTGATCAGCGACGTTCTCGCGATGTCCGAGCTCGAAGCGGGCTACACGCGCCTGAACAAGACGCGGTTGAATGTCGAGCCGATTATCGATCAGGCGGTCAAACGGGTCGAAAGTGCGGCAAGAGAAAAGACCATTACGATTCGCCGTGAAACGTTCTCGAACCCGGTTTTGTTCGCGGACCGACCGGCAATCGAGAAAATCCTGAAAATCCTGCTGGCCAATGCCGTGAAATTCACCCCGGAGGGCGGACGCATCACGATACGCGTACGGCGCGTCGGCAAGGCGACGAACTTCTATGTCGAGGATACGGGGATCGGCATTGCGCCGGGCGCCTTGCGTCGCATCGCACGGCCGTTCGAGCAGCGCGGGCCGGCTTTCAACGGCATGAAAGGCTCGGGCCTTGGCCTTGCCATTGCGCGCTCGCTCGTCGAATTGCATGGCGGCTCGATGCGCATCCGCTCGAGCGTCGGCAGCGGCACCGTCGTTCTCGTGCATTTGCCGATTCCGGCGGATATGGACAAAAGCGCCGGCATCGTCGCCGCGGCCTGACGTTACGCGGTCTTCAGCACCTTATTGAAGATTGCGCGGACGCTCCGTGCTGTCTCGGCAATCTGCGTCTCGGCGCGATCGAAATCGGGTGCGTCCACCGTCTCGGCCAAACGCCGTTTGACGCCTTCGGCCGCAATTGAGGGGTCGGCATCGGAGCCAAGCGTCAGCCGCTGCATCTGCGTGAATCGCGCATAAAGCCGATGCGCATGGATGAGCGCCTCGGCATCGTCGGCAGCGAGGTATCCGCTATGCAAGGCTCCCGCGAGTTTCGCGCCCGTCTCCGTCTGCAGGAGATCGGCGCACGAATGCGCGTAAGCCAACGTGAGATATTGCGTGACGAATTCGATATCGATGATGCCGCCCTGCATGAGTTTCAGCTCGAATTCGGCGCCGGTTCCCTTCTCCTTCTCAATCAACGCGCGCATTTCCGCCGCGTCGCGGGCAACCTGCCGCGGATCGCGCTCAAGCGTCAGTGTGGCCTCGATCGCCGCGCGCGCGTCCTCGCGCAGTGTAGCATCGCCGCCGATCGGCCTCGCGCGCGCGAGCGCCATGTGCTCCCACGTCTCGGCTTCCTTTGACTGATACTCGACAAAGCTGCGCAGCTGCGTCGCCACGGGTCCGCTCCGCCCCGAAGGGCGCAGGCGTAGATCGACGTCATACAGCCGCCCTTGCCGCGTCGCCGAGGTGAGCGCGGAGATCAGCCGCTGGGTGAGACGCGTATAAAAGACGGATGCATGGAGCGGACGCGCGCCGTCGGATTGCGGTTGCTCGGGATTGAAATCGTACAACAGGATGAGATCGAGATCGGAAGCCGCGGTCATTTCGCGCGAGCCGAGCTTGCCCATGGCAATCACGCAGGCACGGCCGCCCGGAATCCGCCCGTGCTCTCTTTGAAATTCCGTTTCAACGCGCGTGAGCGTTACAGAGACAACACTTTCCGCAAGGGCGCCATACGCTGGACCCGCCTCGAGCGGATCGAGCACGCCGGAGAGGATGCGAACGCCGATAAGAAATGCTTCTTCTTGCGCAAAAATTCGTGCCTGATCGAGAAACGACTCGAATGTCGGCGCTTCGAGCAGGCGCTGCGCGCGCGCCTCGTAGGACGCTATGTCGGTCGCGGCCTGCAGGAAGCGCGGATCGATTGCTGCATCCAAGAGGTGCGGCCGCTGTGCGACGATAGATGCAAGCCGCGGCGCCGAGCCAAGGACGTCGCCGAATAGATCGCGTACGGCTTTGTGGGCGCGTAGAATGGAGAAAAGCTCAACCGCTGCCGGCATGCGCGCCAGCGCCTGATCGAACGCGGCAAGCGCCACATCGGGATCGCCCGATCCGGCAAGCGAGTCGAGAAGCGCCGGCACGAGTTCCGTCAGCACTTCGCGCGCGCGCGCCGACTGCACCGCCGGCCGCCGGCCGAAATGCCAGCCACGGATGGTCTCGGCCGCGAGTTCCGGTTTACGGAATCCCAGCGCGCGCAAGGTTTCGAGCGTCTCGGGATCGTCGCTCACGCCGGTAAAGACGAGATTGCCGCTTTCGGCATCGAGGCCGGCGGCGTGCTCGAACAGTTTCGAATAATGGTCTTCGACGCGAAGCAGCGTCTTTGTGAGCGCCGTTTCGAAAGCCGCGTATCCAGAATAGCCGGAGAAACGCGCAAACCGCTCCAGTTCGTCTGTATCGGACGGCAATCGCTGCGTCTGCTCATCGGCGATCATCTGCAGGCGATGTTCGAGCGTACGCAGATGAATATAGGCGGCCGAGAGATCGTCGACCGCTTGCCGGGTGATCCAGCCCTCTTCGTGCAGGACGGCGAGCATGTCGAGCGTGCGCCGGCCGCGCAGGTTCGGACGGCGGCCGCCGAAGATCAGCTGCTGCGTTTGCACGAAGAACTCGATTTCGCGAATGCCGCCGCGGCCGAGTTTCAAGTCGTGGCCGGGCACGGTGACGTGTCCGTGCCCGCGCACGGCATGGATTTGCCGCTTCATCGCATGAATGTCGGCGATCGCGGCATAATCGAAATATTTGCGCCAAATGAAAGCGGCTAGATCGTGCAGTAACGATTCGCCAAGAGCGATGTCGCCGGCGATGGGGCGCGCCTTGATCATCGCGGCGCGCTCCCAATTCTGCCCGACTACCTCGTAATAGTTTAGGGCCGACTGCGCCGAGATCGCGACCGCAGTCGAGCCGGGATCGGGACGCAGCCGCAGATCGACGCGCAGCACGTAGCCATCCGAGGTGCGGTCGGACAGGAGGCGTGCGAGCGCCTGGGTAAGACGCACATAAAAGGGCCCGGGGGTCACGCCCTCAGCCAGGCATGTGCAATCGGCATTGTAGAAAACAACAAGATCGACGTCGCTGGAATAATTCAGCTCGCCGGCGCCGAGCTTGCCGAGGGCGAGGATCACGAGGCCGCAGTCCTGTTCAAGACGTAAATCCTCACAATGGAGCCGCCCATGCGCTCGCGCCTCACGCAGCAGGAATCGCAGCGCGCAACGCACGAATACATCTGCGGCGCACGACAGAGCGCCTGTCACGTCATCCAGCGACCAGAGGCCGCCGAGATCGGCGAGCGCAATCAAAAGCGCGATCTCCTGCCGCGCCCTCCGCAACACGCGCATGAGCTCCGCCTGCTCGCATGTTGCCTCGCAAGCACGCTCCAGTTCGCTCAGCACTTCGTCAAGGCGCGTTTCCGGCGCGGTGCGGAGCAGGTGAATCAGTCGTGCGGGATCATTGGTGACCAGCCGCCAAAGGAAAGGCGAGTGGTCCGCAATTGCGAGGAGCAGCGCCCGAACCCGCTCGCCCTGGAGGAGGTTCAGGGCGCTTGCTTCCGCGGCATCAATATCCGAGAGAAAATCCTCAAGGCGCTGTCGCGCCCGCGCTTCATCGGCGACACGCGGAATGGGATTGAGTCTGGCGGCAAGCGCACGCTGATCGAGCTGGGGAACAAGCACCTCGCGCGGCGTCATGACGCCTTGCGCAATTCCGGCGGCGCTTTCAACGTCTCGGTTGCGGGCTGCAGCACCGGGGCTGCATGCGACAGCGGCAGCGAAATGACAACCCGCAATCCCGGCGCATTGTCCTCGAGCCGCAACTCGCCGCCATGCAGATGCGCAACGGCGGCGGCGAGCGAAAGCCCGAGACCGGACCCCGGGCGCGTTCGTGAATTCTCCAATCGGACGAAGCGATCGACAACGCGAGCGCGATCCGCCGGCATGATGCCGATGCCACGATCGGCGACGATCAGTTCGGCCATTTCGCCATTGCGGCGCGCTTCGAGCGCGACGGCACGTGCCTCGGGCCCGGCGTTCTCCGGCACGCCGTATTTCAATGCATTATCGATCAGATTGGCGAGCGCCTGGCCGACAAGCTCGCGATTGCCGTGAATCATTATCGGCTCGTCAGTCGAGACGATGAGCTTCACCTCGTGTTCCTCGGCCAGCGCATCGTAAAGCTCCCCGACGTCGCGCGCGATTTCGCTCACGTCGAAATCACTCATCCCTTCCGGCTGCGTTCCGGCCTCGGCGCGAGCGATCATCAGAAGCGCGTTGAAAATGCGAATGAGCCCATCCGACTCTTCGATGATCTTTTCGAGCGCTGCGCGTTGCTCCTCGGGCGAGGTTCTGGCACGCAACGCCTGTTCGGCGTCCATGCGCAACCGTGTCAGCGGAGTCTTGAGATCGTGGGCGATGTTATCGGAGACCTCTTTCAAGCCGGCCATAAGGGCGGTGATCCGCTCCAACATCACGTTGACGCTTTCGGCCAAGCGATCGAGCTCGTCACCCGTGCCCGCGAGCGGCAGGCGCTTCGTCAAATCCCCGGTCATGATCGCTCGCGCCGAATCGGAAATCGCGTCGACGCGCTTCAGCACACGGCGCGCGACGAAAATGCCGCCGAGCGTGCCGATCAGGACGAGCCAGAATAATGACGTGACCAGCGCGCGACCCAAAATGTCGCGCAAGGTCTCGCGATCTTCGATGTCATGCCCAACGAGCAGACGAAAGCCGCCCGGCAGCACAAAGAGCCGCGCCAGGGCGCGATGGCGCGGCGTCTCCTCGCCAGAGCGCTGGTAGCTCACTTCGAGCAGCCCGGTCTTGCCAACCACCTCTTGCGGCAGCGACGCAACATTGCCGGCGACCGGCATCCCCGCATAAGTAGTGACAAGGTATAACGAGGCGCTCGGCTGCCGCGTGCGGCGCTGAATCACCTCGACAAGTTGGCGGATGCCGCCTTCGGAATATTGCTCGGAGAGACCTCGAATATCGGCGTCGATCGTCTGCGCGATCTGCTCGTCGATCAGCTCTTTGACATTCCAGCCGATGCCGCCAAGCACCAATCCGGCGCCGATTGCAAAAACACACAAATACACAAGCGACAGTTTGAAAACCGTCGTACGAAAGAGCTTACCGAACGCTGTCACGTATCATGTACCCGGCGCCGCGCACCGTATGGAGCAAGGGCGCCTCCCTGCCCTTGTCGATCTTGGCGCGGAGCCGCGAAATATGCACGTCGATGACATTGGTCTGCGGGTCAAAATGATAGTCCCAGACGTTCTCCAGAAGCATCGTGCGGGTGACGACCTGGCCGGCATGCTTCATCAGATATTCGAGTAGCCGGAATTCGCGCGGCTGCACGATGATCTCTTTGCCGGAGCGGGTGAGCTTGTGCGACAGCCGGTCGAGTTCGAGGTCGCCGACCCGGTAATGCGTCTCCTCGCCGGACGCCGATGACTTGCGCCGTGCCAGCACTTCGACGCGCGCCAGAAGCTCGGAAAAGGCATAGGGCTTCGGCAGGTAATCGTCGCCGCCGGCGCGCAGGCCTTTGACGCGGTCGTCGACCTGCCCGAGCGCGGAGAGGATCAGGACCGGCGTGTCGATTTTCTGCGCCCGTAAGCCGGCGATCAGCGTCAGCCCGTCCATTTTCGGCAACATCCGGTCGACGACGAGCACATCGTACTCGCCGTCACGCGCGGCAGCATAGCCGTCGAGGCCATCGGCAGCGTGATCGGCGACATGTCCTTCCTCGCGGAACGCCTTCACCAGATAATTCGCTGCCTCGACATCGTCTTCAATGACGAGGATTCGCATCACTTTCATATAGCGGTTCCTCGAAAGAAACGGCAGGCCGGCGAAATGCCGACCTGCCGCCCATGAACGCCGAACGGGGGCGTTGCCCGGCGTTCCCCGCCGGCTGACGAACCAGACCTTAGGAGGCCGGATTGGTTGCCAGCGCGACGAAGCGGGTCTGATCTCCGGTCTTGACGCGCAGCAGGACTGCCTTGCGGCCTTCCTTCTTGGCGTTGTCGAGAGCGGAGGAAATTTCGCTGGGCCGGCTCACCGGACGGCCGGCGGCTTCGAGAATGATATCGCCGGAGTGCAGGCCCTTTTGGGCGGCAACGCCGTCGGGATCGACTTGCGTGACGACCACACCTTCCTTGGCTCCGGAGACAGCCGAAGCCGGGGCCAGCGACAGGCCGAGATTGGCGAGCGAGGTCCGTCCGCCGCTCTCCGGCGTGACGTTCCGCGCCTCCTTCTCGGCCGGCAATGTGCCGAGCCGAACATTGGCGGTGTGCTCGGCGCCGTCGCGGACATAGGTCAGGTCGACCCGCTTGTCCGGACCAAGAGCGGCGATGCGGCGCGCGAGCTCGCGCGGGCCATCGATGCGCTCGCCATTCACCGCAACGACGACGTCGCCCGACTTGAGGCCGGCGGACGCCGCGGGCGACCCCGATTGGGTCTCGGCGACGAGCGCACCCTTGGTGTTCTTGAGGTTGAGGCTGTCGGCGATATCCGGATTGACTGGCTGGATCTGCACGCCGATCCAACCGCGCGACACCGTGCCTTTCTCCTTCAACGAGGCGACGACGTCCTTTGCGACCTCTGCCGGGATGGCGAAGCCGATGCCTACCGAGCCGCCGGATGGCGAATAGATCGCGGTGTTGACGCCGACGACATTGCCCTGCGTATCGAAGGTGGGGCCGCCGGAATTGCCGCGGTTCACCGGCGCATCGATCTGCAGGAAGTCGTCATAGGGGCCGGCGCCGATATCGCGGCCGCGCGCCGAGACGATGCCCGCGGTCACCGTACCGCCGAGGCCGAAGGGATTGCCGACCGCCAGCACCCAGTCGCCGATGCGCGGCTCTTTGGTGGCGAAGTTGACGTACGGCAGGTTATTGCCGTCGTTGACCTTGAGGAGGGCGAGATCGGTCTTCTTGTCAGTGCCGACGACCTTCGCGGGAAGCGTGCGTCCGTCGTCGAGCGTGATGCTGACGTCGCTCGCGTGCTCGACCACGTGGTTGTTGGTCACGACGTAGCCATCGGCAGAGATGATGAAGCCGGAGCCGAGCGCCTGGCCGCTATGGCGCTGCTGCGGGCCGCGGAACTGGAACGGCAGGCCTTCACCGCCGAAGCGTTTGAAGAATTTTTCTAAGGGGTCACCGGGCTGCAGCTGTGGGATGCCTGCGGAATTATCGTCGGAGGCGTCTGCCGTCTCGACCATTTTGACCTTCACGGCGACGACCGAGCCCTTCACGCGATCGACGATGTCGGCGAAGGAGGCGGGCCCGGAGGACTGGCCGGGAACGGTGAGGGTGGGCGCCTCAGCAAGCGCGCCATGCGACAGGAGGGAGTTGCCAAAGGCGCCGCCGAGCGCGATGACCGCGACCGCACCTAAGAGGGCGGCGCGCGTCGTGCGGGTTTTTCGGAGGTGGGGAGAGGTTTGGGTCGAGGACGGCGTGTCGTCCCGCTGATCCCGGTTCAACGGCTCGGTCATGTATCTCGGTCTCCAGAATTTCGCGCGGGCGTTTGCTGCCCTCGCAGAAAACATGGGATGGACCGGATTACCGTGCCATTTCAGCTAGATGAAATCTTGGAAAGGTTTGGCGCGCGCGCGCAAAATCATGCCTAACGAGTGGCGCCGTTCGTGGTCGGACTGCCGCCCTGCCAGACGCCCTGCTTCTTCAAGGCATCGGCCACTTCGCGCGGCATGTAGCGTTCGTCGTGCTTGGCGAGCACGTTGTCGGCGCGAAACGTGCCGCTCTGATCGAGCGCGCCTTCGACGACGACGCCCTGGCCCTCGCGGAATAAGTCCGGCAAGAGACCGGTATAGGTGACCGGCAGATTGCCCTTCCCATCCGTCACCACAAAAGCGACGGAGCGTCCCTGCTCGCGTTTGAACGAGCCCTGTTCGACGAGGCCGCCAATGCGTAAGCGCGTGCCCGGCGCGACGTGGCGCGCTTCGATTTCGGCGGGGCTGTAGAAGAAAACGATGTTGTCGCGCAGGGCGAAGAGGACCAGGCCGACCGCAAGCGCGAGCACTCCCAGGGCGGAGCCGATAATCGTCAGTCTGCGCGCACGGCGAGTCATCGCCGGAGCTTTAGCGGCTCGGGCGGGCTGCCGAAAGGCGGATGTGTGTCGCAACCGCGGTCCGGCGTCACGCCGCCGGTAGGCTCAGCTCCGCGCGCAAGCCCCCGAGGGGGCTTGTCGCCAGGATGAGCGACCCGCCATAGCCGGCCGCGAGGTCGCTGACGATTGACAGGCCGAGCCCGGAGCCCGGCTTCGTCTCGTCCAGCCGGCGGCCGCGGCGGGTGGCTTCCTCGCGCTGCTCGGGTGTCAGGCCAGGCCCATCATCGTCGACGACGATGCGCAGCAGCTTCTGGCCAGCCGACGCGCCGGGTTCGCTCTGCAGGCGGATCTCGATATCTGACTGCGCCCATTTGCAGGCATTATCGACGAGGTTGCCGACCATCTCCTCGAAATCCTGCCGCTCGCCGAAGAAGCGCAAACCCGCAGGCACATCGGTCCTGATCGTGAGCGCACGCTCGACATAAATTCTCTCGAATGTGCGCTGCAGCGCCGCAATGACCGGCGCGACCTCCGTCGCTGTGCCGAGCGCGCCGGCACGCGTCGCCGCACGGGCGCGATCGAGGTAATAGGCGAGTTGATCGCGCATGATCTGCACTTGCTCGCCGACTTTTTCGGCGAGCGCGCCTCTGCTCGCAGCCGCTTCGTTGACGATGACGCTGAGTGGTGTCTTCAGAGCATGCGCGAGATTGCCAACCTGCGTACGTGCGCGCTCGACGATGTCGCGATTGGCGGCGATGAGCAGATTGAGCTCGGCGGCGACCGGCGCTATGTCGCGCGGAAAGGCGCCTTCGACGCGATCCGTCTCACCGCGGCGGATTTGCGCAATGCCGGCTTCGAGCTGCCGCAGCGGGCGCAAGCCAAAGCGCACCTGGAAGGCGGTCGTGCCGACCAGCGCCAGTGCCAGCAGGCCAAACGTGACGGCAAGAGCGTATTCGAAGCGCCGGATTTGCGCCTCGAGATCTGTTACAGGGGCGGCGACCTGCACGAGATAGATGCCATTACCTTCAGTGTCGACGACACGCTCGACAAGTCGCAAAGGCCGCTCGTCCGGTCCGTTGATCGAGGCGCGGCGCAGTCCGCCATCTTCGGCGGGGACGCGCGCGTCGGCGAGCCGCGGCAGACTTGCGGCAAACAGCGAGCGCGAGGCCTGCACTTCCGGTTTTTCGGCATCGAGCCGGGTTATCTGCCAATACCAGCCCGAAAGCGCGACCTCGAAGCGGGGATCGCCGAGGCCGCCTGGTTCGATGCGGCTCGACCCGGCCGTCACGATGTCGGCGATCAACGCGCGCAGGAACGAGCCGAGGCGATCATCGAAAGCCTGCTCGCTGGTCCGGCGATAATAAGCGGTGAGCAGAAATCCCGCGACGAGCAGGATGATAAAGCTCCACAGCGCCGACATGACGAACAGGCGCACCGCGATCGATTGCTCGCCAAAGCGAAGGCGCGTCATCTCCGCGTTACTGGCTTGCGGATTGAGGCGCGCTGCTCGCGTCGGGTGGAGCGATCAAATAGCCGAGACCGCGCACCGTCTGAATCACATCGACGCCGAGCTTTTTGCGCAGGCGGCCGACAAAGACCTCAATCGTATTTGAGTCGCGGTCGAAATCCTGATCGTAGAGATGCTCGACGATTTCGGTGCGCGAAATCACGCGGCCGGAATGGTGCATCAGATAGGCGAGAAGGCGGTATTCGTGCGAGGTGAGTTTGACCGGCGCACCGTCGACAACGACTCGTCCGGCTTTCGTGTCGAGGCGGACCGGCCCGCAGGTGAGTTCGTTGGTGGCGTGGCCCGTTGCGCGCCGCAATAGCGCGCGCAAGCGCGCCAGCACCTCCTCCATGTGGAAGGGCTTGGCAACGTAATCATCGGCACCCGCATCGAAACCCTGGACCTTGTCGCTCCAGCGGTCGCGCGCGGTGAGGATGAGCACCGGCATCATCCGGCCGGCGCGGCGCCACTCCTCGAGAACCGTGATCCCGTCCTTCTTCGGTAGGCCAATGTCGAGGACGATTGCGTCATACGGCTCGGTGTCGCCGAGGAAGTGACCTTCCTCGCCATCGTAGGCCCGGTCGACCGCGTAGCCTGCCTGATCGAGCGCCTGCACCAGCTGGCGGTTGAGGTCGCGGTCGTCTTCGACAACGAGAAGCCGCACGAATACTCCAGGTCAGCGGCGCTCCAGGGCTTTGCCGTTTGCCGCATTGTAGAGCACGCGGACAATATGCCCGTCGCGCCGCAGCAAACTGATCTCATAAATCAGCTCGTTGTTCCAGCGGCAGAGCCGGCCGTCCACCGCCTCCGCATGCAGATCGCCGGCGGCACGTTTCATAAGGGTGAAGGGCTGGACGACCTTGGCCGACGCGATCTCCTCGCGTGTCTCGTCGGTGGAGAGGCACTCAAGCGGCGCAAGCTGCGCAGCCAGGGAGCGTGGCGGCAAGAGGAAGGCGGTGGCGGCGAACAGCCAAGCCACAATTGTGAGCGGGACGAGGCGCATGCGAGCGCCAATCTTGGCCATTGACCATGAATGCCGGCTGAACGACTTCCCGCAGCACTGGTGACGCGCGGGGAGCCCATTTGGCTGGACTCACCGCTACCGCGTCTTTGGTTAGTTCACGGTGTTACCGCCGCCTGAGGACGAGATCGCCGTGTGACGTAAAGCTGGTAACCTCCGGTGCTGGGTGAGCCAACGTAGACGCCGTAATTGCTGTTGGTAAAGTTGGTCTTGTCAATGGTAATGCCTTGCACGTATGGACCGATCACGATGCCTCCGCTGGTGTAGAAGAAGCTTGAGTTTAGTATGTTTATTACGACGGCATATCAGGGGCCGGACGGAGTGCCTCCGGTCGCAGAGCCGTTAATGACTACACCATTGGTGTGCGCCACCGGGTTCGGCCGGACACAAAACTCCACACTCTCGCGCGCGACCCACAAATCCTGCAACGCGGTTTCGGCGCGCCGCTGCGCTTCGGCGCGATTCATCATCATTGCGGCTTCGCTCTGCGCGTCGCGCTGCGATGATCCCTGCAAATGCCGCGACAGAAGGCTCGCCGGCTCGTAATCGGAATCGGAATCGGAGAAGGCAAGAGACAATTCGTGCGGCAGCTCCGATTCCTGCGCGCGTGCGAGGCGCACAAACGTGACCCGCGGCTCAGCGCCGCAGCAGCTGCGGCTCGCCGTCGCCGTCACCGTCGACGTCGACGTCTTGCAGCGTCTTTGGGTAGACCTTTGCCATGAAAGCGAGATCGGACTCGTCAATGTCATACCCGCCGAGAATCGGTTGGCCGTCCTTCGTGATCGTCCCCGGCAGCTGATAGCACATGATCGAATTCTGATCGAAACGGTCCGTCCCCCAAAGCGATGCATCCTCGAGCGGCGTGAGAACCTGCCGCCGAACTTGATCGGGATCCCAGCCTTGCGTCGCGCCGAAATAGGCAATGGCTTTGTCGACGTCGATCCGCTCGACGAGGTCGCGCCGCATATGCTCGTGCGGGCAGCCGAGCGTATGGCCGGTTTCGTGCCTGACCACGCGGAAGAACTCGGAGTCGGGCGTGTCCATGGTAAAGCTGTCCAGATTCATCGTCGGGTGCGAGGGCTCTATGGTTAAAATATCGACTCCCAAATAGGACCAGTGACCGCCCCCTGGCGTGCGCGTGATCCGTACCTGCGGATCGGTATTGGTCTCGGTGAAGTTGACGTTCAGCCGCGACGACCACGCATTCATATGCGAGAGGATTTTGGCGCGAAGATCGGCCGGTGGATTGTCGAGGAATCCGACCGTCAGCTTCACCCCGTTGGTATGCCAATATTTGGTGGTCATCACGGCTATGCGCTCGCGCGTGACCTCGAGGCCGGGGACGATCGCCGCCAGCCGATAAAGCGGTGCGTGATTGACCGGGTTGATTTTCGCCGCCATGTCCGCCGCGGCAATGAGCTTGTCACCAGCCAGAGATCTGGGAATGCAAACGGCATAATCGGCCATGATGTATTCCCGCGTATCGGAGGCGAGCGCCCGAGCAACTTGCAGTCTGAGCCGGCTGTTTTGTTCTGTCCAGAGCGCGCGCCTCTGCCGCGGCAAAGTCTCAGCCGATGCGGCGCTCGCGGCCGACCCAGAACGGGTCGCGCACGGCGCGGCGCAACAGCTTGCCGACCGGGCTCTTCGGCACGTCGTTTATGAAATGCACGCTCTTCGGCACCTTGTAGCCGGCAAGCTTTGACCGCGCGAAGGCGATGATGTCGGCTTCCTCCGCGCTCTCGTTTTGGCGGAGCGCAACGAAGGCGGCGACTGCCTCGCCCCATTTGTCGTCGGGAATCCCGACGACGACGACCTCGCGCACGTGCGGGTGCGCCGCGAGCACGTCCTCGACCTCGCGCGGATAGACGTTGTAGCCGCCGGTGACGATCATGTCGGAGGTACGATCGACGAGATAGAGAAAGCCGGCTTCGTCAAAGCGGCCGACGTCGCGGGTGCGTATGAAGCCGCCGGGCAGGAACGTCGCCTGGTTGAGCTCCGGCTCGTCGAGGTAGCCCTTCATCTGGAATGGCGCACGCAGCGCGATCTCGCCGCTCTCACCTGATGGCACGTCGTTGCCGTCGGGATCGACCAGGCGGATTTCGCAATCCTCGCTCGGCCGACCGCAGGCGAGCAGCCGCCGGTCGGCGTTTTCGCCGACATGATCCTCGGCGCGCAGATGCGTGATGAAGAGCGGCGCCTCGGTCTGCCCGTAATATTGCAGGAAACGCGGGCCCCAGAGATCGAGGGCGCGCTTGATCACCGGCCGCGGCATCGGCGAGGCGCCGTAGATGATGGTGCGCACCGACGACATGTCGATGTCGGCGGCGCGGTTCTGTTCTAACAGCATGCCGAGCATGGTCGGCACCATGTTGAGCGCGGCCGGCCGCCATTTCTCGATCGCATCGAAATAGGACGCGGGGGTGAAGCCAGGCAGCACGGCCGAGGCGCCGCCGCGCAGCCAATAGGGCACGACGAACGTGCCGCTCGCATGAATGAGCGAGGCGGCATGCAGCATGACGTCGCCGCGCCGAATATCGGGAAGGTTCAAAAGAATGTTCAGAACAATCCCGGCGTAACTCGCCTGGGTGTGCTGAACCGCTTTCAGCTTGCCCGTCGTGCCAGACGTGAAAATCGCCAGCACGACATCACCGGGTTCGGCTTGCGCATCGGGCCGTGTGTTTGGGTGCGTTTGCGCCAGCGTCAGTAAATCCTCGCCATGCGCATTGGTGCCGAGGCCGAGAAGCTTTAGATACGGAAGCGCCGTTTGCAGCTCGCGCGCGACATCGACGAGATCGGGTCCATAGACGAGCGTCTTTGCCCCAGCAATCGTCAGCATTTTCGTCTGCTCGGCGACCGCCAGCCGCGAGTTCAGCGGCATGCGCGTCAAACGCGCCTTCAGACAGGCAAAATCGATCAAGACGCTGTTTTGCGAATTGTTGAGAAGCAGTCCAATGCGGTCGTGCGGCTCTAGTCCTTGCGCGATCAGTGCATGCGCAAGCGCGTTCGAGCGCTCGTCGACCTCACGATAGGTCAGACGCTCGTCACCAAACAAAACCGCAACATCATCGGCGAAATAGCGCGCCCCGCGCCGGATCATTTCATTGACGAGCATGGCTTCCTCGTTTGATAATGCCGTCATTGCGAGCGAAGCGAAGCAATCCAGGAGTCATCACACTGCAGAGTGACCAATTTGCTTCCTGGATTGCTTCGTCGGCTTTGCCTCCTCGCAATGACAATCGTTCAATCAACTCACCCGCGTTTGCCCGGTCTTTGCGACCTCTGTCTCCCACCCGAACACCGAGCGCCCGCCGAGCGCAGGCGAGGCGCCGCGTTCGCCGGCGAAGACAGCCTCGAAGCTCGGTCCGTTTGCGGTGCGCTCCAGTTGCCGCGCCTGATCGTCCAAGCGCTTCAACGCTTTCATTTCCTCTTCGCGTCCGAGCTTGCCGTTGCTTATCGCAGTTTTCAACATACGGATCGTCTCGTCATAGACCTTTATCGGCACGGGATAGGGATGGCGGTCCTTGCCGCCATGGGCCAGCGAAAAACGTGCGGGATCGCGGAAGCGATAAGGCGCGCCGTGCACCACCTCCGCCACCATGGCAAGCGATTGCACGTGCGCGCGCCGATACCGGGCGTCAGCAGAAGCTCGGGAAAATCCACCGGGTCCCGCTCGGCCGCCGCGGCGAGCGTACCATGCAGACGGCGAATGAACACGTCGCTCGCACGCACGTCATGATGCGCCGGCATGTTCAGATACGGCAGGTCCGGTTGCGCGGCCGGCGCTTTCGTCAGCGCGGCAAAGTCGCGGAGGATTGCGTCGGGACCGCGCTGTGAGCAAATCGAGCTGTGCCGAGCGCGATCGGTCGGCACGGCGATCCGTCAGATTGACGATTTCGCCTTGCTCGGGACCATCGATCGCGCTGTGCGGCGCGTCGACGAAACTTGCTAGCCCGTGCGAATGCCAGTGATAGCGCCGCGCCTGCCGCTTGTCGCCATTCATGCCCTGTTGCACGACCGTCCACTTGCCGTCTTGCGTGACGAAGAAGCCGTGCAGATAGAGATCGAAA
>Ga0164309_10000593_pt1 | contig 19589 bp, 17 predicted proteins | sample Whisoiple_247_MG_FD_109984 | JGI IMG/M metagenome (GOLD analysis project Ga0164309, IMG submission 109984) | Soil microbial communities amended with fresh organic matter from upstate New York, USA - Whitman soil sample_247_MG | ecosystem: Environmental > Terrestrial > Soil > Unclassified >...
CACGTCCACCGACGACGGCTGAACCATGTCGGGGTCGAACGGCTCCAGCACAATCCGCTGGGAATCGATTTCGGTACGAATGTCGCGGTCAGAGATCAGCACAGGTTCAAAAATACCCCACTCGTTGCTGGCTGTTATGCGTGGGGCTAGTGTTACTGCAGTGACACTAGGCTGTCCGAGTTTCGGCGGCCGCAACGGATCTGGGGTTCGTGTTGAAGAAGTTTGCCGTGGCCGCGCTGTGCGCGCTGACCTTGGTCTCGCCGGCCGCTGTGCCCATGCTCTCTTCTGCCGCGCCGTCGTCCGCCGCCAGCAGCCCCGCCGCCGCGCCCGCGGCCAGGCCGGCAGCCACCGAGCCCGCAGCGCCGGCCGCCGCGCCAACCGCGTCCGTCGCCGCCCCGACCGCACCCGCCGCTCCGGCCCGCGAAGCCCCTGCAACGGGCGCGCAGCAGGCCCTCGACGCTGCCCGGCAGGCATCGCCTGCCGTCGCCCCGCCCGCAACGAGCGCCCCGGGCCCCGCAGCCAGCCCGGCAGGCGGAGTGCCGGCCGCAGCCAACCCGGCCGTTGGCACCGGGGCTCCCGCCGCTGCGGCACCCGCGGGTCCGCCAGAGACGCCCTTGATTCCGCCGTTGTCCGCCACGGACGCGGACCTCCGCGCCGCCGCCGGGAGGGTGCAGGCTGCACCGGACGTGTCCGCCCAGGCACTCGTCCAGGACAGCAATGCCAGTCAGGTCCTCGCGGTTTTCAACGCCATCAATGCCTACCGGTCCTCCCTGGGACTGGCTCCGGTGAAGTACAACACCACCGTGGCGGGAATGTCCCAGGAATGGTCCAACAACATTGCCACTCGGGAAGTGATCGAGCACCGCGCCAGCTTCTGGACCGATCCGCGTGCGCTGAACCCCACCAACGGGGCCGGAGAAGTCATCGCCGTCAGCTGGACCCGGGACGCCGCGCAGCTGGTCGAGTGGTGGAAATCCTCGCCGGCCCACGACGCGATCCTCCGGGATCCGCGCTTCAACGTCATCGGCATCGGCATCACCTTCACCGACGGGAACTGGCAGACCACGCCCAACCGCTACGCGATGTGGGGCGTGGTGAACTTCTTCGGCTACGGCTTGCTGCCGGCCGGAACCACAACCTCGCCGGGGGCCGGGATCGGAGCCCCGGTTCCGGCGCCGAGCGTCTGCGATCCCGCCGTCCGGCACATGCCGCCAACCCGGGATCTGAGTGCCGCCGCGATCAAGAGCGGCAGCGACCTGCTGTCCGTGAATGATTACGGCCAGCTGCTGAACAGCCCCTCACTGGGCGGCCGAAGCTACGGCGCGCCGGTGGTGATCGGCGGCGGCTTCGCCTCCGCCCTGCAGGTCTTCCTCACCGACTGGGACCGGGACGGCGTCTACGACGTCCTGGCTCAATGGAGCGACGGACGCGTCACCCTCCACGCCGGGCTGGCCGAGGGCGGATTCCGGCCGGCGGTGACCCTGGGCCAATCCGGCTGGGCCGGCATGACCGCGGCCGTGGGCCAGTGGTGCGCCACCAACCGGCTGCCCCAATTGATGGCCCTCGACAGCGCGGGCAACCTGTGGCTGTACCAGAACCCCGGCCTCGGCGACCTTTCGCAGCGGACCCTGGTGGGCTCAGGCATGGCCGCCACCCGTCTCTCCATGGTGGACTTCGACGCCGACGGCTTCCAGGACCTCCTGGCCCTCCAGGCCAACGGCGATGTGCTGCTGTACCGCGGCGCCGGAGTTCCCGCGCCACGGTCCGAGGCGCGCCGCGTGGTGGCCAGCGGCTGGTCCGACGTGACCGCGGTCCGCTCGCTACGGGACGTCACGGGTCTCAACTCAACCGGGCTGGCCCTGCGCCGGGGCAGCGACGCCGTGCAGTACTGGGACCTGAGCAAGGGAACACTGTCGTCGCCGTCGTACCTCTACGGGAACTGGGCCGGCCTCCGGCTCGCCCAGTAGCCCGGCGGCCGCCCCGGCGTCCCGGCTCCGCCGAGGCGGCAGCGCCCTCCGCCGTTAACGCGGCAAGGCCCGCCACGCAGCTCCTGCGTGGCGGGCCTTGCCCGTGGTGGTGCGGCGGCTGCGTCCTGGAACTAGTCCCGCGTCAGCTTCGGCACCGCGAACACCACAACGGCGCCGATCACGGCGAAGGCCGCGAACATGTAGAAGTTGAGCTGCCAGCCGAAGGCCATGCCGGCGATCAGCCCGCCGATCAGCGGTCCGCAGATGGCGCCGATGCGCCCGATGCCCAGCGACCAGCTCAAGGCGGTGGCACTGAGGGACTGCGGGTAGTGCGTGGCGCAGTAGCCGCCCACCAGGATCTGGGTTCCCACCGAGCCGAGGCCGGCGAAGGCGACGATGACGAGCAGCATCGCCAGCGGGAGCTGCAGGCTCAGCATGAGGATCGCAACGAACGCCAGGAGGAACGACGCCGTCACCACCTTGCGGATGCCGATCCGGTCCGCCAGCACGGAGGCGCTGATGGAGCCGATGATCGCGCCTGCGTTGAGGACCAGCAGGAACGTCAGCGCATCCCCGAGCTGGAAGCCGGCCTGCCGCATGATCTGCGGGAGCCAGGTGTTCAGGCCGTAGACCAGCAGCAGCCCGCAGAAGTTGGCGAGTGCGAACAGCACGGTGGAGCGGATCCACTTGCGGGTGAAGAGGGTCTTCATGGCCGACTTCGGCGCCTCGTCGCCGGTCTTGACGTCCTCGGCGGTCACGATGTCCGAGTACACCAGGCCGTAGCGGTCCGCGGTGGCCCGGGCCTCTTCGATGCGCTGCTTGCGGGCCAGGTACGCCACCGACTCGGGGAGCAGCTTCCAGGCGACGGGCAGCAGGGTGACGAGGGGAAGGGCGCCCATGGCGTACATCCAGCGGAAGTCCACGTGCTGCAGGAGGTTGATGGCGAGCAGCGAGGCGGCGACGCCGCCCACGGAGTACCCGCTGAACATGACGGCATTGGCGATCTGGCGGCGCTCCTTGCGGGCGTACTCCACCGTCAGCGCGATGCAGGTCGGCACGATGCCGCCCAGGCCCAGGCCGGTCAGGAACCGCAGGAGGCCAAAGATCTCGGCGGACGGCGCGAGGGCGGTGAGAAGCATGCAGATGGAGAACCAGGCGATGCAGGCGAGCATGATGCGGCGGCGGCCCAGCTTGTCGGTCAGGATGCCGACGGAGAGCGTGCCGATCAGCATTCCGACCAGGGCGAGGCTGCCGATCAGCCCGGCCTGGGCCGCGTTGACACCCCAGTCCTGGAACTTCAGGAGCGTGGGAACGGTGGAACCGTAGACCACCAGATCGTAGCCATCAAAGACAATGGCCACGAAGCACAGGATGAGGACCGCATGGCCCTTCCAGCGGGGCGTGGCCTCGGTGCGCAACTCAGTCGACATTGACTGCGTCATGGGTGTACCTCTCGTTGAGATTTCGTAGGGATCTGTGGGGTAGCTCACATGCTGTGCCCACTGTGTCACGCTTTGATTCCGACAGTAAACAAATCAGCATATATCGGTTGTGTAACGATCGTCATTCCGTGTGCACGGCAGCCGCAGCGGCGTCAGTGGCCCTTGAAGGCCTCCGCAAGCCACCACGCGCCGCCGTCGGACGCGATCTTGGCATCGATCACCAGCGGACGGGCGGGACCGCTCCGCACCCAGTCACGGACCTGGTCAAGATCCGCCACGGTGCGGACCGTCGCCGCGTCCGCGCCGAAGCCCCGGGCGATCGCCGCGATGTCGGTGTCCGGGAACGTCACGGTGCCGAGATCGACGGCGGGGTCGGCGTCAGAACCGTCGCCGGCCGCGGCGCCCGCACCGAAGTGGTGGACTTCCGCCCCGTAGCCGGCGTCGTTGTAGATGATGCAGACCAGCGGCAGCTCCAGCCGGACGGCGGTCTCCAGTTCGCTGATGCCCATCAGGAACCCGCCGTCCCCGGCCCCGAGGACGGGCATCCGGTCCGGGCGGGCCAGCGCGGCGCCAATCGCCGTGGACAGGCCCAGCCCGATCGACTGGAAGGCCTGGGTGAAGCAGAAGCCGAACTCGTCCGGGACCGCCAGGTACGTGCTGGGATAGCCCATGAAGTTGCCGGAGTCGATCGAGACGATCCGGTCCGCGGGCAGGATCGAGTCCAGTTCGCGGCTCAGCACCCGGGGATCGATCCGTCCGCCGCCGGAGAGGTCCGGCGTTTCGACGTCGTTCCAGCGCGAGCGGGCGGCGATGGCCGCCGCGTTGGGTGCGGTGCGGTACCTCGCGGCGGGCTCCGGCTGGAGCGTCCGGAGTTCGGCGAGGACATCCGCGGCGGTCAGCGCGGCATCACCCACCACGCCCAGGTCCACGGGCCGGTTGGCGCCCAGCGCGGCGTCCTCGACGTCGACCTGGACCACCGCAGTTCCCCCGGAGATCAGGTGGCCGTGCCGCATGGTCCACATGTTCAAGGCGCAGCCCCAGCCGACAATCAGGTCGGCTCCCTGGATCAGCTCGGCGCTCAGGGGTGAGGAGAACCCGCCGGAGATCCCGAGGTTGAACTCCTCACCCTGGAACAGCCCGTTTGCCACCGCGGACGTGGCCACGAGGGCGCCGGCGTGGGCGGCGAGGCCGAGCAGTTCCTCCCGCGCCGCCCGGGCACCGCGGCCGGCCACAAAGACCGGGCGCTCGGCGGCGTTGATCAGGTGCGCGAGGCGCCGGACGCTCGCGGCGGCCGCACGCACGGGCTGGGCCTCGGCGAGGGCTGCCGGCTGCGCGGCCGCGGCGGGAGCCGGGGCGGCCTGGACGTCCAGCGGCAGGTTGAGCACCACGGTGCGGCGCTCGTTCCGGGCGGTGCGGAAGGCCCGGAGGGTGTCCGCGACGGCGGTTGCCGGGGAATGGATCCGCTCGCTCACCGCCCCGACGCTGCGGGCGAGGGCGTCCTGGTCGATCTTGAAGTTGGACCGGACCGCGGAGGCCTGGGTGTCGGCGGTCAGCACGATCAGCGGCGTGCGGCTCTTGGCGGCTTCCCCGATTCCGGTGATCGCGTTGCTGAGCCCGCAGCCCTGGTGCGTGGTGACGATTCCCACCCGCCCGGACATCCGGGAGTACGCGTCGGCCATAGTCGCGGCGCCGCCCTCATGCCGGGCCGCCGTGAACGGAACCCCGGCCTGGCGCAGGGCGTTGGCCACCTCGAAGTTGCCGCTGCCGACGACGCCGAAGACGTGCCCGACGCCGAGGGCGGCCAGGGTGCGCCCCACGAGCTGGGCGACGGTCGCCGCTGCCGGCTGCGCCGCGGCGGCCGAAGCTTGTGAAGCTACTAGCATGGACTTACTTCCCACTTGAGAACTCCTTTGTTCCTGCTCTTCGAACGTCAAGGCGGCGCCCATGAACCCCACCCAGTCCCTCCCCGGCGCTGCCACGACGGCGACTCTGGTGCGGACGATTGAGTGGGTGGACACGGATGCTGCCGGACACCAGCACAATTCGGCGGTACTGCGGTTTGTGGAGGCCTGTGAAGCCCAGTTGTTCCGGGACCTCGGCCTGCCGGGGTATTTTCCGTCGGCTCCGCGGGTTCGCCACGAGCTCAACTACCGGGCGAAGTTGTACTTCGGCCAGCCGGTCACCACCACCGTAGTGGTGGAAAAAATCGGCCGCACGTCGATGACGTTCAGCTTTGAGGTCTGGGGCGAAGCCTTCGACGGCGAACCCCGCGCCCTGGCCGCCCACGGCTCCTTCGTGACGGCCCACGTGGCCCGCGGCGCAACGGCCGCGAGCCCGTGGCCCGCAGAGCTGACGGCCAAAATCACCGCCCGCCAGGGCTAGCCGCTAGACCGAGGCCGGGACCTTCGCCGGCGTCCAGCGCAGGTGCGTCGGCAGCCCGGCTGCCTCCGGCTCCCGCACCAGCGCCAGCCGCGGCCGGACGGCGTCGGTCCGGGCGGCCGGCGGTTTCCGGCTGCCGGCGCGGAACTGCTGCGGCCAGGCCGCACCGGGACCGCGGTAGTCCTGCTCGGCCGCCGCATGCAGGGTCCACTGCGGATCGAACAGGTGCGTCCGGCCCAGGGCGCAGAGGTCCGCCCGGCCTGCCAGCAGGATCGAGTTGACGTCGTCGTAGGAGGACACCGCGCCGACGGCGATCACGGCCACACCGGCTTTGTGCGCGACCTCCTGCCGGATCCGGTCCGCGAACGGGGTCTGGTAGCTGCGGCCGTAGGCCGGCTTCTCGTCCTTGACCACCTGGCCCGAGGAGACGTCGATACCGTCGGCGCCGTGCTCCACAAAGGCCCGCGCAATGGCGACGGCGTCGTGCTCGTCGTTGCCGCCGGGGGCCCAGTCACTGGCGGAGAGCCGAACGGTCAGCGGCTTGTCCACTGGCCAGGCGGCCCGGACGGCGTCGAATACCTCCAGCGGATAGCGCAGCCGGTTCTCCAGCGATCCGCCGTACTCGTCGGCGCGCCGGTTGGCCAGCGGCGAGAGGAAGGAGGAGAGCAGGTAGCCGTGGGCGCAGTGCAATTCCAGCAGGTCGAACCCGGCGGCCGCGGCCCGCTCGGCGGAGGCGACGAACTCGTCCCGGATCCGGTCCATTTCGGCGCGGCCGAGCTCACGCGGGGTGGGGCTGCCCGGGCCGTAAGGGATGGCCGAGGGGCCCACGGTTTCCCAGCCGCCGTCGGCCAGCGGCTCGTCGATGCCTTCCCACATGAGCCTGGTGGAGCCTTTGCGGCCGGAATGTCCCAGCTGCACGCCGATCGCCGCGGCGGAACGGTGGTGCACGAAGTCGGTGATCCCGCGCCAGCTCTCCTGCTGGGCCTCGTTGTAGAGTCCGCTGCAGCCGGGGGTGATGCGGCCGGTCTCCGAGACGCAGACCATCTCGGTCATCACGAGGCCGGCGCCGCCGAGGGCCTTGCTGCCGAGGTGGACCAGGTGGAAGTTGCCGGGGACGCCGTCCTCGGCGGAGTACATGTCCATCGGTGAGACGACGATCCGGTTCTTCAGTTCCAGGCCGCCGATCCGGTACGGCTGGAACATGGCGGGGGCGCTGCCCGTGATGCCCTGGGTGCGCGCGAATTCCTCGTCCACCCGGGCCGCGAACTCGGGGTCGCGGAGCTTGAGGTTGTCGTAGGTGATCCGGCGGCTGCGGGTGAGCAGGTTGAAACAGAACTGCACGGGGTTCTGGTCCTTGTACATGCCGATGTTCTCGAACCACTCCAGCGAGGCCTGCGCGGCGCGCTGGGTGGATTCGACCACGGGCCGGCGCTCGGTTTCGTACGCCTCCAGGGCGGCCTCAAGGTCGGCGTGCTCGTGCAGGCAGGCCGCGAGGGCGAGCGAGTCCTCCATGGCCAGCTTGGTGCCGGAGCCGATGGAGAAGTGCGCGGTGTGCGCGGCGTCGCCGAGCAGCACGATGTTGCCGTGCCGCCAGGTTTCATTGCGGACCGTGGTGAAGTTGATCCACTTGGAGTTGTTGACCAGGACCTCGTGGCCCTCCAGTTCCTCCGCGAAGAGGCTGCGGATGGCGTCCACGGCGGCCTCGTCACTTTCGCCCGGCCGGAACACCTGCCCCTCGGTGGCGTCGAAGCCGGCGCTGCGCCAGACGTCCTCGTGCATTTCCACAATGAAGGTGCTGCCCTCGTCCGAGTACGGGTAGCCGTGGATCTGCATCACGCCGTGCTCGGTCTCCTTGACGAAGAACTTGAACGCCTCGAACACCAGGTCCGTGCCGAGCCACATGTACTTGGACTTCCGCAGGTCAAGGCTGGGCCGGAAAACCTCGGCGAAGCGCGAACGGACGGCGGAGTTGAGCCCGTCGGCGGCGAGGACCAGGTCGTAGTCCCGGCTGAGCTCCTCGACGTCGGGCGCCAGGGTGCTGAAGCGCAGGTCGACGCCGAGCTCGGCGCAGCGGCGCTGCAGCAGTTCCAGCAGTTCCTTGCGGCTCATCGCGGCGAAGCCCTGCCCGCCGACGGTGTGCTGCTCGCCTTTGAAGTGGATGTCGATGTCAGTCCAGCGGGCGAAGCGCTTAGACATGTACTCGGCAATCACGGTGTCCGCGTTGCCGATCCCGCCGAGGGTTTCGTCGCTGAACACGACGCCGAAGCCGAAGGTGTCACTCGCGGCGTTGCGTTCCCAGACGGTGACCTCGTGCGCCGGGTCCAGTTGCTTCATGAGGGCGGCGAAGTACAGTCCGCCGGGACCGCCGCCGATGATTGCGATTTTCATGTGGTGCCTCTCAGGCGTTCTGGGGTTCGGGGGCGGGGAGTTCGGTGGCCAGCTGCTCCCGCAGCCGGAAGTGCTGGAGTTTCCCGCTGGGGTTCCGGGGCAGCGCGTCGACGAAGTTCACCTGCCGCGGGTACTTGTACGGGGCGATGGTCTGCTTGACGAAGTCCTGGATTTCCTTGCGCTTCGCGTCGTCGGCCGGCACCCCCTCGCGGAGCACGATGAAGGCGCAGACCAGGCTGCCGCGTTCCGGGTCGGGCCGGCCGACGACGGCGTTCTCCACCACGTCCGGGTGCTGGTCGATTGCCGCCTCCACCTCGGGCGCGCCGATGTTGTAGCCGGAGGAGACGATCATGTTGTCCGAGCGGGCCTGGTAGTAGAAGTAGCCGTCGCCGTCGCGGCGGAAGGTGTCGCCGGTGACGTTCCAGCCGTTGACCACGTAGTCCGCCTGCCGGGAATCGTTGAGGTAGCGGCAGCCGGTGGGCCCGATCACGGCGAGCCGGCCGACGGCGTCCTCGCCTAGTTCCCGGCCGTCCTCGTCCAGGATGGTGGCGCGGTAGCCGGGGATGGCCGTCCCGGTGGCGCCGTCGCGGATGTCCTCGCCGGCGGCCGAAATGAAGACGTGCAGCATCTCGGTCGCGCCGATGCCGTTGATCAGTTTCAGCCCGGTCCGTTCGTGCACGGCGTGCCAGGTTTCGACGGGCAGGTGCTCGCCGGCGGACACGGCGGTGCGGAGCGTGGCCAGCAGGCCTTCGGCGCCTTCCTTGAGGATGGCCTTGTAGGCGGTCGGGGCGGTGAACAGGATGGTGGCCTTCGCGTTGTGCACTGCCTGGGCCAGCTCCACCGGGGTGGTGCGCTCGGTCAGCAGCGCGGACGCGCCGAAGCGCAGCGGAAACACCACGAGCCCGCCGAGGCCGAACGTGAAGGCCAGCGGGGGTGAACCGGCGAACACGTCCTCGGCGGTGGGCTTGAGGATGTGCCGGGCGAAGGTGTCCGCATTGGCGAGGATGTCGCGGTGGAAGTGCATGGTGATCTTCGGCGTGCCGGTGGTCCCGGAGGTCGGGCCCAGCAGCGCGACGTCGTCCGCCGCCGTCGGGACGGCGTCGAACTCTCCGCTCTTGGCGGCGCAGCGCGCGGTGAGGTCCGTGCCGGTGCTGCCCCCCATGGCCAGCACCGGCACGTCGTTTCCGGCAGCCTCCGCCAGATCGTCCAGGAACCGGTGGTCGCACAGGGCGGCGGCCGGCCGGGTCAGCTCGAGCAGGGTGCGAAGCTCCTTGGCGCGCAGGGCCGGCATGACCGTGACGACGACGGCGCCGGCCTTGAGCGCGCCGAGCCACGCCGCGACGAGCCACGGATTGTTCGGCGAGCGCAGCATCACGCGGTTGCCGGGGACGATCCCGAGGTCCTCCACGAGGACCTGCGCCACCTGGTTGGCGTGGCGCTGCAGTTCCCCGTAGCTCCACACCACGCCGTCCGGGGTGAGCAGGGCCGAACGGTCCGCGCCGAAGCGGCGGACGGCGTCGTCTATCAGCGCGCTGGCGGCGTTGAGCTGCCGCGGGTACTGCAGCTCCGGGAGGGTGAACTCCAGCGTGGGCCACTGCTCTGCCGGCGGCAGATTGTCACGCGCAAAGCTGTCCTGGTGCGCCGAGGGCGTCAGTTCCATTCCATGCCTTTCATATCGTCATTGATAGGTGGCGGGTCATCGATTGCTCCGGAACGGCCGTTTTGACCGTCCAAAAGGGCACCTACGGAGCAGCCGACATCCGGATCATGCCTTCCTGGACCACGGTGGCCAGCAGCCGGCCGCCCCGGTCGTAAAAGTGCCCCTGCGCCAGTCCGCGGTTGGCCTGCGCGGAGACGGCTTCCTGAACGTAGAGCAGCCAGTCATCCACCCGGCCCTCGCGGTGGAACCACATGGCGTGGTCGAGGCTGGCCGTGACCAGGCCGGGGTCGCCCCAGGCGTAGCCGTGGACCCGGAGCACGGGTTCGAGGATGGTGTAGTCGCAGACGTAGGCCAGGGCCGCCCGCTGCAGGTCCGGATCGTCCGGCAGCCGGTCGAAGGCCTTCACCCAGACGGCCTGGTGCGGCACCTGTTCCCCCTCGACGCTGAGGTAGACGGCGCCGGGGACGTGCCGCATGTCGAAACTGCGCCCGCCGGACCAGTAGGCCGCGGCGTCGCCGTCGACGCCGTCGAGCACCTCCGCGGAAGACGGCAGCGACTCGGGATCCGGGATGCCGGCCGGCATGGCCCGGGCGAATTCCTCGCCGGATTCCTCCGCGTGGAAGGAGGCCATGGCCACATAGACCGTCTTCCCGCCCTGGTACGCGCGGACCTGCCGGGTGGAATAGCCCCGCCCGTCGCGCAGCCGCTCCACCTCGTAACGGACCTCGGCACCGATGTCCGCCGGCCGCATGAAGTAGCTGTGCATCGAGTGCAGCGACCGGTCCTCCCCCACCGAGCGCATCGCGGCGGCTGCGGCCTGGGCCACCATGTCCCCGCCGTAGGCCTTGGGCCACGGCACATACTGCGTTGTGGCGGTGTAGGCCTCGTCGAGGAACGCCGGCTCGGCCGGCGTCAGCTCGAGGGCGGACAGCAGGATCTCCGAGGTGGGGCTCATACCCGGCGGTACCCTTCCAGCGTGGCATCGTCGACGTCGTCGAGGTTCACCACGATGTTCTCCGGGGTGCGCGCGGTGAGCCAGACGAGTTCCTCGGTGACGCTCATGTTCGCTTCCACGTGCGGCATGTACGGCGGGACGAAGACCCAGTCGCCTTCGGTCATGTCGATGAACTCCTTGTAGTCCTCGCCAAAGTAGATCCGGCCGTGGCCGCGCAGCACGTAGCCGCCGGTCTCTGCCTCGCCGTGGTGGTGCGGGAAGGAGCGGTAGCCTGGTTCGTTGCTGACCTGGCCGTACCAAATCTTGGTAGCAGGGGTGTGCTGCGTGCTGACGCCGGAGACCCGGACGGCGCCGCCGGACTGGCCGGTGTCGCGGTGCTCCTCACCCTTGCGGGTGACGACCGGGACAACTTTTTCGGTGATCTGTTCAGTCATGATGGTTCCTCTCAGGTGTTCGGTCAGAACTTGACGGGGTTGGTGAGCCGTCCGATGCCTTCGATCTCGGTGGTGACGACGTCGCCATCGTTCAGGAAGCGCGGCGGCACGGCTCCCATCCCGACTCCGCCGGGGGTGCCGGTGAGCACCACGTCGCCGGGACGGAGCCGGGTGAAGGTGGAAATGTAGGCAAGCAGGGCGGCTGCGGAGAAGACGAGGGTTTTGGTGTTGCCGTTCTGGACTTCCACGCCGTTGACCAGGCAGCGGACGCGCACGCCGGCTTCCGGGTCGCATTCCTCCGGCGTCACCAGCACGGGTCCCAGCGGGGTGGAGCGGTCAAACGCCTTGCCCTGGAACCACTGCAGGGTCCGGTTCTGCCAGTCGCGCAGCGAGATGTCGTTGGCCGCGGTGTAGCCGGCGATCGAGGCGGCCGCCTCGGCTTCGGACGCGTTGCGGAGCGGGGCACCGACGACGACGGCGAGTTCCGCCTCCCAGTCCACCTTGGCGCCGTGGCCGGTGAGGTCGATGGTCTCGTCGTCGCCGATCAGGGTGTCCGCGTACTTGGCGAACAGGGTGGGGTATTCGGGCAGCTCCCGGCCCATCTCCTGGATGTGGTCGGCGTAGTTGAGGCCGCAGCAGATGACTTTGCCCGGCCGGGGCAGCGGCGCCGCGAAGCGGGCGGAGCTGACCGGGATGAAGCCGCCCGGAAGCGCGGCCGAGGCGGCAGCCGCTGCCTGCTCCCGCCAGTCCGGGCTTTCGAGCAGCTCGTTGAGGTCCCGGGCGCCGAGCATGATGAAGCGGTCTCCCGCCTGCACGGCGGCCCGGGTGGCGAATCCTCCGGGGCCGTCGCCCGCCCCGGTGATGAGGGTCGCAAGTCGCATGGTTCAGTACTTCCGCTCGACGGCGGAACCGGCCTCGTTGCCGGTCCCGGTGGCGATCGCTGCGACGCCCCTCACGGGGTATGTCGACATTTTTACGGTCGTCACATATGCTCAACTTAACATGGTTTCGCCGGTTTGAATAGACCGGTTTTCGAACCCCGACTCAATGAGGAGCGCCATGAACCACAAGGTCATCAACCCCGCCGCACTTGCCAAGCCCTCCGGATTCGCCCATGGCGTCCTGGCCGGGAACACCGTGTACCTGGGCGGCCAGACGGCCATGGACGGCAACGGCGACATTGTCCCCGGCGGCATCGTTGAGCAGTTCCGGCAATGCTTCTCCAACGTCCTGACCACCCTCGCCGAGGCCGGCGGAATGCCCTCGGACCTGGTCAACGTGACCATCTACCTGACGGACGTTGAGGACTACCAGAAGAACGGCCGGGAGATCGGGCGGATCTGGCGCGAGATGGCCGGCACCGACTACCCGGCGATGGCCGGCGTCGGCGTGACCCGCCTCTGGCAGCCCGAAGCGCTGATCGAGATCCAGGCCATCGCGGTCGTGGCCGGGCAGGGCTAGGAGCGAGCGGCCGCCGGCCCCAGCAGCCGCTCGGCGTGCTGGCGGGCCGGACCGCTCAGGAGCCGGTGCAGCTCCGCAAAGATCCGTTCCGCGGTGAGCCCGTGCCAGCCCGCCGGGAGGAACTCCTCCGGCAGGCCCGGATCCAGGTACGGCAGCCGGCGCCACTGCGTGAGCAGCTGGACATAGTCGACAAAGGCGGCCCGGTCCGCGTCCGGGCCGGGCTGCGGCGCCGCCGGCGATTCCCAGCGCTCCAGCACCGGCGCGAAGCGCTCGACGAACTCCGTGTAGAGCTCCTCCAGCGCCGGCAGGTCCCACCACTGCGAGACCTTGTCCCGGACCTGGCCCCCGGTCAGGTGCTCGGCCGCGAAGAACTCCACGTACTCCGTCAGGCCGGCCCGTTCCAGCTGGTGCCGGATTTCCTCGTAGGTGTTGCCCGGGGCGATCCACAGGCCCGGCGTCACCGAGCCGAAACCCATCCGGGTAAGGGTGCTGCGCAACTGGTGCCGGAGGTGGCGCTGCGACTCGGGGACGGAAAAGGCGATGAGCAGCCAGCGGTCGGCCGCCGTCGCCCGCCGCGGCGAGAAGATGCGGCGGTCGCCTTCCTGGAACACGTCCTCCAGCTTCGGCGCGAGCCGGTAGGCGGCCACCCCGCCCTGCTTCACGCTCTCCAGCACGCCCCGGCGCTTCAGCCGCGAGACGGAGGACCGCACGCCGGAGGACTCGACGCCGAGATCATCCAGCATGGAAATCAGCACCGAAACCGGCAGGATCCCGCCGTTGGCCCGCCCGTACAGACCGTAGATGGTCACGATCAGCTGCTGGTGCCGTGGCGTCTGGCGGGGTGCGGCAGCCCCGGGGGCCGCATCGCCGGCCGCGGAGAACAGTTCCGGCGCGGATTCTTCTACCACCGGCGGCCTTCCCTGGAGAGAACAGTCATGGCTCTAGGCTATAGACCTCCGCCGCCGCCGGGGCCAGGACGCACCAAACGACCGGCTGCGCCGCGCCGGGAGCCGGTACGCGCCCGGCTACTGTTTCCCCATGAACAATCGTTTGGGCTGGCACCAACTGCCCGGCCAGGTCCGCTCCGCGGTCGAGGCCATCCTCGGCAGCCCGGTGGTGTCGGCAGACTCGCAGAGCGGCGGCTACTCCCCCGGCAGCGCCGACCGCGTGCTGACCAAAGCCGGTGACCGCTTCTTCGTCAAAGCGGTCGGCAGCGAGCCCAATCCCGATTCGCCGGGGCTCCACCGCCGGGAGGCCCGGGTGATGGAACTGCTTCCCGCCCACCTTCCGGTGCCGAAGTTGGCGGGGGTGTACGACGACGGCGACTGGGTCGCCGTCGTCCTGGCCGATGTCGAGGGCCGGCATCCCCGGCTCTCGGGAACCGAACTCCACCGCGTGCTCGACGCGGTGGACCTGTTCGCCGCGGCGCCGCTGCCTGCCGCCGCCCTTGCGGCGTTGCCGTCCCTGCCGGACGAGGTGCGCAGCGTCTTCGACGGCTGGAAGCGGCTGCGCACCGCCCCGTTCGCTGGCCTCGACCCCTGGGCGGCGGCGAACATCGCTGCGCTGGAATCGCTGGCCGCCGGGGGCGCCGACGCACTGCAGGGCGACCACCTGGTCCACGTCGACCTTCGAGCCGACAACATCCTGCTCACCGGGGACGGCGGCGCCGTGCTGGTGGATTGGCCGTGGGCGGCCCGAGGGGCATCCTGGTTCGATGCGCTCACGGTGCTGGTCGATGCGCGCGTCGGCGACCCGGGGTGCGACACGGAGGCGGCCCTGCGGCAGCACCGCGCCTTTGCGGGAGCGTCCACGGAGCACATCGACGCCGTACTGGCAGCTCTCGCCGGCTATTTCATCGACAGCTCCCGGGCTCCCGCCCCGCCCGGCATTCCGACGCTGCGGGAGTTCCAGCGGGCCGAGGGTGAGGCCTGCCTCTCGTGGCTCAGGGAGCGCCGCGGCGGCCGGCCGGGACTCGGCGTCGCTGTTCTGGGAAGTCCCCCGGCTGGGGTAAGGTAAGTTTCGTTGTTCCGCAGGAGCGGCCCAGGATCCTGGGCCATCCCGCTGCGGCTGTAGCTCAATGGTAGAGCGCTAGCTTCCCAAGCTTGATACGCGGGTTCGATTCCCGTCAGCCGCTCCAGTTCTCCTCCCCTTCCTGTCCCGCATCGCCGCCCCGCACCGCCGCCCCGGGGCCGGTTAGGTGGCTACCTGTATCGTCAGGAGTCAGGAACCTCTTCGGTTCCGCTACAGGAGCAATCATGGCTGACAAATCCCCCCGTCAAGCAGCATCCAAGAAATCCGCCAAGTCCATCAAGGAAAAGCGCGCCGACAAGAGGGCCGCCGCAGCGCCGCCCAGCTCCCTCGACAAAGTGACCGCAGCCAAGACGGCGAGCCCCAAAAAGAAGTGACCGGTTCCCCGAACCACCTCACCCTCGGCGTCCTCGCCGGCACGCGGAAGCCGGACGAGCGCCGCCTTCCCATCCACCCCCGCCACTTTGAACGCATCGCCCCGGAGCTCAGGCAGCAGCTGATCCTGGAAGAAGGCTATGGCGAGCGCTTTGGCGTTTCGGACGCCCACTTGGCCGGCCTCGTGGGCGGCATCGTGCCGCGGGACCAGCTCCTCGCCGACGCCGACGTCGTCCTCCTCCCCAAGCCGCAGCCCGCGGACCTGGCCGAGCTTCGTGACGGGCAGGTCCTGTGGGGCTGGCCGCACTGCGTCCAGGACACGGCGATCACCCAGCTGGCGATCGACAAGAAGCTCACGCTGATCGCCTTCGAGGCGATGAACCACTGGGCCAGCGACGGCGGCTTCGGCCTGCACGTCTTCCACAAGAACAACGAGCTCGCCGGCTACTGCTCGGTGCTGCACGCCCTGGCCCTCACGGGTACCACCGGGGACTACGGGCGCAGGCTCAGTGCCGTGGTCATCGGCTTCGGCGCCACCGCCCGCGGAGCGGTGACGGCCCTCAACGCCCACGGCATCCACGACGTGCAGGTGCTGACCAACCGCGGGGTCGCGGCGGTGGGTTCACCGATCCATTCGGTGCGGATCGCGCAGTTCGACCACGACAACGAGGCGCCGTTCCTGAGCGAAGTCATCACCGAACGAGGCCGGGTGCCGCTGGCACCCTTCCTCGCGGAGAGCGACATCGTGGTCAACTGCACCCTGCAGGACCCGAATGCCCCGCTGACGTATCTGCGCACCGAGGACCTGGCTGCTTTTAGTCCGGGCAGCCTGATCGTGGATGTGTCCTGCGACGAGGGGATGGGCTTTAGCTGGGCGAAGACCACCACCTTCACCGAGCCGATGTTCACGGTAGGCGACCACATCGACTACTACGCGGTGGACCACAGCCCGTCCTACCTCTGGAATTCGGCCAGCTCGGAGATCAGCGAGGCGTTGCTGCCGTTCCTGGAGACGGTGCTCGCGGGACCCGCAGCCTGGGACGGCAACGAAACCATCCGCCGCGCGATCGAAATCCGCGACGGTGTGGTGCTCAATCCCGATGTGCTGGAGTTCCAGCAGCGGGAGCCGGACTACCCCCACCTGCCGGTGGCCGGCTAGCGTTTTCGCGCTGCTTCCGGTTTTCTGCGCCGTTTTCGGACAGCCGCTACGCCGATCCGCGTAGCGGCTGTCCTTTTTCGGTGCGGAAAGCTAGGCGGCGACAATCCGCAGCAGCCGCCGGCGGTCCTTCAGGTTCACCTTCAGCATCAGCTGGCCGCGCCGGGCCAGCACGACGGCGACCGCCGCCGCCGCAAGTGCCGGCACCCCGCCGGAAACCAGGATCGCCGTGTGCGGATCCAGGTGCTCGGCCAGCGAGCCCATCAGTGGGCCGCCGATGGCCTGGCCGCCGATCAGCACCATGATGTACAGGCTCATCACCCGGCCGCGTATCCCCAGGTTGGCGCTGACCTGCACCAGCTGGTTGGCGGCGGTGAGGAACATCAGGCACCAGAAGCCGGCCAGCACCATGGCTACGCCGAACCACTCCATCGAGGGAGCCGCGGCGGCCAGGCAGAGCATCAATCCGTACATCCCGGCGCCCAACACCACGGAGCGCAGCCGGAGCTGGCGCCGCCGCGCGGAGGTGATGGCCCCGGCCAGCGCCCCGAGCGCCACCAGGGCATTGAGCAGGCCGTAGCCGCTGGCCCCGGCGTCGTACACGTGGTCGGCGAAAGCCGCCAGCAGCACCGGCAGGCTCATCGCGAACACCGCGACGAAGCCGGCCATCAGCCAGGGCCAGTAGATCGTGGGTTTGCCGAGGGCATACCGCAGTCCTTCCCTGAGCATGCCCTTCCGCTTGGCGGCGGGCAGCGTGAGGTGCAGCTCGTCCTTGCGCAGGACCAGCAGCATGGTCACCGTGGAGCAGCACGCGACGGCGTTGGCGGCGAAGGCCCAGCCTGCCCCGACCGCGCCCAGCAGCACACCGGCGAAGGCCGGGCCGATCAGGCCGCCGAGCTGGAAGATCGTGGAGTTCACGCTGATGGCGTTGCGCAGGTAGGCCGGGCCCACGAGTTCGTTGACGAAGACCTGCCGGGCCGGCTGGTCCAGGACCGTGACCAGGCCCAGCGTCAGGGCGATCGCGTAAACGTGCCAGACCTCGATCCGCTGGCTCAGCGCCAGACCCGCAAGGAGCGCCGCCAGCACGGCGGCGACGGACTGGCACAGCATGAGGATCCTGCGCTTGGCGAAACGGTCCGCCATCATGCCCGCCCAGGGGCCCAGGAACAGTGAGGGCAGGAACTGAAGGGCCACGGTGACGCCGACGGCGGTGACGGAGCCGGAGAGCTGGAGGACCAGCCAGTCCTGCGCGATGCGCTGCATCCAGAGCGCCACCACGGCGATGAAGTGGCCAATCGCGAAGATCCGGAAGTTGCGGACCTTGAGCGAAATGAAGGTGTGCCGCCACGGCAGCCGCTCGCTAACGACGCCGATCGGCTGCGTGGTGGGCGGGGTGGCGTGGGGCAGGGTGACCTGCCGGAGTTGTTCGTGCTGCGGTTCGGCGGCCTGGAAAGGCGGAGGGGGTGCCACGGAAAGTCCTCAAGGGAGCGGGTCAACGGGGTGCCCTTAACGCTATGCTGGCCCGAAACGATTATGGAAGGCGATTCTGCATATAACTAGCATCACGAATCGCAATGGGGGACTGAGAATGGACCGGTACGTTGACCGATTGGCCGGGAGGCCGCATGTTTGAACCCGCCCAGCTTCGGTCTTTCCTGGCCGTGGCCGAGACGCTCAGCTTCACGCGGGCGGCCGAGCGCCTGGGCCTGGCGCAGCCGACGGTCAGCCAGCATGTCCGGAAGCTGGAAGCCGCGGCCAGGCGAACCCTGATTGCCCGCGACACCCGCGACGTGCGGCTGACGGACAACGGCGATGCCATGGCAGGCTTCGCGCGCAGTATCCTCGCGGCCCACGATTCCGCGGCCCGCTACTTTTCCGGTTCGGCGATGCGCGGCCGGCTGCGCTTCGGCACGGCGGACGACCTGGCGATCACCGGACTGCCCCGCATCCTGCGCGAGTTCCGCCAGATCTACCCGCAGATCAACCTCGAACTCACGGTGGGCCAGAGCGACCAGCTGTACAAGCGGCTCAACGCCGGCCAGTTGGACCTCGTTTTCGTCAAGTGGGTCGCCGGCGCCAAGGACGGCACCGTGGTGCAGCAGGACTCCTTCGCCTGGGTGGGGCTTGAGCAGACCTCCCTGGACCCGGGCCATCCCGTGCCGTTGATCGCCTACCCGGCCCCCAGCCTCAGCCGGAAGCTTGCCATCGATGCCCTGGAAGCCACCGGCCGCACCTGGCGGATCACCTGCACCACGCGCCAGATCAGCGGGGTGCTGGCCGCCGTCCGCGCCGGCATCGGCGTCGCCGTGATGCCGTCCTCCCTCGTTCCGGAGGACCTGAAAATCATCACCCGGCGTTTCGACCTGCCGAGCGTCGGCGACGTCGACTTCACCCTGATCCGCAATCCGCTGGCCAACACCGAGGTCATCGAGGCCCTCACCCAGACCATCGTGGGACGCGCCCTCAACCGCTCCACCTAGTCCGCGGGCCCCGGGGTACCTACGCAGCCGGCACCGCGGTACCTGCCCCAAAATACTTGGCTGGCCGGGTCAGTACGCAGCCATTGAACGCGGGTGGTACTTGTCCTATCCTGACTGTGTTGAAGGTCAAGCAGAGGCCCGCCACCACGATTTCGACACAACGAACGTTGTCGCTGGTTGCTGCCATACCGCTATGGCGGCAGTCCGCGGGAACTTGTTCGGGATAGGCCAGCAATGACGCCAGCCATAAACCGTCCCCACCCCACCATGCGATCGGGCGCCTTGCGGCACGGCCGCCCGTTGGCTCCGGCCCGGCCGCTGACGGCGGCGCCGCCGCTCGATGCTGTGCCGCATCCGCCCCTGGGCCGCCTCGACCCGCACGCTAGCCCCGTCCGCGCCGACGAGGACTACGTCGGCATCCCGTTCTGTGAGCGGTGCGGGACGGATGAGTTTGTCTACCTGGAGTCGTTCGTCCCCGCCAAGCACCGCCGCGACGGCTCGGTCAGCAAACTGGGCGAGGTGGCCTACTTTTGCTCCGGCTGCGAGGATTTCTCCGCACACGCCGTTCCGGCGTCCTGGGTGCCGCCCGGCTGGTATCTCGGCTGAGCGCCCCTTAAACGGCCGTCGCCGCCGTGGCCCGCACTTTGCGTGCGGTCACGGCGGCGACGCTGTCTGACCGGGGCGTGCCCGGTGGATTGCCTAGACCAGGCCGTCCGAGAGGTGGTTGGCGGTGCCGAAGCGGTGCGCCGTGATGCTGACGGCCTGCTCATGCAGGAACGGCAGCAGCTCCACCCGCCCGGCCTCCGTCACCGGGTGCGAGTAGACCGCCAGGTCGGGGCGGCCGCCGGTCGCCTCGGCCAGCGC
>Ga0164309_10000594_pt1 | contig 19580 bp, 14 predicted proteins | sample Whisoiple_247_MG_FD_109984 | JGI IMG/M metagenome (GOLD analysis project Ga0164309, IMG submission 109984) | Soil microbial communities amended with fresh organic matter from upstate New York, USA - Whitman soil sample_247_MG | ecosystem: Environmental > Terrestrial > Soil > Unclassified >...
CTACCCCTCGAGCCGCTTTGAACGCTCCCAGAGATTGACCGCCGAGCCGCAGAGGCCGCAGAGATCTGAGGGAGATTTTTTGGTTTCCCGATCAACGTCGTCGTCGCGCGTTGTCACGACGCAACTCGTCGCTCAGAGGAAACCCTATCTCCTCTGTCTCCGATCTCTGCGTCCTCTGCGGCTCAGCGGTTAGTCCTCTTCCTTCTTCCTCGTCTGCGACGCCGAAGGCTGCGCCGCTATGCGGCGTGACGCGGCAAGACGCTCGAGCTCGCGGAAGCTACCCCTCGAGCCGCTTTGAACGCTCCCAGAGATTGACCGCCGAGCCGCAGAGGCCGCAGAGATCTGAGGGAGATTTTTTGGTTTCCCGATCAACGTCGTCGGCGCACGTTGTCACGACGCAACTCGTCGCTCAGAGGAAACCCTATCTCCTCTCTCTCAGATCTCTGTGGCCTCTGCGGCTCAGCGGTTAGTCCTCTCCTTCTTCCTCGTCCGCGACGCCGAAGGCTGTGACGCGACACGCCGTGACGCGTGACCATCAATAAAATCAGATCACTGCTTGGTGGCGAGCACGAAGTATTCGACGTTGCCTTTGGGGCCGGGCACATCGGAATCTGCGCCACCTTGGACGTTGAAGCCGGATTCGCGGACGGCGGTGAGTACGTGTTCGATGGCGGCGCTGCGCACGTTTTGATCGCGGATGACGCCGCGGCTTTTGCGGGCTTCGTCGCGGCCGACTTCGAATTGCGGCTTGATCATCGCGAGTAGCCGCGCGCCGGGAGAGAGCCAGCTGCTGATCGCGGGTAGCAGCTTTTCTAGGCTGATGAACGAGGCATCGACCACGACGAGATCCAGGCGCTCGGCGAATACGTCGGCTGCCAGGTGGCGCGCGTTCGAGCGGTCCATCACGACGACGCGCGGATCGAGCACGAGCTTGTGCGCGAGCTGGCCTTGGCCGACGTCGATCGCGTAGACTTTGGCGGCGCCGCGTTGCAACAAGCAATCGGTGAAGCCACCGGTGGATGCGCCGACGTCCGCACAGATCGTGCCTTCGACGTTGCACGCGAGCGCGTCGAGCGCGCCTTCCAACTTGTGACCACCGCGCGACACGAAGCGCTCGGGCTCGCGCACCGTGAGCTCGATGTTTGGATCGAGCTCGGTGCCAGCTTTGTCGATGCGGCGCTCGCCGCTGTACACTTTGCCGGCGAGGATCAACGCTTGCGCTTGGGCGCGCGTGGGGGCGAGCGCGCGTTCAACGAGCAGGAGATCGATGCGTCGTTTGGCCGGCACGTGCGCACCGTACTCAGTGACGCGGCGCGTTGCCGAGTATTTGCTCACTCGAAACAATCCGATTCACGATGCGCGGCCATGAATACTGCCAAATTTGCGATCGGGCTGATGGTTGCGGGCGTAGCGCTGACGGCGGTTCCCGCCGCCCGGGCAGCGGAGGGAACGGCGGAGGCCACGACGACTTCGACGACGACCACCACGACCACGGCGCCGGTCGCCACCCCGAGCGATCCGGCCACCACGCCGCCGGCGCCCACGCAACGCGGCATGACTCTGCCCGGCGCAACGCCAGAGCCCGCCGTCGAGACGACCGATCACGCGGCCGTCGTTCGGCGCTTTGGCATTGGCTACATGGGCCGCCGCACGATGACCATCGATCCCGCAGGCAACACGGTGGATGCGCCGATCATCGGTGTTCGCTACTGGCTCGATCCGATGATCGGCATCGATGCTGGCATTGGGCTTCTGTTCAGCGGCGGTTCGAACAAGATGGGCGACACGAGCACCGACCTGCAGGGCTACACCGTGTTCATGTTGCACGGCGGTGTGCCGCTTGCCCTCGCGGGCTCGAAGCACTTCAGCTTTCAAGTGATCCCGGAGCTCAACTTCGGTGTGTCAGGCTCCAAGACCCCGCCTGCCGCGGCAGGTGGACAAGGCAACGACTTGAGCGGCATCCACTTCGACCTTGGCGCGCGCGCGGGTGGTGAAATCCAATTCGGCTTCATCGGTATTCCTGAGCTTTCACTGCAAGCCGGCGTGGGCGTCGCGTTCAACTACGATCACGCGAAGACCACCCCACCCGGCGGCGGCGCCGCGACCTCGCGGAACACGACCTCGTTCGGCACCTCGGTCGGCAACAACCCGTGGAACATCTTCACCAGCAACATCGCGGCGCTGTATTATTTCTGACGCGGAGGCTGTGATGTTCGACAAGCGCTCTTTGCTGACTGTTCTCGTGTGTTGCGCGCTGCTCGGCTGCGGTGGCGGCGGGCCTCGGCCGCTCCCCGAGCCGACACAGGATCCAAAGCCCGATCCGCAAACCCCGGTGATCGGTGGCCAAGAGCCAGCCCCGAACGGCCAGAACCCGGTGCTCGCCGCCGACCTCGGCGGCGAAGCCAGTGGTGGTGGCGAGGGTGGCGCTTCGCCCGACGATCACTGAGCTTCGCCAGCGCACTTTGTCGAAGGGCCGCGGGATTTCCTGCGGCCCTTCGTTTGCTTTGTTCAGGGCGTGCGCATCGATGGCGTGCTTTTGGCGGCAATTGCCGCGGTCGCTGGTGGCGTGTGCGCGGTTTATCCCGTGCCCACGCTGCTCTGCTTGGGCTGTGCGGCGCTGCTGTTGTGCTTCGAGATCGGCTGGCGAACCGCGGGCTATGTGTTGCTGTTCTTCGCGCTTGGTGCGGCTCGTGGCGTCGAAAGCGTTCGTCACTTCGAGGCCACGCGCATTCTACTGCGCGATGCGATTGGCCCGCCCAGTCGTTGTGATCTGAGCGCCACCGTTGCCGCTTCCCCGGTTTGGTCTGACGGCAGCGCGAGCTTCGTGGCCGAGGTAACGCGCGCCGATTGTGAGTCTCGGCTGCTGCCGGTGCCCTTTCGTGCGCGCTTGCACGGCGGTCCAGACACCCTCGCGCGTGACGACCGGGTGCACGTGATCGCCGATCTGGCTCCCGTGCAGCTATTTCGTAACTTGGACACGGCCGATCCCACGCCCTCGGCCGCGCGTCAGAACATCGTGCTCACGGGTGGTGTGCTTTCGCTCGACGTCACGGAGCGTCATTTCGGCTTACGCACCCTGATCGACCGCGCGCGTGCTCGCGCGCGCCAACGGATTGTGCTGACCTTTGCGCCTGCGGCAGCGGGCATGGCGCGTGCGCTCGTGCTCGGCGAGAGCGACCTCGATCCGGAAGACGCTCAGGCGTTTCAGAAGAGCGGCCTCTCGCACATGCTCGCGGTGAGCGGGACGCACTTGGTGTTCGCGGTGGTGGCCATCGTGCAGGCGTTGTGCTTCGTGCTGGCGCGCGTTCAGCTTCTTGCGGCGCGCTGGGTGGTGGCGCGCTTTGCGAGTGGCGTGGGCCTGGTTTTGGCGCTGATTTATGCTGACTTTGCTGGCGGGAGCAGCTCGGCATGGCGCGCGGCGTTCATGCTCTCGGTGGCGTTTGGTGCGCGCGCCCTGGGCCGCAAACCGCTCACCGTGCGCAGCTTTGGGCTATCCACCTTGGTCTTCGCGCTGCTCGATCCGCTGTGCGCGTTCGATTTGTCGTTCATGCTGTCGGTAGCGGCGACCTCGGGCTTGATCTGGCTTGGCCGACCCATGGCCGAGCGCTGCGAGCGAATCGCCTCGCGTCCGTTGCGCTTCTTGGCGACGAGCTTTGCCACGACACTGTCGGCGACCATTCCGTGCGCGCCGCTCTTGGCGCTCCTGGCTTCGGGCATCACTCTGGCGGGACTCGTGGCCAATGTGCTCGCGTCGCCGCTCGGCGAATCAGTGGCGTTGCCGTTGTGCCTCGGACACCTGCTTTTGTCGCCTATTCCGGCGTTAGAGCGTGGGGCTGCGCTGGTCGCTTCGGGCGCGCTCTTGGTCGTCAAGCGCATCGCCTGGCTGAGCGCAGACGCAAGTTTTCTCGCGCTCACGTTGCCCGAACCAGGGCGGTTTCAGTTGAGTGTGATCGCGGCGTTTGGTTTTGGTTGGTGCGCGCTGCGCAGCAAAGCGTTTCATGGACTCGGCCGGTCCGTGCGTCAGCGCTTACTGATCGCGTGGGCCGCAGCTTCGGTGGCAGCATTCACGGGGCTCGAAGCAGCGACGCGGCGCGCGGGCACACCGCACGGCGTGATCCGCGCTAGCGCCCTCGACGTCGGTCAGGGCGACTCCAACCTGATCGACTTGCCCAACGGTGCCTGCATTTTGATCGACGGCGGCGGATTCGTCGGCAGTCCGGTCGATCCGGGCAAAGCGGTGGTGCTGCCCGTGTTGCGCGCGCGCCGGCGCACCCGCGTGGATGTGGTCGTACTCAGCCACCCGCATCCGGACCACTTCACGGGCCTGGCGAGCGCGCTCGAACAGCTGGAAATCGGCGAATTTTGGGACTCGGGTCAAGGCGAGGCCGAGGGCGCGGGGCCGGTGTACGCCGACCTTCTGCGCACGCTGCGCGCACGTGGCGTGCCGATTCGTCACCCAGAAGAGTTATGTGGCAAACCGCGCGATTTCGCTGGCGCCGAGGTGCGCGTGCTCGGGCCTTGTCCATCGTTCACGCCGCACCGCGGTGCCAACGACAATTCGCTCGTGATCTCCGTCGCCTACGGTCAGCGTCGCTTCTTGTTCACCGGTGACGCCGAGCGTGAAGAAGAGGCCGAGCTCGTCCAAGCGCATGCCGCCGAGTTGCGCGCGGACTACTTGAAGGTCGGTCATCACGGCAGCCGCACCTCGACGAGTGACGCCTTCTTGTCGCTGGTGGCGCCGTCGCTCGCGACGCTTTCGTGTGGCGTGCGGAACCGCTTTGGACACCCGCATTTGCCGACGGTGGAGCGGCTCGCGGCGCATCAGGTGCGCGCACTGCGTCTCGATCGCTCGGGCTCCGTGGAAATCCAGAGTGACGGCCAATCGCTGTCTGCGCGGGCCACGCGCTTGCCGCTGTGACGTCGCGGGAGGTTTGGAGAGGGGATAAACCGCCGAGCCGCAGAGGCCGCAGAGGCCAGAGGGAGATTTTTGGGGGTCGCGATTCACGTCGTAGGCCTCGTGGGATGCGACGTGAACGACCGTGATACGAAAACCCCTATCTCCTCTCTTTCAGATCTCTGCGGCCTCTGCGTCTCTGCGGTTTGTCCCTCCCTCTCGCTCGTCCGCGACGCCGTTTGGGCGCGCGATCGAGGCGCGGCAAAGCTCTGGGCACTCCCTGAGTTTGAACCGCCGAGCCACAGAGGCCGCAGAGATCAGAAAGAGATTTTTGGGGGCCGCGATTCACGTCGTAGGCGGGGGACACGACGTGAACGACCGCGATACGAAAACCCCTACCTCCTCTCTCTCAGGCCTCTGCGGCCTCTGCGGCTCGGCGGTTCAATCTTCTCGAGGCGCTCAGAGTCTTTCGAGGTTCTGCTGCGAGCTTGATGGCGCATTCCGCGGACGTATTTGCGGCGGGAACAGGGTGGGCTTCGAGGTGCGGGGCTGGATCGTGAGCGCCCACCTTCTCGAGGAAGACGGGCGCGAGTGGTTCTTGCCGTGGGCGCGGGTGTACGCGAGACTGAGCTGTGCCTGAATTTTTGCCGCCCGAAGTGAAGCCGCTGATTAGCGCCGAGCGCATCGCCGCTCGCGTCAACGAACTCGCCGCAGAGATCTCGCGTGACTACGCGGGGCGCTCGCTGGTGTTGCTGAGCGTGCTCAAGGGCAGCTTCGTGTTCGCCGCCGATCTCGCGCGCGCCATCGATTTGCCGGTGCGCATGGAGTTTCTCGGCGTTCGCAGCTACGGTGACGACACGAAATCGAGCGGTGTGGTGCAGATCACGCAGGATCTGACGCGGCCAGTCACCGGTGACGATCTCGTGATCGTCGAAGACATCATCGATACGGGGCTGACGATTTCGTATTTGCGCGAGCAGCTCAAAGGGCGCAATCCGGCGTCGGTCAAGGTCGCTTCGCTGCTCCATAAGCCGGCGCGTATTCAGCGCGCGGTCGAGATCGATTACCTCGGCTTTACGATCGATGACGTCTTCGTGGTGGGCTACGGGCTGGACTACGCCGAGCGCTATCGCAACTTGCGCTACTTGGGGGTGCTCGATCCCTCACAAACTGCGGGGAAGTAGGCGCCAACCGAGTAGGCGGCTGCACGGCGATTGCCAACTCGAATGACGAACGAGCGCGAGCATTCTCGGCGAAGTACGATTGGCTCGGTCTTTGCTCGGAGTCGACGAGAGAACGAAATGACACGAACGCAGCGCACGCAGGTCGGTTTTTGGTTGCTGGCGCTGACCTGGGCGCTCGTGGGCTGCGGTGGGCGCGTGATCGACGACTCCGGCGCGGGCACCGTGGCGAATGGCGGTTCAGCGCCGTCGGGCAAGGGCACGGGCACCGCAGGTAAGTCTGGGACCTCGCAGCCATCGACCAGGCTTCCGTCGACGCAACTGGGCGATTGCATGCCGGGCTTCGTACGCGCAGAGAACCTGCAGCTTCCCTGTCGTTGGCTCACTGAGTCTGGACTGTGTTTCGAAAAGACGGAAGACGCGTGCGCCTGCATTTGTCCGATCGATCGCGATAGCGTGTGCGCGCACGGCTTCGACGGCGGCCCCAATGACGCGAAGCTCGTCGTTTGTGACTGATCCGCGTCCGTTACTCGCGTTCTTCGGGCTTGGTGGGCGCGGGTGCGGTGGGTGCCAGTTCGGGCTCGAGCTCACCGCGCAAGCGGCGGAGTCGTTCACCAATGGCCTTTTCCAAGCCTTGCTGCGTGGGCTCGTAGAAGCGCGCTCCGATGAGCTCATCGGGCAGGTAGGTCTCGCCAGGCACGAAGCTGCCGTCGCGGTCGGGCGGATATTGATAGCCTTGGCCGTAGCCTTCGGTCTTCATCAGCCGCGTAACGGCATTGCGTAGCTTCTTCGGTACGGGGAGCGCGCCGCGCTCGTCGATGGCGGCTCGCGTGGCGCCGATCGCGCGTTTTACGGCGTTCGATTTGGGGCAGCTCGCCAAGTACAAGCAAGCGTGAGACAGCGGGAACATGCCCTCGGGCAGGCCCATGCGGCGAAACGCAGCGTCCGCATTCACGGCGACTTCGAGCGCGCGTGGATCGGCGTTGCCCACGTCTTCGCTGGCGAAGATCATCAACCGGCGCAGCAAGAACAAGGGATCGTCGCCCGCGTCGAGCATGCGAAACAGCCAGTACAGCGCTGCGTCCGGGTCGCTGCCGCGTAAGGATTTGATCAGCGCGCTGGCGACGTTGTAGTGCTCCTCGCCCGACTTGTCGTAGAGCAACGTGCGCGACTCGCCTGCGCGCTCCACGATGCTTGCGTCGAGCACCGCCGAGCCTTCGGGTACCAGTGAGACCGCGACTTCGAGCAGGCCGAGGGCGCGCCGTGCGTCACCGCCGGCGACCTTGGCGATCGCCGCGAGGGCTTCGGTTTCGGCGTTCACTCCGCGATCGCCTAAACCGCGCTCGGAGTCGCTCAGTGCGCGCTCGAGCAACGCGATGATGTCGGCTTCTTTCAAGCCTTCGAGCCGGAATACGCGGCAGCGCGATAGAACTGCCGCGTTGACCGAAAAGGACGGGTTTTCGGTGGTGGCACCGATCAGCGTCACCGTGCCGTTTTCGACGTGCGGCAAAAAGGCGTCTTGCTGACTGCGGTTGAAGCGATGGATCTCGTCCACGAACAGCGTCGTGCCGCGGCCTTGGTAGGAACGTCGTTCGCGCGCAGCCTCGATGATCGCGCGTAGCTCTTGCACGCCACCCAAGACCGCGCTGAAGGCGACGAATTCCGTCTTGGTCAGACGCGAAATGACGTGCGCGAGTGACGTCTTGCCCGACCCAGGTGGCCCCCACAAAATCAAGGACGGCACGCGGTCGCGTTCGATGGCCTCGCGCAACAAGCGCCCGCCGCGCAGCAGCGACTCTTGCCCGAGCACTTCTTCCAGCGTGCGCGGTCGCATGCGTTCGGCGAGCGGCGCAGGAGGCGCGGCGAGGTGTCCGCGTCGCGCAGCTGCCTCGAGCAGGGTCGGTTCTTTGCTGGGTGGGTGACCGCCGCGGCGCGCCACTCAGCGCTCCGCTCGGGGGCGCTCGCCGAAGATCGCGGTGCCCACTCGCACGATGGTCGCGCCCGCAGCAACGGCGTACGCAAGGTCCGCGGTCATGCCCATGCTTAGCTCGGGCAGGCGTTGAGCGCCGCCGTGCACATCGCGTAAACGTCGCAATTCGTCGAAGTATGGCCGAGATCCGCTCGGCTCTTCCGTGTGCGGCGGCACGCACATCAGTCCGAGCGAGCGCAGGTGCGTGGCCTCATCCAGCGCATCCAGAAGCGAAGCCAGCGCTTCGGGAGCGCAGCCGCTCTTTTGTGCCTCACCGCCCACGTTCACTTCGACCAGCACTGGTAGGCGCGATTCGCCCGAAGCGAACGCGCGGGCTCCGCTGAGCGACAGACCGCTGGCTCGCTTGTCGAGCTCGCGCGCCAGCTCGATCGAATGCACGGTGTGGATCAGCGACGCGAGCGGGGCGACCGCGCGCGCCTTGTTGCGCTGCAGATGCCCAATCATGTGCCAACGCAGATCGCTCAAGTCGGCGAGCTCGGCCGCCTTCTGCTCCAGCTCCTGCACGTAATTTTCGCCGAAGTCGCGCTGGCCTTCGGCGTACGCGGCGCGAATTGCGCTCGCGGGTTGGAACTTGGAGACCGCCACCAAGCGCGCAGAATCCGGCGCGCGGTCCGCGCTGGCCAAGGCTTCGGCCAACTGCGCGCGCACTCGATTCAAGCCTAGGGCGACTGCCTCCACGATCGCCTCAGTTGGCCGACTTCTTCAGTTCGATGCTGGCGGTGCGTACGTGCAGGCTGTCGCCGCTCGAAGCTTCGATCGAGCCTTTGAAGCCGTCCCCGTCGCGCGTCGCGATCAGCACGCCGTGGAGGCCCGCGTCGTCCGACGGTGACAGCTGGACGCGCAGTGTGTCCTCCTCGACTTTGCCGCTGACATGGCCGGCGCCGAGCGCGCCTTCGCTCGTGCCGTCAACCTGGCCCGCGTCGTCAATCTGGAGGGTGAGTTTGCCGGGGCCGCTCGCTAGCTTGCCGTCGTCCTTCGACCACTCTTTGATTGCGCCGACTTTGACGTCGACCGTTGCCACCTTGGCTTGATATTCCCCGGAAAAACCGCCAGAAAACCAGGGTTTTGCTTTCGCGGGAGCAACTGCAGGGGCGCTGCTGGCCGTAGCGGAAGCGGCGGCGGACGCAGCGGGAGTCGCGTCAGCCGCAGGGGTCTTGTTGCACGCGACAGTTCCGACCAGCGCGCCACAGGCGAAAACAATCACGGCACTTCGTAGCTGACTCATGAACGAACGATCTCCCGAATGCGCACACCGAGCTCACCTTCCAAGTTGACGAGCTCACCGCGCGCCACTTCACGCCCAGCAACGCGCAGCACCACCGGTTCGGCAATGCGCCGGCCGCTCTCGATCACGTCGCCCGGGCCGAGTTCAGCCCATTCGCGGGCGCTCATGGTTACCGCGCCGATTTCGACACGCACGACCACCGGTGAATCGAGCACCGCATCGCTCAGCGACGCTTCGGGTTTTTCTGGATCTGGCATGAGCTCATCAGCATCCGGCACTAGCGGGATGCTGCCTCCCCGTATCACGATTTTACCGTCGCGCGACAGCGCGCCCCGCACGCCTCGGTCTTGCGCCGGCGCAGCGAGAGCCACCGTGCCCGCACCAGCCACATCGAGCCACAAGCCGGGACCAGGAAACCAGGCGTTTCCAGGGACGAAATCGGCCAACGCGCTGCGCTCGGCCAAGCTGCAACCAACCACGACGGGTACTCGAATCGGCAATTCGCCGAGGTCGGCCAAAGCGGTCGCGCGTGTCGCTGTGAGTTCCGTGAGCTGGAGCGCGAGTACGGCTTGATACGCCGTGCCGTCGAGCAGCACGCTGGCTTCGACGAAGACGTCCCGCGCTCGCTCTTTGGCTTCGCTTGCTTCGAGCAAGTGCAGAGTGCCACGGGCGCCCGCGCGCCGAGCCACCTCGAACACTAGCGCATGCAGCGCACCGGAAAGTGAGTCGTCGAGCGCACCGCGGTTGCTCAAAGCGATAGGCCGGCGCAACACGCGCGCCAGTGCATTGACCGCGAGCTCCGGCTCGACTGCGAGCGCACAGCGGACACCGCTGTCCCCGAGTTCGAAGCCCAGCTCCGTCAACGGCCGCCGCTGCGGCGCCGTAGCGCCGATGCGCTGCACGATGATCGTGACCTCGCCCTCGGTGAGGTCGCCGAGGGCCTTGCCCAGGCGCAACGGATCGAGCACCGCTTGCACTTGGCGTCGCGCGCGTGCGGCTCGCCGTACGGTCTCACGGGGCACGCTCTCGAGCGTGTTCCAGGGGTAGGCGGTGACTCGGCGCGGGCTCATGCAGCGCGCATGGTAGCGCGGGCGCGTGCCCCTTGCCTGGGCAGTATTTGCTAATAGATATCCAAGGTTACGAGGTTATCCACAGCTGTCACACAGCCCTGTGGAAGGACCGCCATGATAGCTTCGGCGAATGCTTCTACGGCTGTCCGTTGCGCCGCTCTGCATGTCTCTGCTGCTCCTTCCCGCAATCGCCGCAGCTCAGCCCCCAGCGGGCGCCGCGGCTGAGCCGGCGTCCGGAGTGGCGGTCGAGGCCGCGACGACCGCGAAGAGCGAAGGCGCCCCCGAGGTGCGACGTGATCCGCGCGGCGTGAAAGGCATCAGCCCGTTCACCGAAGCGCTCAAGCGGGGTGACGCCGCCGTGCTCGCGCGCGACTTCGACGCCGCCATCACCGCGTATCGCGACGCGCTCGCCAAAGAATCGGAGAACGCGCTCGCTTACTATCGGATTGCCGAGGCGCAGCTGCTCAAGGGCGACCTGAAGGAAGCCGAGACCGCGCTCAGCGCGGGACTACGCGTTGTCGGTGCCGCCAACCCGAGCTTGAAGGCAAAGTTGCAATTTTTGCTTGCTGATCTGCGTGAGCGGCAAAAGGCCTACGACGAAGCCAGCGCCAAATGGGCCGAGTACGAGGCCTTCACGACTGCGCAGAAGGACGCGCAGGGGTTCCCTGCCTCCGGCGCCGAGCGCAAGAAGGTCGTCGAAGCTTGGAAGAAGCTGAGCGCCGATTCGGCGGCGGTAAAAGCCCGCATCGAAAAGGGTATGCAAGCGGCGGACGAAGCCGTGCGCAAAAGCTCGAAGTAATGATGCGGCGCCGAAGCGCCGCACACCTCACTGCACTTTCACTCGCACGCTTTGCGATAGCGCGTCATCCGCGCGCCGCGCGAAGGCGAGGAAGCGCGGGTAGTCTTTGGGCTGTACGCGCCCGGCGGGCAAGTTCACTTCGCGCACCAAGGTGAGCTCGCCCGGCTTGGCCGTATCGGCGACCTTCACGAAGCGATCTCCGTCCGCGATCGTCTGTGGCGCTGCGTCGTTCACCAGCACTGCGCCGTTTGGCAGCACGAGCTTTAGGTTGATTTCGCGATGTTGAGCCTCCGCCATGAGCAGCGGTGTCTGGCGTTGTGGCAGCGCAGCGAGCTGACTGACACGCGGTCCAAAGGGCGGCGCTACCAACAACATGTCGCCCGAGCGCTGCGCAAACGCCGGAATTCTGGCGCGCGCGCGGATCACGAGCGGGCTGTCCAAGTCGTCGAAGTGATCGAGCGCATAGCTCTTTAGCTCGAGGCCGCGCAGTTCCGGACCGAGGAGGCGCGACTCGAGCACGTCACGCAGTTGCTCTTCCGGGATTTCGGAAAGCGCATTACGGAGGCCCATGGCGTACTTTCCGAAGAAGCTTTGCTCGAGATCGAGCTCGGCGGAGCCATCGGCGTTGAGTTGGAGCTTGCCGCCGTAGCGCACGTTGTCCTGCGCACCCGCGGCCGGCACCTTGGCCGGCACTGGCTTGTCCTCCGAGAGCACGTACGCCGGCATGCCGCGCGCTTCCGCCGACACGTAGGCGAAGGGCGTGTATTTGCCCGCAAAGCTCAGCCAAATCGGCTCCTTTTCCGCGGTCACACGCAGCAGCGGCTGCGTGAACAGCGTGGCTTCGGAGAACGGACCACCCGGAGGCAGACTCAGCCGATTTTGCGCCACCGCGTAGTTGACCGGGATGCGCAACGAGCGGCACAGCGTGATGAAGCCACGCCACTGATTGCCGTTCTTGCCAATCACTACGCGGCGCCCGTCGCTCTCGTCGCCTTCCTGTACGTTGGCTAGGATCCAACGGTACAAGCGCTTGGCGCGTTCGGCGCGTGCGTTCTCGGGCACGCCCTCCACGATGCGCTCGGCGATCCGCACCAACCGCGGATCGACGGGCGAGGTGTCGGCTACGGCGTCGCTCATGGCGCGCAGATTGTCGTTCAGGCTAACGCCCCAGCCGAGCTGCACGCTGGGCAAAAACTCGGTGATCGGCGCGCCAAACGGCTCCACCGGTGCGGCCGGGCTGTTCTGTACGCGCCAGCGACGAACCACGAGCGGTCCGTTCTCGGTCACTTGTGGTGGCGGAACGTCGTTGCGCGTTTCGATCATCAACGGCTTGGTCTTGGGCGAGATCACGACCAGCTCGCTGCGCGCGTAGGCGATGTTCTCCTCGCGGAAGAACCAACGCGGCCCCGAATAGTCGAGCCCACGCTGTCCATCACCCGGGTTGCTCTCGATGCGCTCGGTCTCGATGTAGTCGCCGACCTCGAGGTGCGGCATGGTGACCGTGGGTTTGCCCTCGATCAGCTCGGGCTCGAGCACCGTGCCGTCTTTCTTGATCACGCGCAGGTGCAAAATGAGGCCATTTTGCAGCTGTTGCTCGGCCATCGTGCTGATGGCTTCGGCGCTCTGCACCTTGATCAGCTCGTGTTCGAGCATGCGGCTCGAACCGTCGGCATGCACCCAAAATGCCGCGTAATCCAGGACGCGCGCGGCCGTTCCGGGCAGCACCGTGCCTGACTTTTCGTATTCGTCGATCAGCGGCTGCGTCTTCAGACGATACGGTTCGAGTTCGCTCGAGCCTTCGACGAGATCCAGCGCTTGTTCCAAGGGCGCAGTGGGCGCGCCGTTCTGCACGGCGTCGACCAGCGCGCGAACCAGCGCTTCGTGTGAGCCGCTCGCGTAGCGTGCGTCGGCCAAGTCCAAGCGAGCACGCGCATTGCGCGGGTCTTTCTTGATCGTGGCTTCGAGCTTGTTCCACGTTTCCTGCTCGTTGCCTGCGCGCACCATCACGTCGTAAATGCGCTCGGCGATGTCTTTGCGCTCCGGGCGGCGCGCGGCGATGCGCTTCAGCTCGGCCAGCACCGTCGGATAATCTTGCTGTCCGAGCGCGCGGGCGAGCACGATCTCGCTGTCGCGATCGAGCTTCTTGATACGCTCGACCAAGGCGTCTGCGGTCTTCGTGTCACCGATCGCGTCGAACGCCGAAACCGCCGCGGTGAGCGCGTCCGGATCGTCCGGGAAGCGCTTGGCGAGCTCGCGCACCGCGGCCGAGTTCTCCGAGGTCCAGCCGAGCTCGTTGTACATGCCCGCGAGCGCGGTCAACACGTCCGGCACTTCCGGAAAAGTGTCCACCAGCGTGGCCACGCGCCGCACGCCTTCGTTCATGCCGCTCTTTTCGGCTTCCCAAAGTGCGAGCGCGAGCTGCGCGTTCCACAGCCGTTGGTCCTTCTTGATCGCGCTTTCGCGCAGCGCGCGCGTGAGATCCCGACGTTGGCTCTGAGCGAAGATGGGATCACTGCCACCGAAGCCAGCGGCTGCATCGAGCACCACGCCAGTTGCGCGGCTCGGATCTTTGAGCAGCGGCTCGAGCATGACCGAAGCCACGTCACCCTGGCCTTCCATGTGAGCCAAGAACGCGCCGGTAAAGCGCAGCAGATCATCAGCGGGATCGGTCAGCGTGCCGTTCTTGATGAAGGCTTCGAACACGTTCGCGCCCGGGACGACCTCCGGAGGAACGACGGAGTACGGACTCGTGGGATCGTCCGAAACGGTCGCTCCCAGTGGTCGCCCGTCTGGCCGCAAAAAACGGATGACGACTTGCGGTTCGCCCACCTTCACGAGCACGCGATGACGCCCGGCGGCGAGCTTCACGCGCACGCCGAGACGTGTCCACACGCCCCACTCACGCGGGTCTTTGCGTTGAACGAGTTGGTCATCGACCCAGACGGCGAACGTGCTCTGCGGCGCGATCAGCACCTCTTGCGCCTCGGGCAAGTCCAAATACGTCTCGGCGTAGTACAGGCCTGGCCCCACCGGTTCGTCGATACCGAAGCTGCAGCCCGTGCGCTTGACGGTGAGCACGCGCGGCGCTTCGCCGACGGCGGGATCCGGAGCCCAGCGCTGCGCCCAAGGACCAGGCAATTCGGCGGGAAATGAGCGCGATGCGTCGCTCGCGACGTTGCGTCCGAAGGGACCCGCGATCCGGAGCTTGCTCACGCAGCCGTGGAAGTCGGCCGCGGAGTCGTCCAGGTCTTTTTGCGCTTCTTGATAGGCCTCGAGCCGCCACCAATCGACCAGCTCTTCGCGTGCGCGCCAGCCGATGTTGCGCGGGTCTTTGAGCGTGCTCTCGACGAACGGCTTCCAGCGCTGCCAGAGATCCTTGGCGGTGTGGCGGTAGGCGACCGCTTGGTGCGCCGCATACCAAGCCACGAACGGCGCACGCTCGTCGGTCGACGTGCGCGCGGCTTTGAGCGCTTGCAGGTAGTGCTCGGAGACCACGCTGAACTGGCCATGGCTGGAGGCCTCGAGCCCGAGCGCGAAGTGACCCACCATGTCTCGTTCGCCGAATTGTACGAGCCGCGCTTTGGCCTTCGCGGCGCGCGTGCTGCTGCCGCCGGGCGTGATTAGCTCGGCGAGCAGCCAGCGACCGACGTGGGCGGCGTCTGGGCTCGCTTCAGCGCTCTTGCGAATACTTTCGACGCTCTCTGCTTGGGTAGTCGCGGTGTGCGGCGCGCAAGCGCCAAATAGGCCGAGGCACAGAGCCCAGGTCGCTACACGATTACCAGCGCGAAACGGCAGACGCATCACTCGATCACCAATCGGGGGCTGAGGGCGCGGTCGGCTGCTTCGCAGAAGCTCTTCCATGCCGGGTAGTCTTTGGGGGTTACGCGATCGACTTTCACGGTCAGGCGGCTCGAGATCGTGACCTGATCTTTATCCTGCTGCACGCTGACGGAATACGTCCCGAAGCGGTCGTCTTGCGTTGCATTGCTCGGCGCCGAAATGATCTTCGAGCCCGGCGGCAGTTTGATCGTGTACTGATCTTCGAGCGTGGAAAAGGCAAGCAGCCGAAGATCGTGGCGGCGCTGCGAGAGCGACGCGTAGCTCGGGGTCAGGCGGAACGAGTTGGTCACGGCCATGCTCAGCTGACTGCCCTCGTGGCGCGCAAATGAAGGTGCGGAACCGCGCACTTTGATGTGAACGGGTTCTTCGACCTTGGTCAAATCACTGGTGACGATGCCCTCTTTGCCGCCCGCAATCTCGAAACCAGGGAACTCACGACCGAGGTCGTTGTTGATGCGGTCTTCCCGCGTGGCTTCGGATTGATATTGGCTGCGCCATTGGGGTGCGTTGAAGCCGCCCGTCGAGTAGTCGAACTCGAGCTTTGCGTCGCCGCTCTTCGACAACTGCGCTTTCACTTCGCGGCGCACGAAGTTCTTCTCCGGAGCGACGTTGGGTACGTGCGTGACTTCGGTGTTGCCCTCGTTCACGAGCAAACCCAAAGCTCCGATATCCATGCGCGGCAGCTCGTTGATGCCGGTCAGCTCGGCCGTGCCGTCCAAGTACAGGTTCATCGAGGGCACGTAGGCGATGGCGTGATCGAAGGGCGCGAAGCTGGCGATGCTGGAGCGGAAATCGCCCTTCATTTGCGTGCGCAGCACGACCATCGTGGTCTTGATGCCGAGCTCGTTCAAGAGCGTGGTGATGACCGTCGCCTTGTCTTTGCAATCACCCCAACCGCGCGCAACGGTCTGCACGCAGCGACGCGGCTTGTAACCGTAGATGCCGAACTCGAGCGCCACGTAGCGCGTGTTCTTGGTCACCCACTCGTAGACTGCTTTCACCTTGTCGACATCCGTGGTTTTGCCCTCGGCGATCTTCTTGGCGAGTTTCCGCGTCTCGTCGTCCAGATCGAACTGATCTTTGACGAGGCCCCAGTACCAATGCCCCAGATCCTTCCAGTCCTTGTACGTGGACACGTGCACGAAGCCGAGCACCTCTTGCAGCGGGGGCATGGCGGGCTCGGGTGACACCGCGGCCACTTGCGGCGCAAAGAAGTGATAAATGCGCTGGCTTCCGACCACCTCGTTGCTCTGAACGAGCTGCGGCACGTTCTGATCGATGTAAAAAGTGCGCGATTTGGGCGTGATCAGCACATACTCGGCGTTTTGCACCGGGTCGGTCCCCTGCAGGTACGTGATCTCGCCGAAGTAGTTGCCGAAGTCGTTCTTGGGCGTCACGTCGTCGATGCGGTAGCGCAGCTCCACGACGTCACCCGGTTCGAGCCGCGGGAACTGGATGTAAAAGGTGCGCGCCGAGGTGTACGTGGCAATTGACGGATCGTCCGCGGGGCCTTCGCCGGATTCGATCGCTTCGTCCACGCGACCGTCGCCGCGGTACACGCGCGCGCCGCGCAGCTGAACGGACTGAGAGTCCGCTTCATAGCCGAAACCGTATTGTCGCGCGGCCGCAGCGGCTGCGTCGGTCAGCGGTTGAAACACGATTTGGCGATACGAGCTCGAGAGCCCATTTTCGAACACCGTCGACACCGTCAAATCGCGCAATACGCGACGATTCTGGCCGTTTGCGGGCGCGTGGCGCAGCTTCAGGAATTTGCTCGAATCCCAGGCGTAAGCTTCGTCCGCGCGCGGGCGGTGCGGTTCGAGGTGCTCGACGTACTCACGCACGTCCTTGTCCTGCGGTCGAATGCGCAAGATATCGCGCAGCAGCGCGAGCTGCTCGTCCTTGCGTCCGAGATCGCCGTCGAGGTCTGCCAGTGCGCGTAAGGACACCGTATCTTCCGGCGCGAGCAGCAGCGCACGACGATAGGCGGCGACGGCTCGCTCCGGCTGACCCAGCGCACGGTACGTACGCGCAGCGAGACCCAGCGCCCAAAGCCCATCCGGATGCGTGTCGAGCAGGCGATCGACCCAACGCTCGGCGGCCGCGCGGTCACGTCGCAGCGTCGCCAGTTCGATCTTTTGACCGATGAAGCCCGCGTCGTCGAAACGCAGCGCGGAGTAGCGGTTTTCGGCTTCGGCCGCCTCGGTAGCGCGACCCAGCATGCGCAGCTGCGAGGCGTACATGTTCAGCAGATTTACCGAGTTCGGGTTGCGCGCGACAGCGCTCTCCAGCGTGGCCAAGGCGGTGCGCGGCAGCCCCGCCAAGTTGTACAGCTCGACGCGCCCGCGCAGCGCGAGCGAGTCGTCCGGGTCGAGCGCGAGCACCTTGTCGAAGTACGGAAACGCATCACGCCAGTTGGGGCTGGTGCGACGATCGAGCGCGCGCGCCAAGAGTACGTCGCGGTTCGGTTGCGGTTCGCGCGCGGCAAGCGCTTCGGCCTTCTTGATCCACTCGCCGGACTGGTTGCGATCCTCGGCGAGGCGTCCCGCGAGTAGCGCGCGCTTGATCGTGGGTTCGGCATCTGCCGCTTGCTTGGCGAAGTCACGCGCGTCGTGGCGTGCGGGATCGTCACCGCCGGTATCGGCCAGGTAACGCGCAAAGCCTTCCAATGCGGCGGGCGAGGCTTTTTTGCCGCTACCCGCGAGCGTGAGCTTTTGAAAGAGTTGAATCGGACCTTCGGGACCGGCGTGCGGGAGCAGTTTGTCGCTCGGCTTCTTCTTGGAGAACGTCTTGGCGAATGCTTGGCTCTGCGCCAAATCGTTGGAGAAGGCCAACGTGGGGTCGGGCGCACCGTCGGGGCCCGCGACGCGGACGGAACCCACCGGTGAGGCATCGTCGCCGCACATCTTGAGGGTGAGCTCGTTCGGACCCGCCTCGAGATCGACCAAGGTTGCAGAGCGGTCGTAGTCGTGCCCGCGGTACGCGCTGTCCTGCAAGACGAGATCGCCGTTCCAGAACAATTTGAACGAGCCACCCGCACCGGCCCAGACGCTCACCTTGCGTTTCGCCTTGGGCGCGCTCACGAACGTGGTCGCAAACACGCAAACCTTCGACTCGGGGCGAACCAGCGAACCGGCGTCCAAATAGCCGTACGGAAACACAGCCGGAACCGGCCGATAGCGCACGGGGCGCTCTTTGCCGGTATAGGCTTTGCCCGGCACGATCGCTTGCAGCAGCTCGGGTTCCGGCCCGCTTGGCGTGTCGAGTCCCGCCTTACCTTCGTTGTCGAACGGCCCGACGACTTGCCATTGGTCGACGTAACCGAGCGCGCGAATCGAATCGCGAGCGGCCTTCAAATCACCGCGCCGCGCGCGGCCCAGCGCCGAGAGCGTGCTGGCGTACGAGCGCGCCGGCGCGCTCAGATGTGTGTCGCGCGTGGCGGCTCGCAGTGCTTCTTCGACGTGACTCGGATCCGCGCGATCCCACGTGCCCCAGATCTTGCGCAGCGTTGCATACACTTCCGGACCTCGCGCGAGATCGAGCTGCTTGCTGAGGTCGTTCAAATCTCGATGAAACGTGGTTTGCCCGGCGTGCGCTTCATCCGCGACTCCCCCCACGCACGCGGCAAAGCAGAGAACCGCGACAGCTTGCACAATCGATCTTTGGGCCGGCCTGTTTTCCACGGAACTAGCTTTAGCGCTTGGCGATCCGGTTGGGCCGGAAATCGGAGCATTCACGGCGCCCGGTCGGCTTTTTGTCTTCCGCTCTGCCGCCGGCCGGCCGAGGTTCATCGCTTACTCGCGGGCGGGTTATCGGTTTACCCACATTAGGCAAACCCCTGACGTGGTCGTTACAGGTGCGGGGCTATCGAGGCTATCGCGAGACAACGGACTTGTGGGTCTGGGAGTGCTCGGATAGAACTAATGGCTCAGGTTTCTTGCCCGTTTTGTGACTTGGAGAGCTAGTCGCCGACAGATTTTGCGGACGACTAGCGGAGGCTCGCGATGGTCAATCCACAGATGGTGATGTACGAGGAGGAGTTCAACCAGATCCAGACGGTCGTGGACCGCTTGGTTCGGGAAGCGAACGCCAAAGTCGTCTTCATCGTCGACAAGAACGGTCAGCTGATCGCGGCGAGTGGAGAGGTCGATAACATCGACACCACGTCGCTTGCTTCCCTCACTGCCGGCAACATTGCCGCGACTGGTGGTATCGCCAAATTGCTTCGCGAGAACGAATTCGCGACTCAATTCCACGAGGGGGAAAAGGCCAACATCCACATTCAGCTGGTTGGCAACCGCGTGATTCTGGTGGTTATTTTCGACTCGAAGTCCAGCCTCGGTCTGGTTCGCTTGCGCGTCAGAAAGGCCAGTGACGAGTTGAACCGGATTTTCGAAGCCTTGTTGAGCAAGGTTCACGAACCGGGCAGCGATTCGCCGTTTGCCGAGATCACGGACGAGGACATCGACAACCTTTTCAACGACTGAGGCGCCGGGCGATGAGTTTCATCAATTACATGGCCCGGGAGATCAACTGCAAGATCGTCTACTACGGGCCTGGGCTGTGCGGGAAAACGACGAA
>Ga0164309_10000595_pt1 | contig 19571 bp, 20 predicted proteins | sample Whisoiple_247_MG_FD_109984 | JGI IMG/M metagenome (GOLD analysis project Ga0164309, IMG submission 109984) | Soil microbial communities amended with fresh organic matter from upstate New York, USA - Whitman soil sample_247_MG | ecosystem: Environmental > Terrestrial > Soil > Unclassified >...
AAATGACGCCAGTCCGTCAACTACCCCTATCGAGCAGAGACTTGCCTTGTTCGAAGAATATTTGCGCCAAGGCATTGATAAAATACGTGCTCAGCAAGGAGACAATACGGTAACGAGCATTCTTATCATGTCGCCCAACTCGGCGCAGGCCCAGCCTGAAAATGAATCGTGGCTGGGTCCGTGGACCAAGTTGACCAGCGAGGCATGTCGGAAAATTGCCCGAGAAAAGGAATGCGGGTTTTTCGACACCTATCATTTGCTTCCCGATTCCAATGGGCTTTGGCAGGATACTCTGACGCCTATTCAAAATGGGTACCGCCACCTTCATCCGAATGATGCCGGTAATTCAATGATTTATTCTGCTTTGGTTTCAGCCATCATCCCCAAATCGTTCTTTGGGAACGGCATGTCGCGAAACTCTCAAGCACCTTATGATTTTGTGGTTGCAAGTGCTCAGGGACAAATAGCCCAATACACTCGTATCAGACGTAGCCGGGGGACATTGAGTGCGCCTGCTGCCACACAAGTTAACGATGTTTTTGATTATTTGGACTATCAAGGTTATGACGGCTCCAATTGGGTGACAGGTTTTAGGGTTTCTGTATCCCAAGATGCCGCTACTACCACGGGCCACACTCAGGCAAGGTTAGAATTTTCCGTTGATAACGGAGTTACTTTAACTCCCCGAGTGACCATTAAAAATACAGGACTCACGATTACTCAGGGAAATTTGAGCATGTCGAATGGCTCCAATGTTTCTTCTGCTGGCACTTTCTCAATACTTTCTGCCGGAGAGATCATAATAAATCCCGGTACAGGAAACCAGATCGCAGCCTACGGAGATGTGAGATTTATTGGAGCCAACAAGGGTCCCGTAATAGCTTCTCCCAATGGAACTTATTGGAGAATAACAGTAGACAACGCTGGTGCGCTTTCTGCGGTGGCAGTTTAAAAATCAAATACTCAAATATCATGTCATGCGGATGCAATTTTAGTTCAAGTTACGACCCCTTTATTCCTCCAGTTACCGGATGCGGATGCGGGAATAGTGGGTGCAATGGAGGATGCGGACACAATGGCTGTTGCCCGCCAACTACTCCTTGTGATAATGCGGTGCCGGAGACATGCGCCCCCCTCCCTGTAACCACACAGGCAGCAAGGCTCGTTGTGGAGAATGACGCAGCCTGTAAGCGCACCCTCCAAACCCCGCTCAACTCCATCCTTATCTCTGGCAGCGATGGCAGGCCACAATGGGCTAATGGAGCTTCCAATGATACAATCTGCCTGCCCGATCTTCAGGAGCAGACAAGTGGAACAGTAGCAGGAATATGGGCGGCAGACGAAAATGGATGTCTGAGAGAATTTCAACCCCTCCAAGGCGGGAGCGATCCTCTTGTCCAAGTCCTTCGAGGAACCCGGACAGGAACAGTCTATTGGGACGCGGATGACGCAGGACTGCCAAGCACCTGCGGCATCTTTTACCGCAATTGTGATACAGATGCCATCGCAACATTGACCGGCACTCAGGGTCAAGTTGTTGGGTTTGACGTCAATGGAACCCCTGTGGCCCAAAGCCTGTCCAGTGGAGCCGATCCGACGCAAGGGTTGTTTATTAAATGCACCGCAGACGGCAGCACAATGACCATTACGGCAGCCCTCCTCAGTCTCTGGAACGGAACAGCATGGGTGACATTCAACAACATTACCCAAACCCTCAGCCTTGGGTCAACGGGACTCAATGGAATTGATGCAGGCGCGGCAGCAGTAGGTACGCTTTATTGGATTTACGTGGTCTACAACCCCACTGCAAACACCAGGGGCACATTGGCCTCTCTCAACTCCAGCATCCCCACACTGCCATCAGGCTACACCTATTACCGGAAGGTGGGCGCACTTGTTACCAAGTCTGGCACCGCCACCCAAGCCATCTATTTCCATCAGGCAAACGAACATTGGAAATGCTCCCAGATTGGATCGGCTTATCCCAATGGAGTGATCCCTAACGGATCAGGGTTCACATCTGGTCTTCAGACTCTCACATTGGGAATTCCTTCGAATTTCGTAAAGAAGTACCATGGCGAAATCGCAGTAACCCGGAACAACGCAGATACGGCGAACATCATTTGGACTATCAGCATGGATGGGCAGCTTTACACTCTTCCCTCATTTGCAATCGGAGCCACTACAGCCTCTACCTTCCAGCCTACATTCCAGTTCGAAACCATCTCAGCGCCCAATCTGACAGACCTTCTCATTACTGCGACAGGAACCTTTGGGGGTGCAACGACTTGGGCTTATGCTCTCAATGGTGTAGAGTGGAACTTTACTGGATAAATGCCAAATGACGGGCGTATTTCGGATGGTGCTGATTCCATTATCGCAATGGATGCCGCAACGCATCCCAGCTACCTGCCCAAGCAGTTCAATGCGGAGTCCGTAAACCGTGCGTATCGAGGAGGGATTAACCGAACTAGGCCGGGATTCCTCGACCATCAATTCACAGTAGGAATAGGATATTCCGAAGACACCTTAGATCGTTTCCTGCATGGGAACTTCCAAGGAGCCATGGCTTACCGGGCCATCACGAATGACTCTCAGGATGGCATTGTTTGCGCGGTAGGAGGAGTGATCTATTTCCTCTACTGGTCTCTGGGGAAGTTCGTCGTCAATCCTCTTATGTTCGGCAACGAATCGAACCTGATGAATACATGGTTTGTTCAGGCAGAGAATTGGGTGTATATCCAGAATGGTTATCAGAACCCAATTGCATGGGATGGAAATCTAGCGAACGCAGCCTATAGGCTAAACCCTCAAGCGACTACCAAGAACATGCCGCTTGGAACGATCATGGCGTATTCCAATGGCAGAGTATTCGTATCGGACAAATACAATAATATTTATGCCTCGGACATCATCTTTGGTGGAGGATTTACCACTACGGACGCTACCCAGAATTTCACAGAAACAACCTACTGGCAGGAAGGCGGATCATTTACCCCTCCATCCAATCTAGGAAACATCACAGGCATGAGAGTCATGCCGACCTTGAATCTCAACGAAAGAGGGCAAGGAGAACTTGTAGTATTCTGTGATAGAGGAGCATTCAGCCTAAACACATTGGTTCCCAGGGATCAATGGAAGGACGCGCAGATTCTCAAAACCTCCCTCATTGGAAGAGGCAACCTGTCCTCATGGAGCATTACCGGAGTGAACAACGAAGTCTTCTTTCGCTCGGATGACGGATGGGCGCTGTACTCCAATGCACAGGTAGACTTCACCCAAAAGCTCTCCATGCGGAAATTTACCCGAGAGGTAAACAGATGGGTAGGGGAAGACACTCCAAGCCTTCGGCAGTTCACAAGCGGGATGTTCTTCGACAATCGTTTCTTTGGAACAGTGAATCCCTATCTCGTAGCACCAAGGGAAAACAACCAGAGCTTTGGCCTTCATCGTCCGAGCAAGGGAATGATCGTGCTCGACCTCGATCACAGCACAGCAGCAGCGCCAGACGCCGCGATCAACTGGAGATGGAATGGAGTGTGGACAGGCCCACAATCTACTCAAATCCTCACTGCCACCATAGAGGGCCAGGAAAGGGCCTTCTGCTTCTCTTTCGAGGGAGACGGTACAAACCATCTATTTGAGCTTACAACGCAGAATACGAGCGATTTTGCGAACGGAGAGAACAAAAGGATTCGTAGCTACTTCACTACGCCAAGATTCAATTTCTCCGAGAGCCAACAAAGCGACAGATCTCTGTACAAAAAGCTGATAGGCGGACAAATCTCCGTGAGTGAAATCACAGGGGAAGTGAACTTTGGAGTCCAGTACAGGCCGGACAGTTACCCATGCTGGTATGACCTTCAAGAGCCTGTGAACATTGGATGTAATCCATGCGCTCCACAGGAAGCATGTTCATTCGTTTTGAGCAACCCACGTTACAAGAGATTCTCCTTTCCCACTCCATCAATGGCGGAATGCCAACTTGGTACCAAGTTTCCTGCTCCTATTGGGTTGGAATATCAGCTTCAGTTTAACATGGAGGGCCATGTAACAATTGACTGGTACGAACTGGCAGCTTCCACCCAAGGCAATATCGACCTCCAGGTTCCCTTGTGCGGAAAACAGGAAGATTGCACGCCATTAGCCTGCTGCCCTTTAAACAACCTAGACTTCTACCGAATTATTGATCCTGCAAGCACGCCAGCCGGACCGGGATTTGTGCCTAGAGAGCCAGACTTGCCGCCTACTCCAATACCTCCCGATCCTGTAGACCCATGTGCAGAAGAACCCCCATTCCCCGGTTTCTGCGGACTCCATTTGGATGAAACAATCGAGACCCTGACTCCGGTAGTGGCGTATGACGAAACATTCTTCATCCCACAATCAGAGTGCTACCAATTGCAGATAGGAGTAAACTTCTGGCCCAGCGATGCAGAGGACCATCTCACCGTGTACGCAATCGACACAGAGGACAACGAAACAACATTACTGGACAGCACGTGTTTTGCGGCTCCGAGTATTTCTGACGCCTACATTGCCGACGCTCTTGTTCCTGAAGGAACGAACAGAATCCGCATCGAAGTGATTGCCCAATGTGCCTCTAGCGGGAGCACTCAAAGCAGATTCATTCTGGACGTGAGTTGCACATGGATTGCGTTAACATGAAAAATCATTTACCCACCACAGGATATTGTGGTATAGGCATCTAAAGGACACCATCTATCGTGGCGGACAATACTCCATCAGCCCCAAACCTTGTACCTCCGGTAATCTCGGCAGCATTCTGCCCCAGCGGTACACCTGGAGAAATATTCAATCAGTTGTTCCAGATTTATGTTCCGCAAATTCTTGTAAATCTGCCGGGAATTGAAAATCTTAATCCTGCTACAATCGCGGAGATTCAGGCGCAGATCGCAATCATGCAGAATCAGATTGCATTGCTGCAAAAGTACAGCCGCAACGGCACGGGCTCGCTCAATAACGGCGACACCACGGTTCCAGTCACATTCGCTACGCCCGTCACGGACAATCTATACAATGTGACGATCCTGCCTATCTCGGACTCAGGCGCAGAAACAGACCCATTCTCATGGGCTATTCTCGCAAACTCCAAAACCACAGCAGGATTCTCTATTCGTTTCGTAGACATCCCAAACACAGTGCAGTCCTTTTATTGGTGCGCTACCCAATACTGATATGAGCTTCAAATCCGTCCAAAATAAAATCGCAAAGAAGGAAGGCGTCTCCAAGAAAGCAGCGGGAGCCATCCTTGCAAAAGCCAGTCGCAACGCAAGCGCGTCAGCGAAGCGGAAAAATCCAAAACTCAAACGTGTGAAATAATATGGCAACAGAACCCAAACTCAAAAGTGAAGGCTACCCGACTCGTTCGGATGCACCAACCGCCGCAAAAACCAACAATCCTCGCGGGAACGAATTCCAGAAAGTTCAGTATTCTGGCAAGGATCAGAAGATGCGCTAATGAAAACCGAAAAGCTCAAAAGGAGCTACACGAAGCCGACAATCATTTCCAAGGCCAAAGATACCGGCTCCATGGGAAAAGGAAACTCTGGCTTCAAGACAGCCCCAGGAAGCAAAAGCTGGCAATATCCCCGTAAGTGAATCTGGATATTGTCGCTGGTGACGCATGGCTTTACGTCGGGCCCGGACCGGGCAACGGCGAAGTACATCATGTTGTCTCGGCGAAATATCCAGGGGTTGTCACTTGGGGACGTAGCGGACATTCCTTCTTTGGTCCTCCCAATCTTTTCATGATGTGCTTTAGACCGCTATGATGACCGTAGGCGAAGCTATTCCGAAGTTGATCCCCTTCGCGGGAAGTAATGGTACGTGCGATACGGAGACCATCATCCGGTACATCAATGACGCACAGGAAGAGCTTTGGAACAAATCCGACTTCCAGTTTACGACAGGCTGGTACTGCATCAAGTGCATCAATAACTGCGTAACCCTCCCTTCGGAAATCAAGCAAATCAGACTCGCATGGATTTGCGGCACTCCAATTTCCATTGGCAGCCAATGGTACGAGTCAATCCCTCAGATTGGGCAGATCAATCCCAAACGGAGTTGTTGGAACAAGTTTATTCAGGAAGGCAATACGTTCGCCACCTTCCAAGAATACGAGGGAGGCCCCTACAATATCCGCGTGATGGCCGAGAGCGCACAGGATGTGGGAGTAGAGGTTACGCCCCATGTAGTGGACGAATATGGAACGAAGAGCCAAGAAACTCTCAAGCTTGCTTTAGCCCCAGAGACGGTAGACGGACAAATCATGTGCAAGGCGCTGATTGGATTCGTGAAGCCAAAGACACATGGACGCATCAGGGTTTATGCATATGACCCGGCAAAGAACTACACCCTATTGCTCGCGGTCTACCAGCCATACGACATCAACCCTACTTTCCTCCGTTACAAGCATGTGGGTTGCGGAAATCTTCTGACAGTATTTGCCAAGAAGAAATGCGTACCAGTAACGCAATTGACAGACTTCATTTCCTTTCCCCTTCCCGCACTACGTCACGGGGTACAGGCAATGGTGTACTTGGAGAATCGAGATCCTGAACGTTACCTTAACGAACTCAATCTGGCAGTGCAGGAAATCAATAGGGAAACCTCCGACCTCGAACAACCAACAAGCCAACCATTGCGCAATTTCGGACCCATGCGAGTAGATGCCCTCAATCCCATGTATGTTTGGGGAGAAGACAGCACATGGGGATACGGCAATAGCTGGGGAGGATATTGATATGGAACTTGGTACCAAGTCTGTGACCCTTTTTGATGTTGCGGAAGCCGAGATGGTAAAGATGCCTCCTGTTTACATGCCTCTAGAGCACGCATTTACTTCTAGCATGTATCGACGCACGATTTTTATGCCAAAGGGGACATTGGTTTCCACCCGCATCCATAAGACCGAGCACTTCTTTTCCATCACCAAAGGTCACGTCCAGATTATAGAGCCAGATGGCAACAAGGAGATTAAAGCTCCATTCTCAGGAGTGACTTATCCCGGCACGCAAAGACTGATTTACATCGTAGAGGACACAACTTGGGAAACCTACCACGTCACAGATTTGACCGATCCCGACTTGATTGCTGAACAGATTACTGAACATCACAATCCTTTGTTGGATAAAGAAGACCCCCGCTTGCAAGCGTATAAATCGGAGCCAGCCCTTACATGATTCACATTCCAATATACGAACGGCATCAAGGGATTAATAATGCTCGACAGACATTCGCCGCCCTCGGCGTGGGCGGAACAGCAGCCCTTGCGGGAACGCTTGCTTCAACTGGAGTAGGCGTTGCAAGTTCTTTGGGAGCATTTGGAGGAGGCCAGTCTGGTGCCTCGGCGGGAGCCGCTGGCTTTCCACAATATCAAGGAAATTTCCGTACAATCGACAACGTGGCGTACAACCCCGCCCAGATTGGAGCAGACCTTAACGCAGTATATCCGAGCCTTCAGGCCGCAGCAGGGAAGGCCACGAACTACGCCACAAAACAGCGGGAGAAAATCTTTCCCGGCTCAGGCGCGATCTTTAACGACGCCAGTAACATCATCCAGTCCTACCTCGCAGGACAGGTACCCCAAGACGTAGTAGACCAGACGAATCGCATCACAGCAGAGCGTCTGGGAGGAGCGTGGAATCCTTTTACAGGAGGAGGACAGGCAGGTCCGGCGTTCGCTCGTAGTATTGGACAAACCTCCCTGGGACTTCAGCAGGCAGGGCTCAGCGCAGCGCCCACATGGCAGCAATTGGCCCAGAGCTTCATCACCATGCCACAGGACTTCGCGCCTCTGGCTATGGGGCTAGCCAATCAGCGTTACTCCTACGATGCTCTCAATACTGGAATCAACCAGTTCAACGAAGAGGGAAGGCTTGGAGTGCTGGCAAATCAATATGCAGCAGGAGCCAACCAATATGGCGCACAACAGGCGGCAAACTACCAGCAAGCGCAACAAGGACAGAATCTCGCAGGAACCCTAATGGCAGGAGCGGGAACATTGGGGGATATCGGACTAGCCTACAATCAAGGGAAGACAACCCTCCCCGGAACAGCGTCCGGCACCAATTACGGAGTTAACTTTACTCCCGCAGCAGGGTCCAGAGGATCAACAGTAACAACTCCCTTTGGCTCCTCACGTCTGCCCGCAGTGAGCGCATTTAACTACGGACGCTTCTAATGGCCCTTCCAAGCTCCACAATTGGCTTCTACGACTTCGGCAACCAATACCGTGCTGGATCAGAACTTGCGCAGGGAAGCAGGCAGATAGCCAACCAGATGGTAAATCTTGGTGCCTCAATCTCAGCTTCACTCACTGAGAACAATCAGCGTAAGGAAGCCCAACAACTCGCCCCCCAACTGGCTCAAACTTACCAACAGGGATTCCAAGACATCTTCAACGGCAACCCATCAGGAGGGTTGAGTACGATTTATGGCGCAAGCATGTCTGCTTCCCAAAATCCTTTCCTCGCAAAGATGGCTGAAAGCGCCACAACAGCAGCTAATTGGGCGACAAACAATTTCATGAAGCAACAGATGCAGGCGAATAGCCTCAATGCTGCTTCTCAATTGGCTCAGGATCGAAACGATGAATACAACCGCCGTTTCGGAATGCAGAATGAGGAGTACGATAGACGCTTCGGAATGCGTCAAGATACGACAGAGAACAAGCCGCTTACCCCGCTTCAAAAGTTTAATGCCAACAACACTTTTAATCAAAGTGTGAGCAAAGTTTTTGAGGATTTAGATGCTGCCTCTACGGATGCGGAATTCAATTCAGCCAAGACGCGGCTAAAGCAAATGATTCAAGGCGCGAAACAGATTGGGCTATCTGCTGATATTGAAGGCGTATTTGCCCAAGCTTCCCCAGAGGAGCGGGAAAAAATCAAAGCCGCCCAATCAGAAATGAACGACCTTGAGAAGGATGTGGACAATCATTGGGAATGGACGGGCGGGAAGCAGTCCGCAAGAGAGAAACTTGTCGCAGCCAAGGCTAAATTCGAATCCCTAAAATCCGCAACCGAAAGCGCCCTAAAGCGCGAAAGGGATCAATTTGAGAAGGAAATAAATACGGTTCCTTCCGATGATTTGCCATCCGGTCCTGTAGGAAATGAAGATGTCATCCCTCTAGTTCCGGGGCCAAACCAGCTCACCCAGGGAACTCCGGCTCAACAGCAGATGCAATCAGAAGAACAAGAGCAATCGGCCATTCTCCAGCAAGTACAGCAAGGACAGTTAACCAAAGAGCAAGCCATAGAGATTGCCCGTCAACGCGGATGGAATTGATATGGCATCGTTTCTTGAGCAACTCGAAGCGATTCCGGAAGAGCCTCAGCAATCGTCTGGTGGTGGCTTTTTAAGCAAACTCGACGCTGTTACTCAGCAGGCTCCAGCAAAGCCCTTTAATCCTGAACAGCAAAAGCTCATCTCGATAGGGCAAGATTACATTGGTCAACAGCAAGCAGCAGGGAAGCCCGTAGCGCCAGACCTCACGCCTGAGAAACTCCTCTCCATCGGCGAAGGAGTCCAAAACTTGGCAACAAGTAAAGCTGGAGCAGAGCAAGCCCAAGAAAACCCTACATGGCAGGATGTCTACGCAGGACAAGCGGCAGCAGGAGCGGTAGACTTTGAGCAGGGCCTACGCCTTTTGGGAGCAGCATTGGATGATGATCTAGCCTCCGATGAAAACTTGGGCACTATTGCCCAGCAGGAAGAGGTAAAACAGAACTTCCCACAGACACAGGGGATGCGCAATCTCGCGCAATCTACGGGCTTCACAGACACCGCAAAGGCCCTCCTAGGAGACATCCCTGGAACTTTAGGCCCAACCCTCACAAGATCATTAGTCCAAGGAGCGGCTCCCATGGCAGGAGGGGCAGCTATCGGCGCGGCAACAGCCAATGTACCGGGAGCTTTGATAGGAACTGGAGCCGGAGCAGGGGTAGCGGATGCTGTTCAGTCCTTTGGAGATTACCTCCGCACAAAGAACATCAACATGGCGGACCCCCAAGCCATTAGAACTGCCCTCCAAAACCCAGAGATAAAGAAAGAGGCTCTCAAATATGCGGGCATCAGAGGGCTCATCATTGGAGCCACAAGCGCCCTAGGAGGCGGCGTAGCGGGAAAAGTGGCATCAGCACCAGTAAAGACCATCCTAGGCCGAGGAGCAGCCATTACGGGCGACGTAGCGGTGCAGTCAGGAATTGAAGGAGGAGGGGAAGCTCTGGCCCAAGTAGCGACTACCGGCAAAGTGAACCCCTCAGATGTAGCGGCTGAAATGATTGTGGGGCTTCCTCTGAACGCAGCAGAAACCACAATCGGAGGATTCCACCAATTCCGCCAGCAGGCATTGACCTCGAAAGACATTGAGACTCCGAATAAGATCAAGCCAATCGACCTTAGACCGGACGGCAACCCTCAAGTGGCTGCAACAGAAGCAGAGATTCTCGCCAAGAGTGAAGCGATGGTTAAGCCTGCTCCGCAGGAATCCTTTGCTCCCGTTACGGAAAACTTGGTCCCAAGTGTTGAAGATCAAGCCCGAACATTCAAATACGCGCACTCTTCGGACCTAGAGGGGATTGACGTGGACGTTTCTCAAACCCGAGCCGATACAGGAGAACAGGTTGTAGAAACCATGGATGCAAAAAAAGCCCAGAACGAAGCCAGAAGGAATATCAATAAATACCTTCGTCTGATAGACTGCCTGACATGAGAACATCGGGAAGTAGATTTTCACCAGTCCAACCGGCCCCTGTCTTTGTGCCGTCCTTCACGGTACCAGAGTCCCGAGACATCGTTGTTCCTCCCGCGCAAGTTAATGTACAGGTTCCTGAAGGCAAGCCAGCGGAAGTAAATGTCTTTGTAGAGAAGCAAAAGGGCTGGCATTTCAAGGTGAGCTACAACCGCCAAGGGAGAATTGAAGAAGTAATCGCAACCCCTCTCGAATAATGGCAATCGCACGCGTTCAATCTACCACGGCAATGTCCAATAGCGCTTCCTCGCTAGCGGTCACGTTTTCCTCAACACCAACAGCGGGGAATATTATCGTCATTGTTGCGGGCACCAATAACTCTCCGATGTATATCGACAACTCCTCCGTAGCAAGCTGGGTGCAGGTATTTCGAACAGGGGCAAGCGGCACGTACATGACGATTTTTATCGGGAAAGTTTTCACAGGCATAACAGTCACTTCGACTATTACGATGGTAGGAACCTCTCCCATTGCGGCAGTAGCGGCGGAATATTCAGGCGTTACGAATGCTCTGGATAGGGGGTCCATAGCAACCAATACTGGAACCTCGGCGGCTAGTGGTGCAACTGGAACGACCAGCGTTGCCAACGAACTGTGGATAGGCGGGATCGTCCACCGGAATACAAATGGCGCTACTTTTTCGTCCCCTACGAATAGCTTTTCTATTGTGGGTCAAACCAATACAACAAGCGGTACCGTAAACGATAGGTCTGCGTGTCTATTGGAGCGCATTGTATCCTCAACGGGCACCGCAGACGCTGGCGCAACCATATCAGCTTCCGGGGTGTGGATAGCTCAAGCCCTGACATTCCCTGAACTCACATCCGGGGGCAGCGGGCTCATTGGAAGACTCGTAGACTCAAACAATCTCGTAGCATGAATTCTTACATCGGCGACTTCACCATCAGCAAAACAGTGCGGGTATTCTTCAATACCCAAGGAACCACGGGAGCACCCATTACGCTCGCAGGAACCCCGGCAATCAGCGTCTACAAGGATTCCAACACAACCCAAAGCACCGCAGGCGTAACGTTGTCTGTAGACTTCGATGGCCTTACAGGATTCCACCTCGTAGCAATCGACACCTCCGCAGACGGAACATTCTATTCGGGAGGATCAGACTTCGAAATCGTCATCACAACGGGAACGGTAGACTCCATCTCAGTGGTTGGAAAATCCGTAGGCAAATTCAGTCTGCAAAACCGTTCTTCTCTTCGTCCGACAGTCGCCGATAGAACTCTGGACGTAACCGCTACCGGAGCAGGTGGAATTGATTGGGGCAACCTAGAGAACGCTACAACTTCAAATGGCCTTACAAATACCACGATCAGCAGTTCTCAGGTAGTGGCTTCTGTGACAGGCAATGTAGGAGGGAACCTCGTTGGAAATGTGAATGGCAATGTCGTGGGCTCCGTAGCTTCGGTTACTGGCAATGTTGCAGGAAATGTAGTTGGGTCTGTGGGAAGCGTAGTTGCAGGAGTCACAGTAACCACCAACAACGACAAGACAGGATACGAGATTGCAGGCACCCTCAATACGCTGGATGACCTTAATACAGATTTGAGCGCAGTTCATGGCCCAGGATCATGGGAGAGTGGAGGTATCGCTCCCACCGCTATCGAAATCGCTGATGAAGTACTAACCCGAGATTGGACGCTTGCAGGAGCGCCAGCCCAATACTCTCTCTTGAACGCCAATCGCGCTCTGCGAAACTGCTGGAGCACAACGGCTATTCCCGGCCAATATGTGGTCTATGAAGAAGACGGAACAACTCCAGCTTGGCAGAGAGCATACTCCGCAGACCCCACAGCCGATCCAATCGTATCCTCTTGTTAAAATGAAATGGCCGGTGGATTCAAATCAGCTAACCTCGTCCTTGGCAGAAGTGCTCCTAAAGGATCGCAGGTTGCCGGGCCCATATCGCTCTTACGCCACTGGATGGGCGGGGCAAGTGCTCCATCAGGGCAACAGCCAGCGGGACCAATATCTTTCCTTCGGTTCTGGATGGGAGGCGCAGGCGGTTCGTCAAGAAGCCCAATCCCTCCCAAGTCCAACAACAGTGGAGGGGGAGGAGATGAAGAAAAGATTCACCGCTCCCACAACGATGAAATCCTCTGGGTTCTGATAAATTTTACCCTTTCCCAAGACCATGCCAAGCCTGATTGACTGCCTAGAACTTACAGGGAAGCTCTTCCAGAAGGATGAGCGTGCCGCGTTGCTGGCTGATGCAAAGCAATTGCAAAAGTCTGGAATGTCTCAGGCTGAAGCTGAAAAGCAGGCTGTCCGCAATCAAATCGAGGAGGGATTAAAGACTCTTAAGGATATCCATCAACAGGCAGGAGTAGAAATTACTCAGCCAGTTCAAGAAAACTTGGCACCAAGTACAACACAACAAGAAAATGCCATTCAAATCGAAAGCCCAACAGAAGAAGTGCTACGCGATGAAAACCAAGGGGCAGGCGAAGTCGTGGAATTGCAAGGAGTGGAGCAGCAAAACCAACCAGAAGAGCCTTCCCAAGCGAGTCAAGAAGTAGCCAAAGAAGAGCGTTTTGCACCCGGAGCCCCTCGCGGTGTACCTGTAGCCCCTGGAGCATCCTCCGTCACCGAATGGAGAACCCGCAACTTTGCACGCAGGTTCACCAAGGATGAAAGGATTAACGAGGAAACGCGAGAGCAAGTCCCGACAGAATATCTCCCCATTACCAACCAAGACACAGTTGATCAGGTAAGGGGGAAGATTGACCAAAATGGTCTAGTCGCCTCAGCCGCACAGGTCATGGACTTTTCCAACGATCTTTCCCCGGCTCAACGGGTTGCAATGGCTGAGCTTGTTCTCTTGCGTCTCAACGAAGCCTCAAGGCTCGCCAAGAAGCAGAACAACGTAGAGGACGCGGCAGAACTCAACTCTCTAGCTTCTGATGTAGCGATGGAGATTTCCAGCTATGGAACCAGACTCGGTCAAGGCATCCAGGCATTTGCCATTTGGAACAAATTGACCCCAGAGGGATTGATTGCTTCCACGGAGAAAGATGTCCGCAACCATGGTCGCCCCGAGGGACTAACGGACGAGGAGAAAGCCAAGCTCCGGCCACTTGCCGAAGCAACAAGAGATGCGCCCGAAGGGTTCTTGAAAAACGACGCAATGCGGAAATACTTCCTCGAATCTTCCAAGGTTAAGGGAGTCAAATGGACAGACGCGCTTACGGCCTACTGGTATGCAAATATCCTTTCAGGTATCAACACTCAAGGCATCAATGTCTTTGGTTCCGGCATCAATGGGGCTATTCAATTTCTAGCACAGTCCACCTTCACAAACCCCAAGGATACAATGAGGTTTGTTCAAGGAATGCTGAAAGCTGCAACGTCTATCGCGGCTCAAGAAGCGGACGCCACTTTCATCTCAGGCTCCGAATCGACCAGACTCCTCAAGAAGTTTGACGCAGAACCTTCCGCTCTCGCTCAACTCTACGATCCAAACGCAAAAGGATTGAAGCGCATCAAGAATGCATTCAGCTATGGAGAGTATGTCTTTAGAGCCCTTCAGGCCGCAGATGCGTTCATGTACCGCTCATTTGCCGAAGGGCAATCCTATCTCGACGCCAGCAGAGCGGCACGACAGAAGGGCGGGAATTACTCTGCAAACTTCTTGGAGCAAATCGGAATGACGGATCAAATCCGTTCCGATGCTCTCAAGCAGGCAGAGTCGGAGGTTCAGGAGTTCGGCTCATTCAAGAACGAACGCCAGAAAAAACGGGATATCGCCCGCAGATCCTTTGAAATCATGGAAGGCAAGCGAGATGTTCAACTCCGAACATCAGCAGATAGATTTGCCTCTCTTTCCTCCTACACCAATGAACCCGAGGGACTAGTGGGACAGCTTGCAAGGAGCATGAACCAATTTATCCGTTCATTTGCTATCCAGAACAAGAAGACGGGGGAGAGATTTACTCCCCTGACATTTGCCGTTCCGTTCGTGAACATCGTCGGCAACGTCCTTAACGGCCAACTGGACATGACTCCCATTGGATACGTTCGAGCAGCAAGAGGAAAGGCCTTCATAGACGAAAAGATAGATTCTCCAAGAGAAAGAATGAGGCGTGTAGCTCTGGCTACGTTAGGTTCAGGATTCGCGGCAGCTATTGCAGGATCAGCGGAAGCCTTCATAGACGACGACGATCCCTACTTTGCAGTCTATGCAGAAGGCCCAAAGGACGTAGAACGCAAACGCAATCTGATGAGTCAGGGATGGAAGCCGTTTACTTTCAAGATTGGAGATAAGTATATCCGCTACAACGAAACGCCTATGAACCTTCTGATGGCCACCATCGGAGGAGTGCATGATGCCCGAAGGTTTGGAGCCACCTACAACCGCAAGTCCATGAGCCAGCAAGCGGCTTACGTGACCACTCTAGGCATTCGCTCATTCTCCGAAGCAGGCTTCCTTTCAAGCGTGATGTCTCTCACAGATGTCCTTTCAGGAGATGCCAGCGTTGACCAATTTCTAACCCGTATAGGAACAGGACTCATTCCTGCTCAAGGACTCATGAGAGATATCGCCAAATCCCTCAATCCTGAGATTGTGGACAAACGTGAAAGTCTCTGGCCTGCCATTGTGGGAGATATTCCAGTTGTAAAGAATTTCGGCACACGACCAATGCTCAATGCTTTTGGTGATCCTGTCACATACAGCTTCTATGACCGACTTCCTTTTGCAGGCAGACTATTCTCTGAACGCTCAGTTGATCCAGAATGGCGTTACATGGCCGAGCAAGGGTTAAGGCTGCCAGGACTCAACCGGCCAATCGAAACGACCGTAGCGGGCCTCACAAAGCGCGAGAAGAGGACTTTAGCAGAAGCATTGAAGAACCGAGGAGAGCAGCTTGGGAAGGCGGCAGCAGAAGTCTTCACAGACGCCGAGATGTACGAATTTGTCGAGAAGAGCGGACCAAAGATCAAGGAAGTCGTAAAGGAACTGAGAACCAATCATTCCGACATGGACAAGGCAGACCAGCAAGATTGGCTTGAAAAGAAGGTCCGAGACATCCGCACGCAAACCAAGAAAGAGTTGCTTGGAATAGATTAACCCTCCCGCACTACGGAAGAGTGAGCCTCCCTCGTCTACGGATAAGGGAGGTTTTTCTTTGTTGACATCGCAACCAACTTGCATTAAAGCCCCACACAAGACGACTGACCTTTTCTTGGTAGTGCGGGAGGGGGCTTTCTGAATGGCTGGTGACTCCTCAGTGGAGGCCAGCCATATTTTTTAGTGTTGACTAGACTTGGAGCCAAGTAGAGCATGGAGGCGCTATGAATGACTTTCTGAAACTACTGCCCCCTCATAAAGCCGGGCTCTTTTTGGAGCACAACGTGCATAAGAATTATTACAACACAGCCAAGGAGGCTATTTTCCAACAGCGAGAGCAAGAAATTGGTCCGCATTGGAAAGATGAAGAAGCTGTGCAGCGAGCCATTGAAACCAATGAGATTTGGACGCTTCAATGGTATCCAGAAACGTCTATTGGCTTTTGCCAAGTTGCTGCTCCAACTCTTCAAGAACTTCTAGAACTGGCCAATTCAGGGGATTTTAACTGAAATGCCGACCATAACCAACCGGAGCGGTTTGCCTGATGCATTGGTGAAGGCTATTGAAAATGATTCATACACCAAGGGGGATTCAGACTACAGCACCACAGAATTAAGTGTCCCAAGCCGCATTGTAGCCCTGAAAATAAAGCATTGGGATGAACTCGAAGAAGACGCGGGAGGCCGAATTTACAGCCTAATTGGGAGGCTTGGACATTCAATCCTTGAGCATTCAGGGACCGCTGAAATCATTGAACGTCGCTTATTCTGTCAAGTGGGTGAGCGCGTAATCAGTGGCCAAGTGGATGTTATCGACGGGAGTGTGCTTTCTGATTGGAAGTTCTGTTCTTATCATACCGCCAAGGAGGGAGTTAAACCTGAATGGCAGCAGCAAGCATCTGTAAACGCCTATATCTGTCATCGTAACGGAATCAAGATCGAGAGAGCGGAATATGTTGCGATATTCAGAGATTTCTCCAAACCTGCTTCCTTGCGAGATAGTAGCTACCCAAAGAGCCAAGTCCAGGTATTCAACATTCCTCTCTGGTCCCTAGAGCAAACAGAAGAATGGATCAAATCCCGTATCCAATCGCACGAGGATGCACTACAAGCCCTCCCTGAGTGTACGCCACAAGAGAGATGGCAAAAGCCCGGAAAAGTAGCGGTAATGGTCAATGGAAAGAAGCGAGCCGTGAAGCTTTTGGACACACAGAAATGGGCAGATGAGTACATTCTCACAGAGCAACTCAAAGGAGCGTACATAGAAGATCGCCCAGCAGAGAGCATTCGTTGCATGCATTATTGCCCGGTTTCCAAGCATTGCTCTTGGTGGCAGGATCAAATCATGTTGACACAACAAGGAAAATCCCTAGAGTAATCAGCAAGCTATGAATAACGAAACGTCCAACACAATTCTGGGATTTGCGGCTGCCGCCGTCATCGGGATAATCATTATTTGGATTTGTTGTATCAATGAATCAGCCACATACAATCGCCTCACGGGAGCGCACACAACTGCATGGGATGCCATGTGGGTAGAGCTTCGAATTCAGGACCAACCTCACAAATAACCAACCATGTTCACAGTACCAAAAACAGAACGAAAGCTCCCTCCAGCAGGAACCCACGTAGCCCTATGTTTCTAGTACCTCAAGAAAAGCCAACCATTCTCCAAGAGTTGCAGGACATGCAATGCGGCTGTGGGCCGGAATGGATTCAGAATATTGATTTGCGAGTCTTTGAATCCAAATTCACGGAATGCCCCATAACGGGATGCTGGGTATGGCACGCGGGTCGCAATGAATTGGGATACGGAATGTGGTCAAAGGATAGAAAGAAAGTGCGCGCCCATCGAATTTCGTTTCTGATGTATAACGGAGTGCTGCCTGAAGATAAGCCGCTTGTCTGCCACCATTGCGACAATCCCTCATGCATCAACCCGCTGCATTTATTCGCTGGCGATCATAAAGACAATGGGCGCGATATGTCCGCAAAGGGGCGAGCGTCTGTTCAGCGGCATCCTGATAAAGTTCCGCGAGGTGATCGCCACCACAATCGGCTCCATCCAGAGAGGCTTCCAAGGGGTGAATCCCATCACAAGACAACTCTTACCGAGTCTGATGTAAGGCAGATAAGAGATCGAAAGAAATCAGGACAGAGCGCAACCGTTTTGGCCGCTACTTTCGGAGTAGCGATAGGAACAATCTTCTGCGTTGTAAATCGTAAAACATGGGGACATGTAGAATGAACAAGTCCGAATCAATCTCAAAACTGGCTCCCGCTCTAGCCAAAGCATACGCGGCTATTGGGGGCGCTCAGAAGGGCGCTAAAAACCCCTTCTTCAAATCGTCCTACGCGGACCTAGGCTCAGTCATGGAAGCCTGCAAGGAGCCTCTCCTAGACCAAGGAATCATTGTCTTGCAGCCTGTAGGCCGAGACGAGCAAGGGGGATATGTTGAGACTCTCCTGCTGCATGAGAGCGGAGAATGGATTTCCGACAGGATGCGAATCACTTGCGCCAAGGAGAATGACCCTCAAGCCTACGGCAGCGCAGTAACCTACGCTCGACGGTACGGGTTGCAGAGTATGGTTTTCATCCCCAGCGTGGACGATGACGGTGAAAGCGCAATGGCGCGTGGTTCCAAAGCTCCCCCAAAGAAAGAAGAGTCAAAGGACGATCCGCAATTCAACGGGCCTAACCACCAGAAGCTTTTCGAGGAACTAGCCGAGAAATTCCTGTCACCTGACGATTTCATGGCGGCAATGAAGCAATTGAAGAGAATCCCTGAAACAGCTAAAAGCTTCTTTGTGATGTCAGATAAGACCGCAAGCGCCTACGTCGGCAAAATCGCAGAGATTGAAGAAATCATAATCGAATACAAAGCACTCCACAAACCATGAGCTACGACAACACGAATCGAGGCGTTCTCTTCACGAACGACCGCAAGAAGAATCCCAAATCCCCAGACCGAGAGGGGGAAATCGACGTAGATGGCAAGAAGTACCGCCTAGCCGGATGGATCAAGGAGAGCAACGCAGGCAAGAAATTCCTGTCTCTCAAAATTGAGCCGAAAGAGCGAGACGGAAAAATGCCAGAAGAACCTCGCGAAGAGTTTTAACCCATGGGAAGACACAAAGGCCCCCAGACCATCCACCCCGTATGCAAGCTTGTAGTCCAACGGCTACGGGATATTGGGATGACCAAGACGGAACTATCTTGCGAACTCTTGGAAATTATGGGAAGCCCCAAGCCCTGCAATCGTTCGTGGCACTCATCGGTATTCAGGTACCTAGGCGGTGGCGGAAAGGTCATTGTGTCTCCTGGTAAGCCAATAAGAGCCGCAATGATGGAATGGCTCAAGCTTCACCCATCACCTGATAAATGAAAACACCTTTGGCGGTTATGGTTGATGACCGAACAGCAAGCCTAATCACCTTGCTGGTAATCGCCGCAATTTCTGGCAGAGCCGCATGACCGTTCCGGCTACTAACACCCAAAGGTCGTTAATCATGGGGGCCAGACTACTTTTATGAACACAACTATCACGAAGGATGGGCATCAATTGTCCCGCGAAGAATACTGCCAACTCAAATCACTGGAAGCTCAGCAACGATTCCCCAAGGAGGAATTCACCCCAGAAATCATTGAGCGAATGGTACACGCTTGCGAGTATGAGGAGGAGACATGGATGGAAGAGAGCACCCATGCACA
>Ga0164309_10000598_pt1 | contig 19486 bp, 16 predicted proteins | sample Whisoiple_247_MG_FD_109984 | JGI IMG/M metagenome (GOLD analysis project Ga0164309, IMG submission 109984) | Soil microbial communities amended with fresh organic matter from upstate New York, USA - Whitman soil sample_247_MG | ecosystem: Environmental > Terrestrial > Soil > Unclassified >...
ATTGAGATCGAGCACCACCAGATCGGGCACGCTGGTTTCGATCGCGCCGCGCAAGCTCTTGCCGCCGTCGCACAGCGTCACGGCAAAGCCGTGCATCTTGAGGTAATCGCCGACCATCTCCCGGGCAGGGGCTTCGTCGTCGACAATGAAGATATGCTGGCTTTGGCTCATGTCACGGCGCCTCGGTCGCGGGCAGCACCACGGTGAAAGTCGATCCCTGTCCGGGACCGGCACTTTCGGCGGTTACCTGGCCGCCATGCATGTCGATGATGCGCTTGACGATCGACAGGCCGAGCCCGGTCGAACTCTCGCCGGCGGTCGGCTTTGCCGAGAGCCGCTGGAAGCGGCCGAACAGCCGTCCGAGATCTTCCGGCGAGAGGCCGGCTCCTTCATCGGCGATGCGAATAATAGTGTTGTTCTTCTCGTGGCTCACGACAAGAGCAATCTTGCCGCCGATCGGTGAGTATTTGATGGCGTTGCTGACAAGATTATCGATGGCTTCGCGCATCCGGTCGGTGTCGCACATGGTAACGAAATTCGGCGGCGCGGACACCGTGATCGTCTGCTGCTTGTTGGCGGCCGAAGGCTGGTTGGTATCGGCGACTTCACTGACCAAAGCTGCGACGTCGACCGGCTCGCGGCGGATCGTGATGTCGAAGGCATCGGCCATCGCGTCCGAGATCAGATGGTCGACCATCAGGGTCAACCGCTTGGTAGCGTCGCGGATGTGGTCGACCTGAGCGGTGACACTCTCCTTGGACGAGCCGACGCCGATCAACTCGGTCAGCATTTCAGTACGGCCGAGGATGACGCCGAGCGGATTCTTCAGGTCGTGGGCGACGGTGCCCAGAATCTCGTTCTTGAAGCCGTTGGCGCGCTGCAACCGCAGCCACTGCGCCGAAAGCCGGCGATTGGCTTGCATCAACGCCCGGGTCCGCTGGGCGACCCGGTCCTCGAGCTGGGTGTTGGCCTCGTGCAGTTGCTGATACAGGATGACATTGTCAAAGGCGAGCGATAGCCGGCTGCCGAAAATCTCCACCAATGACCGGTCGGTTTCGGAAAGATCGCGCTCCGCCTGCAACAGCACCACGACTTCGCGGCCGCTACCGGTGCGGATATAGAGCACCGAGCGGTGGTTGACGAATTCATGATCGCGCCGTCTGAAGGCGGCTTCCACCATGGCACGCAGATCGGGATCCAGCGATTTGGATCCGGTGCTGCCGATGAAGCGGCTGTAGCAACCGGAGCCCGCCAGCACGGAAAAGTCATCGTCCACCATGCCGCCGTCGCGCAGCACCAGGATGCCGGCGCAGTCGACATTGAGCAGCGAGGCGATCTGCGTCAGCACGCCCTCGGCGAGCCGCTGCATCGACTTGAAATCGTACAGGGTGGAAGCGGCGTCGATGATGATTTCCAGCCCGCGCCTTGTCTGGACCATGCGTTCGAGCTGCTGGTAGCTGCGCAGCGCCGCGGTCAGCGAGGTGAACAGCTTGTCCGCCGTCAGTTCGGTCTTCGCCTTGTAGTCGTTGATGTCGTACTGGACAATGACGCGGCGTTCCGGTGCCTGTCCGGGCTGTCCGGTACGCAGGATGATGCGGACGGTTTCGTTTCTCAGTTCGTTGCGGATGTACTCGACGAGATCGAGGCCTGCGGCATCGGTCTCCATGATGACGTCGAGCAGCACGGCCGCGATGTCGGAATGTGCGCGCATCAAGGCGCGGCCCTCGGCCGCAGAATAGGCTGACAGGATTTCCAGCGTCTGTCCGTGAAGGCTGTAGTCGCTCAGCGCAAATCGCGTGCCCTCATGCACGGCGTGATCGTCGTCGATGACCGCGATCTTCCATTTCCGCGCGGTCGAGACTTCCGGAACGGCTCCGGAATCGTCGATCAGGTGGAGGACATCGTCCTGTTCGGCCATTGAGGGATTCCGTCGCTGTCAGTGCCGGTAGTGCTGGTTTTGCCTTGGCTGGTGTCTTGGCTAGTGTCTTGGCTAGTGTCTTGGCTAGAGTCTTGGCTAGTGTCTTGGCGAGTATCTAGCTTCTGGTCCTGGATTACCGTGCTGCCCTTGGCGGTTTTCGGCATCATAATGCGAAAGGTGGTGCCTTGTCCCAGCCTTGAGTCCAGCATCATGCGGCCCCCGAGCTGCTGGGTAACCAGATTATAGACGATATGCAGGCCGAGCCCCGTGCCGCCATCATTTCGGCGAGTGGTAAAGAACGGGTCAAACGCCTGCCGTTGCACCTCGGGCGTCATTCCGGCGCCATTGTCGGCAAAAATGATCTCGACGTCTTCGGGACCGCGGGGCCTTGCCGAAATCGAGATGGTGCCGGAACGTCCGTCGGCGAATGCGTGGGTTGCGGCATTGAGAAACAGGTTGGTGAGGATCTGGCCATACGATCCCGGATAGCCGTCGATCACAAGGTCCTCCGGCACCTCGACCGTCACCGCGATCGCTGCCTTCTTCAGCACCGGCCGCAGGCTCGCGATAATCTGGTCGGTCGATTCGCTGAGGCTGAACTGTCGCCGCTCGGCATGCGAGCGGTCGACCGCGACCTGCTTGAAAGACTGGATCAGTTCGCCGGCGCGATGCAGGTTAGCCACCAGCTGCTGCGAGGCGTCGCGCGAGGAGCGGACGAAGTCGTCGAGTTGCGAACGGCGCAACTGTCGGCTGTTTTTCATGTCAGCCTCGAACATCTCGGTGCGGCGGGCGAGGCTGGACGCAACCGTCAGGCTGATGCCGATCGGATTGTTGACCTCATGGGCCACGCCGGCAACCAGGCCGCCGAGCGCGGCCAGCCGCTCGGCATCGATCAGGTTCTGCTGCGCGGCACGCAGTTCGAGCAGCGCGCCCTCGGCCTCTTCCTTTGAAGAGCGCAATGCATCTTCGGTCTCGCGCTTGGCGATGGCGTTCTCGCGAAACACCTCGACCGCGCGCGCCATCGCACCGACCTCGTCGCGAGCCATGGTGCCCTGCACCTGCCGATCGTAGTTGCCGGAGGTGATTGCCTGCATCGCCGTCATGATCTGCTGCAGCGGCAGCCGGATGCTCAGCGCGATCAGGACGCCCGCGGTAAGGATGATGCCGAGAAAAATCACCGCGATCGAGAGCACCTTGCGTGAGATGTCCGCCAGCGTCCGGTCGAACGTCTCCTGCGCCTTCTGCTCGCGCTGGCGCATCTTGGAAGACAAATCGTCGATCGCGCCGATGGTTTCGGCCTGGCTGGCGTCGATCGAGTTGCGCAAGAGCTCGGTCCGGCTGGCGAGTTGCTCCGACAATTTCGCCAATCCTTCCCGCAACGCCACCGTTCGTTCGCCGAGGTGCTGCAGTGCCATGCGCTGCAGGTCGTTGTCGGCAAGATCCGACATCAAGGGAACGGTATTCTCGATGGTCTCGGTGTTGCGGCGGGCTTCCTCGGCCGAGGCGCTCGCCAGTGAAAAATAATAGGCATTCGCGGCGACCAGCATCGCGGTGAAAGCGTCGCGGGATTTTCCGAGCGATGGCCAGATCAGCGCGTCGCGATGCCCCGTCGCGCCCTCGATGATCGAATAAAGCACCGCCATGTCCCGCGCCGGGGTCTGGACCTGCTCCTCATAGGTTTTGGAAATGGCCCCCTGTAGCGTACGAAGTTCGCCGAAGCCGTTGAGGAAACGCTCGGTGACGCGCTCGAGTTCCTCGACCGATCCCGACAGTATCGGGTCGGTCGAGGCGCGCGTGGTCAGCGTCCCCAACACCGCTTCGCGCAACAGCAGGATCTCGGCGAAGAACTCCGGGCTGGGCTGGTTGATATAGCGATGGATCAGATTCTGCAGGCGGCTCGTCTCGCTCTCGAGTAGCGCCAGGATCTTGTCGGACTCGCGCACCTGCCGCACGTCGTCCCAGGCCGAGCCGAGCACCTTGGAGCCGTTCCAGATCATTGCCACCAGCGCGATGACGACGGCGGAGTTCAACGCGGCAATCGACAGGATGCGCCAGCGGATGGGTACCGCGCGGAGCAGGCCTACGATGCGAATGCGTGCCCCCGCAGCGAGACCCGCCGGTCGTTCCGCAATTTCGTCGCGGCGGGTCATTCCGAACACCAACTCACTCCACCTTGCGCATTGGCTTGCGACCGGAATCTGCCGCGATCGCTACGCCTGCCTGCACACGCCGTTTACGGTCCGCGGTGTATTCGGCGAACGTGTGGTGGCCGGTATATTTGTCGTGGTTGGCGGTTACGGTCGGAGGCCAGTTGCTGTCTTCGCCGTCGATCGGCCTGGTGGCAGGCCCGGTGAAAAGCGGGCCATACGGCAGCTCGCGCGTGATCGCACCCGCCGGCACCGCCATCAGGGATGACAGGACAACGGACGCTACAATCCGCCAAGGGCCGGCGCGGCTGTAAACGGGCAACTTTAACCTCTTGAGATGATGTCGATGGATGGAAAAAAAGGTTCAACCGATTTAGCGGAGGCAGCCATATGGCCGTCCTGTCAGAGTCGCCGGAACTTCGCAATTGTGCGTTGCGGGCGACATTTTTACGGATTGAAACCGCCCCCGCGAGGTTCTATCACGGCGCGCGCCGCACAATTATTTATCCTCAGGATTCCTTTCGGATCGCGGCGGATAGATCGGTTTTGACGTGAAGTCGGTTTTGAGGTTTTTGCAGCTGGCTGCCGTGACGGCGGCGGTCGCCTTCGCATCTCCTGCCCGGGCGCTCACCGACATTGCCTGGTGGCATGCCATGTCGGGCGAACTCGGCCGTCAACTGGAAAAACTCGCCGCCGATTTCAATGCATCGCAGTCGGACTACCGGATCGTACCGAGCTACAAGGGCAACTATGCCGAGACGGTGACCGCGGCGATCTTCGCGTTTCGTTCGCATAGCCAGCCCGCTATCGTTCAGGTCAACGAGATCGCGACAGCTACCATGATGGCGGCGAAGGGCGCGATCTATCCGGTATTCGAATTGATGCGCGACCAGTCCGAGGCGTTTTCACCGGCGGACTATCTTCCTGCCGTGAGCGGCTACTACATCGATGTCGACGGCAATATGCTGTCGTTTCCGTTCAACAGCTCGACGCCAATCCTCTATTACAACAAGGACCTGTTCCGGGCTGCCGGCCTCGATCGCGAGGTCGCACCGAAGACGTGGCCGGAGGTGGGCGCCGCGGCGAAGCGATTGCGCGCGGCCGGGGCGGCTTGTGGTTTCACCACCTCCTGGCCGTCCTGGATCAATGTGGAGAATTTTTCCGCGTTCCACAATCTGCCGATCTCGACCAAAGCCAACGGCTTTGACGGGCTCGACGCGGAGCTCAATTTCAACAATCCGGGGATGGTGCGACACATCGCCCAGCTTGCGGAATGGCAGACTGACAAGCGGTTCGATTATAGCGGGCGGGCGACCACGGCGGAGCCGCGATTCCAGAACGGGGAATGCGGAATCTTCATCGGCTCGTCGGCGACGCGTGCGGATATCAAGGCCAATTCGAAATTCGAGGTCGGTTACGGCATGCTTCCGTATTGGCCGGATGTGGCGGGCGCGCCGCAAAACTCCACCATCGGCGGCGCCACATTGTGGGTGCTGCGAGGCCGACCTGACGCCGAATATAGCGGCGTGGCCAAATTCTTCGCCTTCCTCTCGAAGCCGGAAGTGCAGGCCAGGTGGCATCAGAACACCGGCTATCTACCGGTGACGCGGGCGGCCTTCGAATTGACTCGCAGCCAGGGTTTCTACGATCGCAATCCCGGCACCGAGATTTCGATCGAGCAGATCACGCTGCATGTGCCGACCGAAAACTCAAAAGGCGTCCGGCTCGGTTCGTTCGTGCTGATCCGCGGCATAATCGATGAGGAACTGGAGAAGGCTTTCAGCGGCAAGAAATCGGCACAGGAGGCACTGGACTCCGCCGTTCAGCGCGGCAACCGGCTACTGCGCCAGTTCGAACGCGCCAATCCGTAATGGACATGATCGGGCAGGTCAGCGCCCGACCTTGCTGCTGCCCTGGGTAATCAACCGTGCGCCACGTTGATCGCGGGCGTGGATCCATAGCCAGTTCATCGCGACACTCAAGCGGTTGCGCAGGCCGATCAGGAAATAGATGTGGGCGACGCCCCAGATCCACCAGGCGAGCGTGCCACGCAGCTTGATGCGGCCGAAATCGATCACCGCTTGCCGCTTGCCGATCTGCGCCAGGCTCCCCGCATGCTTGTAGCGGAACGGCGTTGCAGCGCCGCCCTGCAGGCGCGCCTTGATGGACGCGGCAACGTGGCGTCCCTGCTGCTTGGCCGCCGGCGCGATGCCCGGAACCGGACGTCCATCCGGGCCTGCGACGACGATGGTATCGCCGACGGCGAAGATATCGGGATGACCGGATACCGTGAGGTCGGGCAACACTTGCAGGCGGCCGGCGCGATCGGCAGCGACGCCAAGCCACTCGGCGGCGGGCGAGGCGCGTACGCCGGCGGCCCAGATCAGGGTTCGCGCCTGCAGACGCTCGCCGCCATAGACGACGCCTTCTGCCGAGCATTCGGTGACGGCCTTTCCCAGCACCACCTGGACCCCGATCTTTTCCAGCGCGGCTTGCGCATAGGCCGACAGTTCGTCGGCAAAACCCGCGAGCACGCGCGGACCCGCCTCGATCAGCACGACGCGTGTCATGTGGGTGTCGACGTTGCGGAAGTCCGGCGGCAGCGTATCCTGCGCCAGTTCGGCAATGGTGCCGGCGAGTTCGACTCCGGTCGGGCCTGCGCCGACAATCACGAAGGTGAGCAGCGCGGCGCGCCGTTCCGGATCGGTCTCGCGCTCGGCGCGTTCGAACGCGACCAGGATGCGACGCCGCAAGGTGGTGGCGTCCTCGAGCGTCTTGAGGCCGGGCGCGAACGGCTCCCATTCGTCATGGCCAAAATAGGCGTGGCGCGCGCCGGTGGCGAGGATCAGCGTGTCATAGGGCAAAGCGTCGCCGTCCTCGAGCAGCACCTGCTTGGCTTTCGCGTCGACGCCGCTGACGGTTGCGAACAGGGTCGTCACATCGGGCCGGTCGCGCAGCAGATAGCGGATCGGCCAGGCGATCTCCGAGGTCGCGAGCGAGGCGGTGGCGACCTGATACAATAGCGGTTGGAACAGATGATGATTGCGTCGGTCGATAAGCGTGACGCTGACCGGCGCGTCCTTCAGTCCGAAGGTTGCCTCTAGGCCGCCGAAACCGGCGCCGACGATCACCACGCGATGGGGCGCTGTTGTCGTCATGGCGTACGAGCCTTGATTTCAGGTGACTCCGCGCACGGAGATGAGCGGCGGGTCCGCGCCAAGCGTGATTTGTCAATCGGCCGGCAACGAAAACCGATCGTGCAGCGACGTTCTGCGGCCTCGGAAACGGCCCAAAATACTTTCATTCGGCCGAATCCTTTTGCGGGCGCCAGGTGTCATGGGGCAGGACGCGATGATCTTGCATTGCGCTAAATCAGCAGGGAGCATGGACGGTGAAATCGACCTTGACCAGGTAAAGGACAAAGCCAGAATCGGCAGGCAACAAGGCTGGGTTGATGGTGTTTATGGACTTGAAGATAGCAAAGCCTCGAGATGTCCGCTAGCTTTCGCGACGGCTTGACGACAGCAACTTTGTTCTTCTTTTCGCCGAAACCGCTACCCATAGAAGTCGGCGATGGTCGGCGTCAGATAGTCATAACAATACCACGTCAAGATAGCGGTGAGCGGCAAGGCGGGCCATACCGCGAAGCGGGCGTGTTCTCCAAATCTTCGACGCAAACCTCCGATAATCTCCGTTTGAAAAAACTGGGGCAGCGTAAATACAAGCAGCGCTCCAAGTGCGGCAATGGCGCTGACTATCGGCGCATTGACCTTCATCATGAACAGGGCGTTGCTCTGCGGCCGATGCGGATTGACGTGAATGAAATCGATGAACAGCAGCTCTACAATGTTCGCCACGCCGAAGATGATTGCGATGAACAGCGCTATCCACAAAAGGCTCTAATGATGATAGCGGTTTTGCTCACCGGGGTTTGGCTCCTGCCGTGTTCAGAGCCGGATAACTAGCGTAACGACATGAGCCAAGCGCAGCGCAAAGCACCGGAAACGTCCGGCGTCAGGTTCGTCAAAATCCGGAAAATTCCGCCGTGCTCGGCTCAGCCGCGGGATAGCCGCGGTTCGTTATGCAGCACCGGCGCGACCGCATCGATCAGGCGTGCGGCGGCGGCATCGATGGTCAATCCCGCGGTATCGACCATCGCGGAGGCCCGCGCATACAACGGCTCGCGGCTGGCAAGCGTGTTGCGCAGTTCCGCCATCGCCGTGCGATCGTCCGCCATCGGCCGCAGGTCGCCCTCGCGGAGTACCCGCGCCATGTGCTCTTCCGGCTCGGCCTTGAGCCAGATGGTGTAGAACGACGACAGGATCAGGTCGAAGGTCAGTGGCTCCGAGACGATGCCGCCGCCGGTCGCCAGCACCATCAATTCCTTGCGCGCCAGCAATTGTCCGAGCGCGGCCTGCTCCATGCGGCGGAAACCCTCCTGGCCATAGAGCGCGATGATCTCGGCGACCGACAGCCCGTTCTGCTGCTCGATCTCCTTGTTCAATTCGACGAAACTCCAGCCGATCTTGTTCGCCAGTATCTTGCCGAGCGTGGACTTGCCGGCACCGCGCAGCCCGATCAGGGCGATACCGGCAAACGACATCTGCCGGTGCGTCGATGCGCTGCCGCCGGCAAGAACGTCCTTGGCCTGCGCGATCTGCTGCGGCGTCGCCTTGCGCAGGAGATCACGCAGCACCGCCCAGTCGGACGTTGGCTGGCTGGAAGGAATCAGGTCTTCCAGATGTGTCGCCACCGCGTTCGACACCCGGCGCAACAGCACGATCGAGACGTTGCCTTTGCCGCTTTCGAGCTGGGCGATGTAGCGCTCGGATAGGCCGGAGACATTGGCTAGCACCTTGCGCGACATGCCGCGCAGCCCCCGCATGGTGCGGACACGCTGGCCGAGCTGTTCCAGAAAGATGGCTTCGGGATCGTGGCTGCCGGTCATTACCCGGAAGGATAATGCCGATAAGGACTGACAGCAAGCGGAGTTGATGTCATTATATGAATTATAATTCTTAGAGCTGGGGAGAATTCGATCATCCGGGTCGACGAACCGGCGCTGACCGCGCTCAACATGCGGCTCCGCGACGACTACACGCAGGATTGCGCCAAGGGCTTGCTATGCTGGAATCTCGCTCGCCGGTTACGACACCAAGCTGACGCGGCCGAATGTCGCGTTCCACCAGATCGGCGAATTCAAGGACGTGCACGCCGCGTCCGGTGATTTCGATATGTGAAGATCGAGACGTGAGGTGATTGGCGAATAGTGAATGGCGGGTAGCGAATAGAGAACCAACATCTATTCGCCATTCGCCACTCGCTATTCGCCCCGTTATCCCGCAATCTCCAGCCCGGCGTTCGCATAAACCACGCCGCCATCGACCGCGATGGTGTTGCCCACCACGTAATCGCCGGCGCGCGAGGCCAGATAGATCGCAATGCCCGCCATATCCTCATCGGTGCCGATGCGACGCGACGGAATCCGCTTGGCGATCTCGTCGCCATGGTCGCGCGCGGCGCGGTTCATGTCCGACTTGAATGCGCCCGGCGCGATCGCAGTGACGTTGATGTGGTCCTTGACCAGTTTGGTCGCGAGCCGCCGGGTCAGATGGATTACCGCGGCCTTGCTCGCGGCGTAGGAATAGGTCTCGCTGGGATTGACGAAGATGCCGTCGACGGAGGCGACATTGATGACCTTGGCGGGCCGCTCGTGAGAAGCCGCGGCGCGCAGTGGCTTGGCCAGCGCCTTGGTCAGGAAGAACAGCGACTTGACATTGAGGTCCATCACCTTGTCCCAGCCGCTCTCCGGGAAGTCGTCGAACTCCGCGCCCCAGGCCGCGCCGGCATTGTTGACGAGGATGTCGAGTTTGGGCTCGCGCTTGATAATCTCGTCCGCGAGCTTGTCACAGCCATCGACGGTCGAAATGTCGATCGGCAGCGCGATGCATTCGCCATCATATTCGGCCGAGAGCTCCTTGGCGGTGGCCTCGCAGGGGCCGGCCTTGCGCGCCGTGATGTAAACCTTCGCCGCGCCCTGGCTGAGGAATCCACGCGCGATCATCGTGCCGATGCCGCGCGATCCGCCCGTCACCAGGGCGATGCGGCCGTCGAGCGAGAATAGATCCTTGAACATGCGATCCTCCCTCGGTTTTTCCAGCGGTTTTGCGGCCCCGGGATTGACGAGTCAAGGAGGGGACGTATGCAGCCCTCATGAGGAGGCGCGAAGCGCCGTCCCGAAGGATGGACGCGTGGCACATCCTTCGAGGCGAGCGCAAGAGCGCGCTCCTGAGGATCGAAATTGAGGGACGTTTGCTACGCCGCGTTGACGCGGCGAAAACCGTTCCACATTGCGGTCGCGGCGCCGGACGTCAGCGCCGGCAGGAAGCGGACGTCCTGGTAATTGCCGTTGAGCGACACCCGCGGCAGCGCGGTCAGGTGCTCTGCATTCTTGGCAAACACCATGCCCGGTCGCGTGGTTACGGCTGTCTTGAAACCGACCGCGCGCGCCAGCGCGAATTCGCGGGGTCCCGCGGCGATCCTGTCGCCATAAGGATAGGCAAAATGCACGACGGGACGCTGCAGCACCTCCTCGATCCGCGCGCGACTGGTGGCCATCTCGTGGTGCGCGTCCTGTTCGGGTTGGTGGGCCAGGTTGCAATGAGTGATTGAATGCGCGCCAATCGAGATCAGCGGATCGGCCGCGAACGGCTTCAATTCGTCCCACGACAGGCAAAGCTCGCGGCTGATTGCGGTCTCGTCGACGCCGTAACGGCGGCATAGCGCACCGATCTCGCGCTGCAGGTCGGCCTCGCGCGGCAGTCCGCGTAACCAGTCGTGCAGCCGGTCGAAGGCGGCCTGTTTCTCCGCGGTCGTGCCGCTGTCGAGGCGGACGGCGTTACCGTCGATCTCGGTTTCGATCCGCGACGCTTTCGCAACCACGCGCTCCAGCGCAACCCACCACATCCGGCCGAAGCCGTCGGCGAAATCGCTGGCCACGAACACGGTGGAGGGCGCGGCGAATTCGCGCAGCACTGGCAGCGCGACATCCCTGTTGTCGCGATAACCGTCGTCGAGCGTGAAGCAGGCGAAACGCCGCCCGAAATTGCGCTCGATCATCCGTTGATGCATCTCGTCCAGGGTGACGATGTCGATGTTTTGGCCGCGAAGGTGCAACAGCACGGCGCGGAGGAATTCGGGCGTGATTTCGAGATGCTGGTTCGGCTGGAACTCGGCGTCGCGTCGCGGCCGAACCTGATGCAGCATGAAAATGGCGCCGGCCCCCGCGAAAATCGGCCGCAACAAATAATGGGCGCGGGTGAAGTAAAGCGCTTCCAGACCGGCACGGATCATGTTGTGGCGAAACTGCTTCATCGGGGCTGGTTTGGCCTTGGCATGCGGTCGCGAAGCTAGCGGACGACTGCTGAAGAATGGGTTAGCCGGATGGCGGTCCGTGATTGGACCGTTCCCTGTTATTTCCAGTTTGACAGCCTCGCAAGGGTTTGTTTTCTCTCGGTTCCCAGACTGCGGGACGTCGAATGCACGGACTTTTCAGGTGGAGCAGCAAATGGTGGCCGGGGGTAATTCCTTTAGCCATCCTTTGGATGATCGCAGCCTGGTCGAATACGACCGCCCTGGAAACCGATCTGGCCACGCGCAGCACCGCCGCACTTAAGGAAGCCCTGCTGGACAAGACGCGAATCACGGTCGCTGGCCGCGATGTCACCTTTGCTGCGGATGCGTTCTCGGAAGATGGCCGGCGCGGCGCGCTGGCTTCGGTGGAAGCGGTGCCAGGCGTGCGGCTGGTCAACGACGAAACCCGTCTTGTCCCCGAGGCCAAGCCGTTCGTCTGGTCGGCCGAGCGGGACGTGGTCCGGGTTACCTTGGGCGGCAGCGCGCCTTTGCCGGCCAGCAAGAGCAGGCTCATGGACGCGGCTCACGCCGCGCTCGGCAACGTCGAGGTGGCCGATCAGATGAACCTGTCGCGCGGGGCCCCGCCGCGTTTCGATGATGCAGCGCTGCTCTTGATCGGTCAGATCGGAAAGCTGAAGGACGGCAAGATCACAATTTCCGACAACACCGTCAGCCTTTCCGGCATGGCGCGCGACCTCGGCGGCCGGGAAGCGATCGCCGAGAGCCTGAAAAACCTGCCCGAGGGATTTTCGGTCGCAAGCAACGATGTCAAGGCTCCGCCCTATGTGTTTCAGGCCTACAAGGACCCAGTCGCGGTAACGCTGACGCTCACCGGCTATGTGCCCGATGACAAGGTCCATGCGGCATTGGTCGCAGCCGCGGCGCACAAATTCTTCAGCGAAAAGGTAGTCGACTATCTCAAGGCGAGCGTTGGGGCGCCTTACGGATTTGCTGCGGCCGTCGGGCCGGCATTGGGGGCGCTGTCGCGGCTGTCGACCGGGACACTGGTGGTGTCGGACCGCGAGGTGAAGCTCTCGGGCGACGCCTTCTACGATGCGGCGGCGATTCAGATCCGCGCCGGCCTGGGCAAAGGCTTCCCGCAGGGTTGGCAATTCAAGGCGGACATTTCAGTCAAGCCGGCGGCGGCCCCGGTTGATGCCACCGTTTGCCAGCAGTTGTTTTCCGATCTGCTTGGCAAGGGAAACATCAGCTTCCAGTCCGCCCAGGCCACCATCGATCCGGATTCCGCAGGGCTGCTCGACCGGCTGACCGAAACCGCACTGCGTTGCCCGACCGCCAATATCGAGGTCGCCGGACATACCGACGCCGACGGTGAAGACGGTTTCAACCAGGCGCTGTCGGAAAAGCGCGCGCAGGCGGTGGTGGATTATCTTGTCAAGGCGGGGCTGCCGGCCGATCGCTTCACGGCAACCGGCCATGGCAGCACCGAGCCGGTCGCCTCCAATGATACCGACGAAGGCAAGGCACAGAACCGCCGCATCGAATTTGTGGTAAAGTGACGGATATGACTTATCTGGCTATGTTTCACTGGGACTGGTTGCTGGGATCGCTGCTGCTGGGCTTTATGGTGGGATGGATCGCCGTGGTTCACCGTGGCCGGGGCGTATCTAAAGTGGCGGCTCGCTGGCTCTCGGTGCTGGTGGTGGCGCTGGTCGCGGCCGCGCTCGCGCGGGTGATCCCCGGCCGGCCCGGCTATTGGCTCGATCTTGGTCTGATGATGTTCGCGCTTTATCTCGTGGGCTGCGCAATCGGTTCCTGGCTGCGGGGCTGGGCGATTTCGCGCCACACCCCCGCGCTTTGACTTGAGAAAACCCTATCCCCCCGGCACCGTTGCGACAGGACAGGGGCTCAGGCGGGCGAACGCAACAAAACGGCGCTTCCGGCGTTATCGATTCCGTCAGTATATTCCCGCTAATATCTTGATGGGCCGCGTTTTATTACGTTTGCTGCCAAATCGAATTCCACTACGGCCGAAAACGCGCTACCAATCCGGAACTGGGGGAAGCGCGGAGCTTGGAGCGAAGTTCGCTCCGCTGCGAGATCGCGTCTGAAAACGCACCCGAGATCGAACTTGGGATTGCAACTCGAGGTCTAGATGCTGGAAGCAATCCGCAGGGCGATGTCGTTTCTGCGCCAAAAGCAAATCCTGCATAAAATGGGCGTTGCAATCAGCATGACGGTCATCGGGATCGCGTGCTACGTGCTCTTCCACATGCTGCGCGGCATCGACACCGGTGAGGTGATCGAGGCGATCAAGGAGACCGAGCTTCACCAGATCGTGCTGGCCAGCCTGTTCGTGGCCGCCGGCTATTTCACGCTGACCTTCTACGATCTGTTCGCAGTGCGGGCGATCGGGCGTTCCGATATCCCCTACCGCATCAATGCGCTCGCGGCCTTCACCAGCTATTCGATCGGCCACAATGTCGGCGCCAGCGTCTTTACCGGAGGCGCGGTGCGGTACCGGATCTATTCGGCCTGGGGGTTGAATGCGATCGACGTCGCCAAGATCTGCTTCCTGGCCGGGCTCACCTTCTGGCTCGGCAATGCCGCGGTGCTCGGATTGGGCATTGCCTTCCACCCGGAGGCGGCGACCGCGATCGATCAATTGCCGCCCTGGCTGAACCGGGTCGCCGCGTTTGCGATCATCCTTTCCCTCTTGGCCTATGTGTTCTGGGTTTCCGTGAAGCCGCGGGGAGTCGGTCGTGGGCCCTGGACGGTGATCCTTCCGGGAGGCTCGCTGACAGTGCTGCAGATCGCGATCGGCATCGTTGATCTCAGCTTTTGCGCGCTGGCGATGTATGTGCTGGTTCCGGATGAACCCAATCTCGGCTTCGTCGTGGTGGCGGTGATTTTCGTCTCGGCGACGCTGTTGGGGTTTGCCAGCCATTCGCCGGGCGGGCTCGGTGTGTTCGACGCGGCCATGCTGGTCGGGTTGTGGCAGATGGACCGGGAAGACCTGCTGGCGGGGATGCTGCTGTTCCGCCTCCTCTATTATATTACGCCATTCGTCATATCTGTAATCTTGCTGACGTTTCGGGAAGTTATCCTGGGGGCACGGAACAAGCGGCTACGTCAGGTGGCGCGGGGACTCGAGGTCGAGCCGCGCCGCGAAGCCGCATACGTACGAAAACGTGGGGACACGGGTGCTTGACAATTTGCGCCTGACCGTGCGGCCCTGAATTGAGAGCCGGCCCGATGGCATTGGACGCTCCGATCACTTCTTCGTTCTATTCGTGGCCGGACCGGCTGCGACACTCGGCCATTATCCTGCTCGTTGCCGCCTTTGCGCTCACCGTCGTCGTCGTGCTCGGCGAATTGTCGCCGCTCCGTGCCTCCGCGATTTTTGCTTGTATCGCAGCGGCGGCGCTGGTGCCCTGGCGCTTGCACGATGCGGTCGCCTCGCGCGAAGACGTCCGCAACGTCAATCCGGTCGAAACCGCAGCCGTCAGTGCCGTGGTCGCCGGCATGCCCGATCCCGCCGTGCTGCTCGACCGCGCCGGCCGCGTGCTCCATCTCAATGCCGCGGCCGCCCAGCTTGCGCCGGCATTGCGCCAGAACGAACTTGCCCAGTTCGCGCTGCGCTCGCCGGAAATTATCAGCGCGCTGCGCCAGGCGATTGCTACTTCCGAGCCGCGCCGGGCGACCTATCTCGATCACGTGCCTGTCGACCGCTGGCTGGAATTGGTCGTCACGCCGGTACCAGTGCCGACCCTGTTCGGCGGCACCGACAAATGCATGCTGATGACGTTCCATGACCAGACGCCGCTGCGGCGGGTCGAGGAAATGCGCGCCGACTTCGTCGCCAATGCCAGCCATGAATTGCGCACGCCGCTCGCCGCCTTGTCCGGTTTCATCGATACGCTGCAGGGGCCGGCCAAGGATGATGCCAAGGCGCGCGAGCGCTTCCTTGGCATCATGCATACCCAGGCGACCCGCATGGCGCGGCTGATCGACGATCTGTTGTCGCTGTCGCGGGTCGAACTGTCGGCCCATGTTCGTCCCGATACGATCGTGGACATCGTTCCCATTATCCGGCAGGTCGTCGACGGACTGGAATCGCTGGCGCGCGAACGGCAGGTCACTATCGATACCGATTTGCCCGAGGTGCCGGCAATGATCGCCGGCGATCGGGAGGAATTGTTGCGGCTGTTCGAGAATTTGGTCGAGAATGCGCTGAAATACGGCGCCTCCGGCGGCAAGATCGAAGTCTCGCTGACCTCCGCCTCGTCGGGCGATGATAGTCCCGAAGCGCGGGTCATCGTGCGCGATTTCGGCCCCGGCATTGCGCCGGAACACCTTCCCCGGCTGACCGAGCGGTTCTATCGGGTGGATGTCGGCGACAGTCGCGCGCAGGGTGGAACCGGGCTGGGATTATCGCTGGTGAAACATATTGTTAACCGTCACCGCGGCCGGCTCCTGATCGAAAGCGTGCTGAAGAAGGGCGCCACTTTCACTGCCTGTTTTCCCCAGCCCAAAGCCCCGCCAGGCGTGTAAATCCAAGGAATTGCAATTGCTTGTGACTGTCATCCATCTGTCATCAAACCTTCGTAAAAGCAGCACCGACCGCTCCTAAACGGTCCGGCGTGAGCGCTATCGGGCGCATTCGGCGCTTCGCTCACCGATGGAGACCAGCAAATGAATTTCATGAAAGCTATCGTCGCTGCCGGCCTCGTCGCCGTATCGACCTCGGCCTTCGCCGCCGACATTACCGGTGCCGGCTCGACCTTTATCTTCCCGGTGCTGTCGAAATGGGCCGATGCCTACAAGAAGGACAACGGCGCCGGCGTGAACTACCAGTCGATCGGTTCTGGCGCAGGCATCAAGCAGATCCAGGCCAAGACCGTGACCTTCGGCGCCACCGACGCGCCGCTCAAGGCCGACCAGCTCGAGAAGGACGGCTTTGCCCAGTGGCCGATGATCATGGGCGCTATTGTCCCGGTCGTGAACCTCGACGGCGTCAAGGCAGGCGACATGGTTCTGGACGGCGACACGGTGGCCAAGATCTATCTCGGCACCATCACCAAGTGGGATGATCCCGCGATCAAGAAGCTCAATCCGAAATTGACGCTGCCGTCGGCCGCGATCTCCGTGGTTCACCGCGCGGATGGTTCGGGCACCACCTTCAACTTCACCGACTATCTGTCCAAGGTCAGCGCCGACTGGAAGTCCAAGGTCGGCTCCGGCACCGCGGTTGAATGGCCGGTTGGCGTCGGCGCCAAGGGCAACGAAGGCGTGTCCGGCAATATCAGCCAGGCCAAGAACACCATCGGCTATGTCGAATATGCCTATGCCAAGCAGAACAAGCTGACCTACGCCGCCCTGGTCAACAAGGCCGGCAAGACCATACAGCCGGAAACCGCAGCCTTCCAGGCAGCTGCATCCAATGCCGACTGGGCCAACGCTCCCGGCTATTACCTGATCCTGACCGACCAGCCCGGCGACAAGTCGTGGCCGATCGTCGCCTCGACCTTCATCCTGATGCACAAGGATGCGACCGACAAGGCGGCGTCGCATGAGGCGATCAAGTTCTTCAAGTTCGCCTTCGAGAAGGGCACCAAGATGGCCGAAGAGCTCGATTACATCCCGATGCCGGACTCGGTGATCAAGCTGATCGAGAAGACCTGGTCGTCCGAGATCAAGAGCTAGGACGCAAGTAGCTGCTTTCCATCATCCAGCCCGGGTCAAAAAACCCGGGCTGGTCTTTCCAGGCGGGTCTTGCCGGATCGTCGAGGCCGGACATTTCAAGTTTCGATCACCATGATGGGCAGGCCGCGCCAACCCCGGTTAGTTCGGGGGAGCGGATTTTCCGGCCATTGGGTGATACAGTACAGGGGATTGGCGTGGCAGACATGGCCGTTCAGAGCGATGTAATGGAAGCCGCCGGACCTTACGACCGCGCCAAGGCTCTCAACGCGTTCAAGCTCGGCGACGTTACCTTCTACTGGATCACGCGCACCTGCGCGATCTCGGTGCTGCTGATCCTCGGCGGCATCATCCTGTCCCTGATCGTGGGCGCTTGGCCCGCAATGAAGCAATACGGCTTCGCGTTCCTGTGGACGCAGCGCTGGGCGCCGTCGGCCGATCCGCCGGTGTTGGGCGCGCTAGGCCCGATCTATGGCACGCTGGTGACCTCGTTCATCGCCATGCTGATCGCGATTCCGGTTGGTCTAGGCATTGCGATTTTCCTCACCGAATTGTGCCCGCAATGGGCGCGGCGTCCGATCGGCATCGCCATCGAACTGCTCGCCGGCATTCCCTCGATCATCTTCGGAATGTGGGGCTTCTTCGTGCTCGGGCCGTTCCTGGCCTACACCTTCCAGCCGTTCATGATCTCGCTGTTTGACGGCGTTCCCGGTCTTGGTTCGATTTTCGGCGGCCCGCCGTCCTACCTCAGCCTGTTCAATGCGGCCCTGATCCTCGCCATCATGGTGCTGCCGTTCATTACCTCGATCTCGGTCGACGTGTTCAAGACGGTTCCGCCGGTGCTGAAGGAGGCCGCTTACGGGGTCGGCTGCACCACCTGGGAGGTGGTCCGCAACGTGGTCATTCCCTACACTCGCGTCGGCGTGATCGGCGGCATCATGCTGGCGCTCGGCCGTGCGCTCGGCGAAACCATGGCCGTCACCTTCATCATCGGCAACTCGTTCCGCATAACGTCCTCGATCTTCGCGCCGGGCACCACGATCTCGGCGGCGATCGCCTCCGAATTCGCCGAGAGCGACGGCCTGCATCAATCCGGCCTGATTCTGCTCGGTCTGTTGCTGTTCGTATTGACGTTTTTCGTGCTTGCCGCCGCGCGGCTGATGCTGTTGCGGCTGGAAAGGAAAGCCGGGAAGTAGCATCATGAATCCGATTTACTCGTCCCGCCGCCGCAAGGACATCATCATCCGTGCGCTCTGCCTTGGCGCCGCCCTGTTCGGCGTGAGCTGGCTAGCGCTGATCCTCGTCACTCTGTTTTACAACGGGCTGGCCGGTCTGAGCGTCCAGATCTTCACACAGAACACGCCTCCGCCGGGCTCGACCGAAGGCGGCCTGCTCAACGCCATCGTCGGCTCGGTCATCATGACCGGGATCGGCGTCGGCATTGGCGCGCCGCTGGGCCTGTTCGCAGGCACCTATCTTGCCGAATACGGCAAGCACGACCGCCTCACTTCGGTGATCCGCTTTATCAACGACATCCTGTTGAGCGCGCCGTCGATCATCATCGGACTGTTCATCTATGGTGCCGTGGTGGTTCCGATGCACGGCTTTTCGGCCATCGCAGGCTCGCTGGCGCTCGCCGTGATCGTCATTCCCGTGGTGGTGCGCACCACCGAGGACATGCTCGGGCTGGTGCCCAATCCGCTGCGCGAGGCGGCGTCCGCGCTCGGCCTGCCGCGCTCGCTCGTGATCAAGCGCATCGCCTATCGCGCGGCGCGCTCCGGCCTGATCACCGGCGTGCTGCTCGCAACCGCGCGCGTCGCCGGCGAAACCGCGCCGCTGCTGTTCACCGCGCTCTCCGACCAGTTCTTCAGCCTCGATCCGACCAAGGCAATGGCCAACCTGCCGGTGACCATCAACAACTTCGTGCAGAGCCCTTACGCCTACTGGAAGGAACTCGCCTGGAGTGGCGCCCTGATCATCACGCTCACCGTGCTTGCGTTGAATATCGGCGCGCGCATCATCGGCGCCGAGAGGACCGCAAAATGAACGATCTGTCTGTTTCCATGAGTAACACCAACAGCCCTACCCCGGCAGCAATGTTGCCCGAGGCGCCGGCCAAGGTCAGCGGGCGCAATCTGAACTTCTATTATGGCGAGCACCATGCGCTGAAAAATATCAACATCACGCTCGGCACCAACCGCGTCACCGCCTTTATCGGGCCGTCCGGCTGCGGCAAGTCGACCTTGCTGCGGATTTTCAACCGGATGTACGACCTCTATCCAGGGCAGCGCGCCACCGGCCAGCTGATGCTGGACCAGACCAACATCCTCGATCCCAAGCTCGA
>Ga0164309_10000600_pt1 | contig 19470 bp, 15 predicted proteins | sample Whisoiple_247_MG_FD_109984 | JGI IMG/M metagenome (GOLD analysis project Ga0164309, IMG submission 109984) | Soil microbial communities amended with fresh organic matter from upstate New York, USA - Whitman soil sample_247_MG | ecosystem: Environmental > Terrestrial > Soil > Unclassified >...
CTTTTATGATGCTTGGAGCCGATCGCTCGGACTCCGGTTCAACACCATCATTCTGAGGGACAGCCACCAACCTGGCTATGCTCGCGAAGGCCGGCCCATTACGGCATCTAGGGCGTGTACTCATAAATTCGCCATTTCGGCTTTACCCCCTAATGCGGACGTCACCGGGTGACCAGGGCATGTCCGTTTTGGCCCAAAAGTCACTCATGCGCTGCAGCAAGCAGGCCTATTCAATCACCTGGTCGGCTCGCAGCAATATGGAGGTGGGTATCGTTCGAATGTCGAAGGCTCGGCTGCGGGGCACCACAAGATGTAGCTGGGACAACAGCCCGAGACCCGGTGCCGGCAAAAAGCTGTCCCTCTTACCGGCAAAGGTAGTAGAGGTTGGTCCATGTCAGACCTTGGACAAGCTCGACGTTCCACGCTTCTCGACGCCGCCTGGCAGACAGCATACCGCGTCGGTTTCCCCCTTGCCCGCATCTGGTGGCGACTGCGGCACCAGCAGCATGAAGGGGCGCTTGTCGCTGTCTACGTCGGTCAGGCGTTACTGCTGGTGCGCTCGTCGTATAGGATCGAGTGGAATTTCCCCGGCGGCACTGTCCGGCAGGGTGAGACGCCTGAAGTAGCGGCCCGGCGCGAGCTGGCAGAAGAGATCGGCCTCGCCGGGGCATTCCCGCTGGTCGCCGTGGGCGAGGCCTGCGGTCTCTGGGACGGGCGACAAGACAAAGTGCATTTCTTTGAACTGCGACTGGATCGGCTGCCTGAGTTACAGCTCGACAACCGCGAGATCATCGGCGCACGACTGATATCGCCGAGTGAGTTGCGCGGCATGGCGCTGACCGGGCCGGTCGCCGTCTATCTCGGCAGGACGATTCCGCCGGGCTGCCATTCAGAGTGACCGCGCAACGCTATTGCAATGTTCACGATCCTTGAAGGCTGAAAGCCTCCGACCGACGTGGGCGGATCGCAATCGATGGTGCGAATGTCGATGGCACGGCTTGAGAGCGACAACCATACCCTACCACATCATTTGCATGAGGGGCTGTATTGTGCGCCACAGCAAAGATTGGCCGCCCATGATACCGTTGAAAAAGTCCCTTGTGGCGCGCATGCCTTTTTTAAAGGCGGCCTATGCGCTGGACGCCGATAGATGCGGAGGACCGGGTCTAGTCTAGGGTCAGGGACCTATTAAATTTGTTTGCGTTGTGATTCAAAGTCTTTCCGATTCGGGGGGCTTTTGATGGGTGATTTGTTTTTGCTGAGCGCGCGCCGAACCCCCTGGGGGGTCCCAACCGACCGAAGGCGCAAGTGGCGGGCCCCGACGGGCACAGAGGGTCGTGAGGCTGCACTTCTAGGGAGACTGCGAGATATAGGGCAGAAAGTACACACCCTCGGGGCTGCCCAAGCGCTCCTGTTGCCAAGCCTTACGCTCCTCGTCGGTAGCCGGGATGAATGCAAAGCAACTCTCAGCGCCCACTGTTTCGCCCGCTGCCGTTAACGCCTCCTGGACTAGGCCATATACCTTTGGAGTTCCGATCAATTCGTGCATACGCTCGTCTTCCGGCGACAAATTTACGGTGCCTACGCGCACACCATGCTCAGCCGGGCTGCTCTCGTTGATAACGAGGAAAATCGTGGTTAGTTCAGAACCCTCAGGCTCGCACATTCCTATCCCTCCTTGCGTTCAGCCGTAGCTCGTCGTCGTTGGCAAAATCCCAATCGTCTTGATCTAACATGGCAGCACGAGCTTTCTTGGTGTGATTGGTCTTAGTTGGTCCCGTCGTGGTTTTATTCAATGACGCGGCGCTATCAGTCGATGCCTGGACCCCGCTGCGGCTTGCACAAACAGGTACAATAAAAAATACTGGCTGGCATAGGGCTTCCAGAACTGCAAAACCATGTACACCAGTTCAATTCTGGTCGTGGCCTCCATCAATCAAATCAATAACTTACACCGCGTTTTACCTGCGGCTCAAAAGCGCAGGGCGTCAGTCGAACGGTATCGATGGCAGCTCGTCATCGAAGAAAGTCTCCCACTCACCCCCGTCCGTCGTCGGGCGACCGCCCAAACGTCCGCAGCAGAGAAGCCTGTCACCAATCGCCGTTAACCTGAACCAGCAACCTTGACCGGAGACAATCATTGCCGTGATTTGCCGGCGGCATAGGCTTGCACACCCAGTCGCGCGGTCATCGTCGCGCCGCCCGATTAGAGGGCGTCGCACCGTGCGTTGCCCTCGGCCGAAGGGCATTCCTATGCGAGGGAAGCACATCATCCAATGGCTATTTGACGCTGCGGCGTGGTTCGTGCTGGCGATTGCAGTGCTCACGTTTGTGCTGCGTTTGCGATCTGGAAGCAGCTCAGCGCGCTACTCGCTATGGAAACATTCGTTTAAAGTTCGATGGCTCTCGGGGACCGATGATCTTCATTGCTAGAGCAGACACTCTCGACTGACCTTGCAAAGCCAACCGGAAACCCGGCTAACAACAGAAAAGCCAGCAACGGTGAAGTGTTCCGAGGCTCTGCACTCGAGGAGCTGAGGATATCAGCCACTTCGCAGGTGCTCGCCGAAGTTGACGTCAAGATCCTTTTCGAGCAGTGGGCGGATGTGCCGCTAGCCGGTCGTGCCTTGACAACGAAGCCGCGCTGGTTTCGAGTGCCGGTGTTCAGGATGCCGGGCTGATCGACCGGCAAAAGGGAATTCGGTGCTTTTTGCTCGTCGTTCATGGCAAGCCAAATCCGAAGCTGCGCCCGCAACTGTAGGCGGTTAGTCCTCTTTCGGTAGGCCACTGGGCTTTTTGAAATTTTCAAAAAGCCTGGGAAGGCGAAAGAGGATAGTGATCCGCAAGCCAGGAGACCGGCCTGAACAAGTCATCCTTCCGGCATGCGGTGCGCGTGCATGGGGCGGCCTTTCGCTGTGATGACATCGATGGAAATGTCTCGCGCGAGAGAGGGCCGCCGTGGCCGCACTGGTAAGGTCGATTCTGCCCACCGAAAGCGCCCAATCGGAGCTGCTCGGCTTCCGGGCGCGGATAGTTGCAATCTACGCATTTCTCATTGCCGTTAATCTGGCGGCCTGGATCTGGGCCTTCGTCGCGTTCTCGCATCAGCCGGTCTTGATCGGCACCGCCGTGCTGGCCTACAGCCTCGGGCTGCGCCATGCGATCGATGCCGACCATATCGCTGCGATCGATAACGTCACGCGCAAGCTGATGCAGGAGGGCAAGCGGCCGGTCGCCGTCGGCTTCTTTTTCGCGCTCGGGCATTCGACCGTTGTGGTGGTCGCCTCGCTCGCGGTGGCGCTGACCGCCAATGCGCTGAGCGCGGAACTGGTTTCGTACCGCGAGATCGGTGGCATTGTCGGAACGTCGGCGTCGGCGCTGTTTCTGTTCATCATCGCCATTGCCAATCTGATCGTGTTGCGCGGGGTCTATCGCGCCTTCCGGGTCGCGGAACGCGGCGAAGCCATGACGGAAGAGGAAGTCGATGCGCTGCTGCATCAGCGCGGCTGGCTGGCGCGGCTGTTCCGGCCGCTGTTCCGGTTCGTTGCCGAAAGCTGGCATCTTTATCCGATCGGCCTGCTGTTCGCGCTGGGCTTTGAGACCGCGAGCGAGATCAGCCTGTTCGGGCTGTCGGCGCAGGCGTCGGATGCCGTGTCGAGCTGGTCGATTCTGGCGTTCCCGGCGCTGTTCGCCGCCGGCATGACACTGGTCGACACCACCGATGGCGTATTGATGCTCGGCGCCTATGGCTGGGCATACCGCAATCCGCTTCGCAAGCTGTTCTACAATCTCACCATCACATCCGTATCGGTGCTGGTGGCTCTCGTGGTCGGCGGCATCGAAACGCTGGGATTGATCGGAAGCCAGTTGCAGCTTCATAGCGCCTTCTGGAATGCAATTTCCGATCTCAACGAAAATTTCGGCGCGCTTGGCTACGGCATCGTCGCGTTGTTCGTCGTGAGCTGGGGCGTATCGTTCCTGGTCTATCGCCTGAAGGGGTACGATGTTCGCTAGCGCAACGCCGGTTGCGCCCACGCACTCGCTTGGCCACTCGAAGGACCGAGCGACCATGAAAGCGCTCGTCCTCCTCCATCGCTGGCTCGGGATCGGGTTTTGCCTGTTGTTTGCGATGTGGTTTGCCAGCGGCATCGTGATGCATTTCGTTCCGTTTCCCTCGCTTGACGAGGCCGCGCGCTTCGCCGGCCTTCCGCCGATCGATCTGTCGCAGGTTCTCCGGGAGCCGGACGAAGCAGCGGCGGCGAGCAATAAAGGGCAGGTTCGCCGGGTGCGTCTGCTGCAACGGGCGGACGGAGCAGTCTACATCACGGCTGGCGGTTCAGGGCTTGTCGCGGTTCACGCCGGCGATCTGTCGGACGCATCGGTGAAATCCGAACAGCTCGCGCTCGATATCGCGCGGGCGGATGCGCGGCAACGCGGAATCGAGGCACTGCATGCGACGCTGGACGGCGTTGCCGACTACGATCAATGGAGCGTGCCGAACCGTTTCGACCATCATCGGCCATTGTATCGCGTGGCGTTAAACGATGTCGCGGGCACCGAGTTCTACGTTTCTTCGACCACGGGTGAGGTCGTGCTCGCGACCACGCGCAAGGAGCGAGCCTGGAATTATCTCGGCAGCGTGGCGCACTGGATCTATCCGACGGGATTGCGCAAACACGCGGTGGCGTGGAGCCAGACCGTGTGGGCGCTCTCGCTGATGGCGTTGGTCGCTGCGATTGCCGGCGCCGTGCTGGGCCTCTCCCGATTGAGGGTTTCGCTGGAGCGACCAGGTTCGCCATTCCGCGGCTGGCACGCCTGGCATCACATTCTCGGCCTTTTCACCGCGACCTTCGTGCTGACATGGATTTTCAGCGGCTGGCTGTCGATGGACGATGGCCTCCTGTTTTCGCGCGGTCGGCTGACGTCGGAGGAAGCGGCGAGGGTGGCGGCAACACCCGACTGGCGCAGTTTCAAGGGCGATCAACTTCTGATCGCCTCGCCAGCCAGGGAGGTAGAATGGTTTGCGCTGGGCAATCAATTCTATCGGCGCGAACGAACGGATCTGCGCTCCCAATCGATCTTCGTGGTCGCTTCCGCGCCGGACAATTCATCGGCGGCACATCCTTTTTTGCGCGCCGAACAAGTTGATGCCTTTGTTCGGCCGATCGCGGCTGACTGCGCCGCGCCCATCATCGTCGGTCCGCGCGACAGTTATCCGATAATCTCGCTGGTCCCAGGTGGCCCTGTCTATCGCGCTGTCTGCGGCGATGTTTGGTTTCACGTCGACGGCGGCACTGGCGCCATGATGGAGCGGCTGGATCCGTCGCGGCGAAGCTATCGTTGGCTCTACACCGGTCTGCATAGGCTGGATTTTCCGGTGTTGCTGGATCATCCGCGGCTCAGGAGCGCCTTGATCGTGCTCTTGTGCGCGCTCGGTTTTATCTTCTCGGTGACGGGAGTCGTGATCGGCTGGCGGAGGCTGCGACTGCAATTTGGTCCGCGAGGCGAACCGGCATGACACACCCGTCGCCAGATTTCGCCCGATCAGGAAAATTGTCGCAGGTGTGACGGTTGACGCCATCGCCTGACAATGCCACGGTTGTGATCGGTGGTGCCCGAGAGGGCTAACCAAGGGAATGCGGTGCGTCCGGGTACATAAATCTGCTCGGACAATTCCGCGGCTGCCCCCGCAACTGTAGGCGGATAGCTGACGGCCGTTAATGCCACTGGGGACCGACACGTCTCTGGGAAGGTGGCCCGAGGCGACAACCCGCGAGCCAGGAAACCTGCTGCCGGTCATGGTCACGCGCGAACGCGTCGGGCGGGGTGCTCCGATGGGTCGGAAGTAGCTTGCTATCCCTGCCATAGGGGCGAAGGCAGGATGGGCGGCAACCGCGGGTGACGGTTTTGCGTTCGCCGTCAGGATTATCACCGTGTCAGTTTTCTTTCGTGATCGGCGTTTTGCGCCGGTATTTGCACGTGCGTGTTCGTCGCTCACGCCGCTTGGTCTGTTTGCGTTACTATTCGCCGGCACCGCACCGCCGAACCTGGCGCAGACGGCGACGCCTGCTGCCACCGACCCCAGTTCGATCGGTCCCGTGGTCGTCGCATCGCCCAACCGCAAGCCCGTAAAACGCGCGGGAGCCGAAACCCCGCGGACCCGGGTGCATGCCCGCACCCCGGGTCGCACCCGCGCGACGACAACGACGGCGGCCGCGGCGGGCCCGTCCAACGCGACTGAGCCGCCGCGAACGCCGCTCAACTCCAACGTTGTAGCGACCAGCGCATCCCGGCTTGGGCTCACCGCCTTCCAGATGCCGGCAAGCGTTGAAATCGTCGATCAGCGGACCATGCAGGAGCAGGGCTATCGCACCACCACGGAAACCGCGCAGGGCGCGGTTGGCGTTTTGGCAGGCGACTCCGGTGGCGCGTTCGGGAGCTTCTCGATGCGCGGTTTCACCACGAGCGCGATCAATATCCTCTACAACGGCATCTGGATCGGCCCGAGCGACATCACTTCCCGCATCATGGACACCTCCAATCTCAACCGGGTGGAGTTCCTGAAAGGACCATCCTCCATCATGTCGGGGCTGGACGCGATCGGCGGCGCGGTCAACTACGTGACGCGGCAGCCGAGCTCGGGTCCGATCAAGAACGAGTTCGATGCGTCGTTCGATTCATTGGGAACCTACCGTACCCATTTCGGCTCAGGCGGCAGCACGACGATCGATGGGCTGGATTATCGCGTCGATATCGGCCAGTCCAAGCTGAACAGCTTTATTGATGGCGACTACACCAACCTCACCAATTTCTCGACCCAGTTCAACTATCGCGTCACGGACTCCTTCAAGGTGTTCGGCGCGATCGAGTACAATCAGGATCACGGACACGCCTATTGGGGTACGCCGCTGGTTCCGATCAGTTTTGCTGGCCCGTTCGCCATAAGCGGTGTGGTCTCGGGTTTCGCAACCAGTGCCTTCGACGGTAGCTTGCTCGGACCGCTGACGGTGGATTCTCGCACGCTGACTACGAATTACAACGTCGCCGACAGTTCCATCGGCGCGAACCAGCTTTGGTTGCGAAGCGGATTCGAGTGGGCGGTCAACAGCAACGTCACGGTCAAGGACCAGGTCTATGATTATCGAGCCCGGCGGCACTGGTATGACAGTGAAACCTACGCATTTGACACCGGCACCGTGATCGCTCCCAACATGATCGACCGCGATCGCTTCTTTGTCACGCACGATCAGCATGTTTTCGGCAACAACACCGATTTGATCTGGAACAGCAGCTTCTTCGGGATGGAGAACCGGCTCGCGGCGCAACTGCAGGTGAGCCGCAACGACATCAGCTTCGGCGAGGAAGGCAACGGCGGATACCCTCAAGATGCGGTTTCTGTCATCAACCCGGATCCCGGCCTCTATGGTCCCATGGCGAGGGACATAAGAAACAGCCATCTCGACACGCTCGCGGGATCTGTCGAGGATCAGCTCAAGATCAACTCGATGTTCTCCTTGGTCGGTGGTATCCGGTTCGAGGATTTCCAGCTATCGCGCGATGGCAGCAACTTCGATGGCTCGCCCGTAACCGGGCAGCCCTTCACCACAAACTGGACGCCGGTATCCTACCGTGCGGCTTATACGTTCGAGCCGGTGAAGGGACTGATGTTCTACAGCCTCTTCTCTACCGCCTATGATCCGGCAGCGGCGGGAATCTTCTCGATCTCGCCTGCCAATTCGCTCGCTTTGACCAGCGCGAAGATGTACGAGACCGGCGTCAAGCAGTTGTTCTGGGACAACCGGGCAGAGTGGACGCTCGCCGCTTACGACATCACGCGGAACAACGTCTATGTCGCGATCAGCGATACGCAATCAGCACTCGCCGGCGAAATCCGCACCAAGGGCGTCGAACTGGCAGGTGCGGTGAAGCCGATCGAGGATCTCAAGATCTGGGGCAACGTCGCGCTGACACAGGCGCGCTTTGTCAATTTTGACTTCGAAGGCTTTACCGGCAACACGCCAGCGGACGTGGCGCCTATTGTCGTCAACGCCGGCGCGTCTTACCGGTTCAGCAGATGGCGCTGGCCGGTCGAGTTCGGCGGCTCGGTGCACCATGTCGGCAACCGCTTTCTGACCAGTGACAACGCTACGACGATGCTGGCCTACACCACGGCCGATCTGTATGCGTTCGTTGATATCCCCGCTAGGGAATTGCCGTGGCAGGGCCTCGACCTGATGCGCGTCACGTTCCGGGTTCGCAACGTCACAAATAAGGTGTATGCGCAATGGTCGGATTCCGGTCTTCCGGATCAGGTACTGCTCGGCGCGCCACGGACCTACGAACTATCGGCTTCAGCCCGATGGTGATCCGTCACGCTTTGTCATGATCCAACCCCGCGAGTGCCTCGCCATAAAGGATCATGCACGGACCTTGAGGTTTGGCAGCGGCGAGGCGGCCGGCAACTTCTTTCAACGTGCCCGCCATGACCGTGGTGGCGGGCGTGCCCAGGCTCTCGATCACCGCCGCCGGCGTATCTGCGGAAAGGCCATGGGCGATCAGTTTGTCTACGAGACCTGCAAAAGTAGCCTTGCCCATGAACACGCAGGTGGTGGCGCGGCGATCGGCGAGCGCCGCGATGTCGATATCTTCGGGCAGCTTGCCGTCGAAATCGTGGCCGGTGATCATCTGCACCCGCCGCGCCACGCCGCGCTTGGTCAGTGACGTCCCGAGCCAGGCGGCGGCGGCTGTCGCCGTGGTGATCCCCGGGACGATCTCAATGGCGACGCCGGCATCGCGCGCCGCGGTGATTTCCTCGTCTGCGCGCGAGAAGATCGAGGGATCGCCGGATTTGACCCGCACCACGCGTTTGCCGAGCCTGGCGTAGCCGATCATCAGCCGGCTGACTTCCTGCTGCTTGGGCGAAGGATGCCCGGCGCGCTTGCCGACCGCGATCAGCTCGGCGTCCGGGTTTGCAAAAGACAGGATTTCATCGCCGGCGAGGTCGTCATAGAGGATGACGTCAGCGGCGCGCAGCCGCTCGACCGCGCGCAGTGTCAACAGGTCGATATCGCCGGGGCCGCCGCCGATCAGGGTGATGCTGCCTTGCGTTGCTGTGTCCGGTGCGGTCATGGCCGGATATCCTCGACCACGTCGACCATATGGAAGAAACTCCCGGTGACTTGACCGCGCCGGCTTCCTGTCTCGGGCGTGGCGACACCCGAAGCATCCCGGATTTCCGCAAGCGGCTCGTCAGGTTGCGCCGCCACGCGGGCATAGTGGAATTCATGGCCGCGCAGCATATGTCCGGCGCTGTGCCCGGGAATCGGTGTGAGCAGCGTTGCGGTCCGATAACCCAGATGCAGCCGGGGTTGCGCAAAATCAGTTTCGAGCCCGATCAATCCGAGCATCGCATGGCGATGCCCGGCCGCATCGATCAGGCCGGTGCCCAGGGTCATGTAGCCGCCGCACTCGCCGTGCACGGGTTTTGTCTGCGCAAAGTCGCGCATACCCTTGGTGAAGTGCGAGGCCGTCGCGAGCGTTCCGGCATGCAGTTCCGGATAGCCGCCCGGCAGCCAGGCGACGTCGCATGACGGATCGGGCGGCTGATCCGCCAGCGGCGAGAACGGTATGATCGCGGCGCCCGCCGCGCGCCAACCCTCGATCAAGTGCGGATAGACAAAGGAAAACGCCGCGTCGCGGGCCAGCGCGATGCGCTGACCGGGTGGCGTGATGCGTGCCGCCGCATTCGGCTGGCGAGGGTCACGCGCCGGTCGAGCAATTGCTTCCAGCGCTGTGATGTCGACATTGCGCTCAACCAGATCGGCCAGCGCCGTCAGCCGGTCCTCGAGCGCGGAGTCCTCCTGCGCCTGAACCAGCCCGAGGTGACGCTCCGGCAAGGTCAACGCGGCGTCGCGTTTGATGGCACCGAATACAGCTACGCCAACGCGGGCAAAGCCGTCGCGCACCAGCGCCGCATGCCGGTCACTCGCGACCTTGTTGAGGATCACGCCGGCAATATCGACGTTCTCGCGATAGCGCGCAAAGCCAAGCGCGACGGCCGCGGCGGATTGCGCCTGGCCCGTGACATCGATTACCAGCACGACGGGCCATCCCGTCGCGACGGCGACATCGGCGGTCGATCCGTTGCCCCAGGCGCCGGGCAGGGCGACGCCGTCGAACAGCCCCATCACGCCCTCGGCGAGCGCGAGATCGGCGTCATCGGCAAGCGTCAGCAAGGCATCAAAGCGGTCGCGCGCCAGCGCCCAGGAATCCAGATTGAACGAGGCGCGATTGGCCGCGATCGCGTGAAACGCCGGATCGATATAGTCAGGTCCGCATTTATAAGGCTGCACCACCCGGCCGCGACGACGCAGCGCGGCGAGCAGCGCGAGAGTCAGCGTCGTCTTGCCATTGCCGCTGGCCGGCGCGGCGATAATCAGTCCGGGCGTGCTATTTGCGGACACGGCCGGTCTCGGCGGAGGAACGGAACCTGCGATCATAATCCGCACTGTACAACGCGCTATCAGCGAAATCGCGGGCAGACAGCGCCGGCCCGACCAGGATCAGAGCCGTGCGTTCGATGGCGGCCGCGCGGACCTGCGCGGTGATCGTCGACAACGTGCCTCTGATGACGACCTGTTCCGGCCAGCTCGCGCGCACCACGACCGCGACCGCGCCGTCCGGGCCGTAATGCGGGATCAGCGTCGCCGTCACGTCGTCCAGCACATGGACCGACAGATGGATCGCAAGCGTCGCGCCGGTTGCGGCATAGGCGGCGAGACTTTCGCCTGACGGCATGGCCGAGGCGCGGCCCGAGGTGCGGGTCAGCACCACGGTTTGCGCCACGCCTGGCAAGGTCAGTTCGCGGCCGAGCACCGCGGCGGCTGCCGCAAAAGACGGCACACCGGGGGTGACGGTGTAGGGAATGCCGTGCTCCTCGAGCTTCCGGATCTGCTCGCCCATCGCGCTCCACACCGAGAGGTCACCGGAATGCAGCCGCGCGACGTCGAGGCCGGCCTCATGCGCGGCAACGAATTCGGCGGCGATCGCATCGAGATCGAGCGGCGCGGTGTCGATCACGCGTGCGCCCGGCGGACATAACGCGATGATCTCGCGCGGCACCAGCGATCCCGCATAGAGGCATACCGGGCAGCTCGCCACCAGATTCTGGCCCCGCACCGTGATCAGGTCGGGCGCGCCGGGACCGGCACCGATAAAATGCACGGTCATGACGCGCTATCCTCCGTTACCGCTGCCGCTGCGGTCGCGGTGTGATCCGCGGACACCATCCGAGTGACAACGAGCCGCCCGTTAGGCCCGGCAGCGGCAAGCGCGGTCGCTTCGCAGACGCTGCCGACGCCGCGCTGCCTGATGACGCGTTCCGAGCGGGTCGTGACGCTCGTATCAGTATCGCGCATGGCTTCGGCAGCAACGGTCCTGATTGGATATCGTGACGCCGCTACGGCAGCGCACAGACCGGGATGGCCTGTCTTGTCCTCGACCACGGCAAGCATCGTCGCGGCCTCCGGCATCGCAGCTTGCTCGACAGCACGAGCCAGAACCTCGCCAATGGATTGCGCGGTCGCCTGCTCACGAAATCCCAGTCCGATCACCAGTCGGCTCATTTGGTCACGCTCCATTGCACGACCGGCATTGCCGCGCGCCAGCCGGTACGACCGCCGACCGCGCCCGCGCGTTCGACCGTCAGCCGGAGCAGGGTGCCGCCGTGGCGGGCCTGTCTGGCGATCAGGATAGCCTCGGTTTCCAACGTTACGGAATTGACCACCAGCCGGCCGCCCGGCGGCAGAGCCTGCCATACCGCATCGAGCACTCCGTCACGGCTGGCGCCGCCGCCAACGAACACCGCATCGGGCGCCGGCAGATCTTTCAGTGCGTGCGGCGCGGTGCCGAGCCGGAGATCGAATTGCGGCACTCCGAGCGATTGCGCGTTGGACCGCGCCGTTTTGAGACGATCCTCGCGTGCTTCGATGCCGATCGCGCGGTTGGCCGGATGGGCCAGCAGCCACTCGATACCGATAGAGCCCGCGCCTGTACCGATATCCCACAATAATTCGCCGCCGCGGGGGGCCAACGTCGACAGCGTCACCGCGCGGATTTCGCGTTTTGTCAATTGGCCGTCGTGGCCGAAAAGGTCGTCCGGTAGCCCGGCGACACGTGGCAGGACGACCGTACCCGGTTCGGCCTCAGCCTCGATTGCAAGCGCAACCGGGGAGGTGACATCATCACAGGAAAAGTTGGCAGCGGTCGCGGTACGTATGCGCTCGCGCGGCCCGCCGAGTGCTTCCAGGATCGTCAGGCGCGACGGCCCAAATGCGTTGGCGCTCAGATAGGCGGCGACTTGCGCAGTTGCCGCGCCGTCGCGGACCAGCACAATCAGGCGTGCGCCGGTTCGCAAATGCGGGCGCAGCAATTCGATCGGCCGTGCATGCAGACCGAGCGTGACCGTGTCCTCCAGCCGCCAGCGCAGCCGCGCTGCGGCCCAGGCAAAGGTCGAAGGCGCCGGGATCGCGATGGTCTCCCTGGAGGAAATGGATTCCGCGAAGATCGAGCCCGCGCCATACCAGAAGGGATCGCCCGAACACAACGCAACGACTCGCTGGCCGCGATGCGCCAGGAGTTTTGGAATCGATGCCGAAAACGGGGTGTCCCATTCGAGGGTGGCCTTGCCCAGCGAAGCAGCCAGCGCCAGATGCCGCGAGCCGCCGGCGACGAGTTCGGCTTGCGAAAGCAGGTCGCGCGCGGTTTCGGACAGGCCTTCAAGTCCGTCTTCGCCGATTCCGACGATGGACAGCCAAGGCCTCGGCGTGTCATCGCTCAAGGGCATGACGTCCTCTCCGGCCAAACCATTGCGCGTGCTGATCCTTGGCGGCAGCGCCGATGCCAACCAGCTTGCGGCGGCGATTGCGGGCGATCCGGGCCTCGATCCCATTCTGTCCTATGCCGGGCGGACCGAAAGCCCGAAGCAGCCGCCAATTGCCTGGCGCCTCGGCGGCTTTGGCGGTGTCGACGGGCTGATCGACTATCTTCGCCGCGAACAGATCGTACGTGTCGTCGATGCCACGCATCCCTTTGCGGCCCGGATGAGCGCGCATGCAATCGCGGCCTGCGCGGCTGTCGGCGTTCCCTTGCTTGCGCTCGAGCGGGGGCCCTGGCAGCGCAGCGCGGGCGACCGCTGGATCGAGGTCGACGATTTCGTGTCGGCGGGGCATGCATTGGGCGTCGCTCCCCGCCGCGTGTTCCTCGGCATCGGTCGCACCCAACTCGCGCCATTCGCGAGCCACAAGCAGCATTTCTATCTGGTCCGGCTGGTCGATCAGCCACGGGCGCCGTTGCCGCTCGAGGCAGAAGTGATCATTGCGCGCGGTCCGTTCGATCTTGCCGGCGACCGCAAGATGCTGACCGACCATCGCATCGATATTGTCGTCGCCCGTGACGCCGGCGGCGATTCCGCTTCGGCAAAAATCGACGCTGCGCGTGAGCTCGGCCTGCCGGTCGTGATGGTGCGGCGTCCCTTCATTCCGGACCGGCCAAAGGTCGAGACCGTTGCCGAGGTGTTGCGCTGGCTCGATCACGGCGAAACTCCGGCGGAGCGTGGCGTATAGACAAATGAAGTACCATCGCCGCGGGCGATCAGCCGGGTTTGTAGCGAGCCGATCAACACCAGCGTACGCATGTCGGCGCGTTCGGCAACCGCGTCGCCCAAGGTCGTGACGTCAATTGCTTCCTTAGCGTCGCTGATCGCACCCGCAAAGACAACCGGAACGGCTTCCGGCAATTCTTCGCTCAGCAATGCGAGCGCGCGGCCGAGCTGCCAGGGCCGCGCCTTCGAGAGCGGGTTGTAGAGCGCGATCACGAATCCGGCCTGCGCCGCCAGCCGCAGCCGGTGTTCGATCAGATCCCACGGTTTCAGATTGTCCGACAGGTTGATGGCGCAGAAATCATGACCCAGCGGAGCGCCGACCCTTGCCGCAGCGGCGAACATCGCGCTGATGCCGGGCAGCACCCGGATGTCAAGATTTCGCCAGGACGGATCGCCGCAGTCTACCGCCTCGAACACCGCGGCCGCCATCGCGAATACACCGGGATCGCCGGACGAGACCACGATCACGCGCCGACCTTCCGCGGCGAGGTGAAGCGCCAGCCTGGCACGATCGAGTTCTTCGCGATTGTCGGAACCGTGCCGGGTAAGGCCTACCCGCTCGGACACCCGCGCCACATATGGTGCGTAACCGATCAAATCGGTCGCCTGAGCCAACGCCTGCGTGACTTCCGGCGTCACCAGTTCGGCAGCGCCGGGGCCGAGGCCTGCGATGGCGAGCCAGCCGCTCATGGCCGCCGTCCGCGTCCGTGGACCAGGATCATCGAGAAGTAGGGCGCCTCGTCATCGGTCTTTTCAGCGAGCGGCAGCACTCTCTCGCCGGCCATGGTGCCGCGCTCGACATAGACCGCGCGTTCGGCGAGGCCCGTCGCTTGAAGCGCGCGGCGTACCTTCGGCAGATTGCGACCAAGTTTCATCACGACCAGCGCGTCGATCGACCGCATCCGTTCGGTCAGACTTGTCTCATCGAGCGTCGCCGGCACCACGGTCAATACGTCGTCGCCGAAGGTGATCGGCATGCCGCTCGCGGTCCAGCAGCCGGACATGCCGGAGATTCCGGGCACAACGACAATCGGCGCCTGGCCGTCGAGACGGCTGTGCAGATGCATGAACGACCCATAGAGGAACGGATCGCCCTCGCAGAGCACCGTGACGTCACGTCCGGCGCTGACGTGCCGCAACAGCCGCTGCACGCATTCATCGTAGAAGGTTCGAAGCGCGTCGGAGTACGCGGAGTCATCGAATGCGATCTCGGTCGTGACCGGATATTCCAGCGCTTCCTCGATCACGTCGGCCGGAAGCATGCCTTCCACCAATGTGCGGGCATTGCCGGGGCGACCGGGTTTGCGGAAATGCGCGATCACACCGGCCTTGGCGATCAACCGCGCCGCCTTGACGCTCATCAATTCGGGATCGCCGGGTCCGAGACCGACGCCGTAGATGGTCGCAAGCGCGCTCATTCGTTTTCACTCGCGACCGCGTTCAGCGCCGCCGCGGCCATCGCACTGCCGCCGCGGCGTCCACGCACGATGACGCTAGGCACGCGGCCGAACGAAACCAATGCCTCCTTGGATTCGGCCGCGCCGACAAAGCCGACGGGGATGCCAACCACGGCGGCCGGGGGAATGATCCCGGGCTCCTGCAATATTTCGAGCAGCCGAAACAGCGCGGTGGGCGCGTTGCCGATCACGACGACCGATCCGCCCAGTCGCTGCCGCCACAATTCGACGGCTGCCGCCGTCCGCGTGGTGCCGAGTTTGGCTGCGAGCGCCGGTACTTGCGGGTCGGACAGCGTACAAAGTACGGCGTTATCGGCCGGCAGCCGAGCGCGGGTGATGCCATGGGCGACCATCTGGGCATCGCAAAAGACCGGCGCACCCGCGCGCAGCGCGGCGGTGGCGGCGGCACTGAAGCCCTTTGTGAAAACGATGTCGTCGGCGACGTCCACCATGCCGCTGGCATGGATGATCCGCACTGCGACCTTTTCGTCGCTGGCATCGAAGCGGTCGAGTTTCGCTTCGGCGCGGATGATGGCGAATGAACGCTGGTAGATCGCTGCGCCGTCGGTCTCGTAGGCGTAGTTCATGACGCGGTCTCGGCAGATGCGGCGGCGATCCGCTCGATCACGCTGTTGCGGCGCGTTGTCCAATAACCGGAATCGATCATCTGCTGAAAGCGCTGGCGCATGACATCAGCGGCTTCCGGATTGGCCTGCTCGATGAAGCGGCGCACCTCGTCATCGCCCAGCGTTGCGTCGTAGTAAAGGTCGAAATGGTGAGTTTCGACCGCACCGGTCAGATGGGCGAATTGCGCCATCAAATCGAGCGTGGCGGCGATTTCGGCTGCACCGCGAAAGCCGTGCCGCATCTGGCCTTGCAGCCAGCGCGGATTGGCGGCGCGGCCGCGCACCACGCGGGCGATCTCTTCGTTGAGCGTCCGCATCCGCGGCGTGTCGGGCCTGGTCGTATCGGCATGATACAGCACCGGCGCGCCGCCATTGAGCTTGCGTGCCGCGGCGGCGAAGCCGCCTTCATGGGCGGCGTAGTCGGGCGCGCTCAGCAAATCGGTTTCGGGGAGGTCTTGGGTATGGACAAAGGTGTCCGTTGCGGCGGTGCGCTGCTCCAGTTCCGGTCGCGCGGCCACGCCATCGTTGCCGCCGCCATATGCGAACGCGCTGGCGGCAAGCCAGGCTTCGCCGGCATCGTTGATGGTGTCGGATGTGGATTGTCCGAACGTCTCGTCCACGCCTACACCATAGTCGCCCGGTGCGGGGCCGAACACCCGCGGAATTTGCGAACAGCGATACGGATTTTCCTCGGCAGGTTCGTCACGCGCGGCCAGCGCGCTGGCGGCCTGTTCGAACAGTACCGGCAAGTTCGAGAACACGTCGCGAAACAGGCCCGAAATCCGCAACGTCACATCGATGCGCGGACGCCCCAGCGCGGCCAGCGTGATCACGTCGAAGCCGGTGATCCGCTCGGACGTCGCGTCCCACACCGGCGCGACGCCCATCAGGTACAGCGCCATGGCAAATTCCTCGCCGGCGGTGCGCATGGTCGCCGATCCCCAGAGATCCAGCATCAAGTGGTGTGGATAGTCGCCGTGGTCCTGCAGATGGCGGGTCAGTAGCGCCCCAGCGAGATGTTTGCCCTGTTCGGCGGCGTTGCGGCTCGGCACGGCCCGGGTATCGACGGTGAACAGGTTACGCCCGGTCGGCAGCACGTCGCGCCGCCCGCGCCAGGGCGACCCGGCCGGGCCTGGCGCGACATGCTTGCCGCCAAGTGCTGCGAGCAGTGCGGCGCGTTCGGCCGCCGCGCAGGCCTCGTACGGTATTTCACGCTGGTCTTCGCCGGTGTGCTTTGGCATTCGCCCGAAAATATGCAGGCCGTCGGCGACCAGCGTGTCCTTGACGTCGCAGATAAAGCTGTCGAGCCGCACCACGGACTCCAGCGGCGTCATCGCCTCATTTAGCCCGCTGTCGCGGTCGAGGGCGGATTCCCGTGGTGCATAAATGATCGATTTCGCCAGCCGCTCGCGGCGGCGCGGGTCGAGACCATCGGCCACGGAATATTCATCGAGCAACCGCTCAATCCTGTGCAAACCCGGCGGTAGTTTTCCTGTCGAGAGCGGAGGAGGGATGTGACCAATGGTAACCGCACCCAACCTGCGTTTGGCGGTTGCGGCCTCACCGGGATTGTTGACGATGAACGGGTAGATCACCGGCGTTGCGCCGAGCAGAGCATCTGGCCAGCATGCGGATGACAGCGCGACCGATTTCCCCGGTAGCCATTCCAGCGTGCCATGCGCGCCCATATGGATTATCGCGTGACATTGCTGGACCTGCCGCAGCCACAAATAAAAAGCGACATAGGCGTGCCGGGGCGCTCGCCTGGGATCGTGATATTCGGCGACGCGGTCAGCCCGCCGGCCACGATCGGGCTGCAACGCGACCAGCGCACGCCCGCACTGCATGACCCTGAACACGAAGTGGCCGTCAACGATCGCTGGATCGTTCTCCGGCACCCCCCATTGTGCCTCAAGGCTGGCGATCAGCGCCGGATCGAGTGCCGCCAATGCGGCGCGGTAGCACGCGACCGGCCAGCGGATCGCCTCGCATTTGAGCCGATCGATCAGCCCCCCACCGTCCGCCGGCGTGCCGCAGATGGTGTAGCCTTGATCGCGCAGATCATTCAGTACCTGAATCGCGCTCTCGGGCGCATCAAGACCGACGGCATGCGCCATCTGGTCACCGCGGCCTGGATAGGCCGACAAGACGATGGCGAGTCGCGTGTCGGCGGTTGCAGTCCGGCGCAGCGCGATCCAGGCCTTGGCGCGCGCCACGATCGCACCGATGCGGCCGTGATCGGCCGCATGGACCGTGCGGGCATAACCCAGTTCTGGGTCGGCAGCCTCGATTTGCTTGAAGGAGGCGACCCCCGCAAACAAGCGGCCGTCGAGTTCCGGCAGCACGACATGGATTGCAAGATCGGGTGGCGACAGGCCACGATCCGATTGCGCCCAGATATCCCTGCTCGAGCCCGCAAGCGCAATCTGCAAAACCGGGGCGTCGACCACATCGAGCGGAGAGCCGGCTCCGTCATCGCCGCGCGCCGAAAATGCCGTGGCGTTGATGATTACGTCGGGCGCGACTTTCGCGATCCATTGCCGCAGCCAACCGTCGCACTCGCGGTCTTTCAGGCTTGTGGCGAACAGGCCGATGGACCGCATGCCCTGACGGGCCAGTTCGGCCATCATGCGATCGACCGGATCGGTGTCGGCAGCCGCAAGAATGGCGCGGTAGAATACGACCAGCACGATCGGCGCGCCCTCGGGTGTGAGATCGAGCGCGGAGGGTTCGACCACACCGCTACCGGGAACGTAAAAGTTCTGCCTGGGCAAAGCGGCGCGGGCGACGGGCGGCACAGCCGGCAAGCCCGCGGCGAGAGCCAGTTGTGCCAGCGCCGCACGTGCCGAGTCCGTGCCGCCATGGTCGCACAGCGTCTTCAGCCGGCGCAGCGTCGAGGGCGGCAGGTTCGAGGCGACGTCGAGCCGTGGGTCGGGACGACCGTCGCCAGGAATGATCGCGAGCGCAATATTCTTCGCCGCCGCCAGCGCGCCGACCTGCTCGACACCGTAGCGCCAATAGTCGATCCCGCCGAGCAGCCGGATCAAGATGCCGCGCGCGCCGGACAGAGTGTTCTGCACATAGAGATCGATGGAGAGCGGATGGACGAGGCGGCGCAGATTGGCCAGTCGCAGGCTCGGCAGGTTTTCGCGCCCGGCGCGCCAGGCGGCTGCGAACGCGCCGAGGTCGCTGTCCGCGAAGGACAGCACGACCAGATCGGCCGGGGCCTGGCCGAGGTCTTCCGCGGCCGCCGCTTCCTCAAGTCCATGCCTTTCCCGCAGCAGGATATGCATGCGTTATCCCGTCAGCAAAGCGGTCACCGCGGCGTGGTCGAAACCGCGCTCGCCGATTACGACAATCCGCGACAGTCGTTCCTCGTCGGAACGCCAGGGGCGATCGAATTGCGCGCGCACGCGGGTGCCGACGCCCTGCACCAATAGCCGCATCGGCTTGCCTGTTATCGCGACATGACCCTTGGCGCGCAGCACATTATGGTCGCGCGCGATCGTTTCTACCTTCGCCACGATGCTTTCGGCGCTCTGGCCCGGAGGCAGCGTCACCACGATGGTGTCGAAATCGTCGTGCTCATGCTCTTCATGATCCTCGTGATGGCTCGGCCGCGCCTCGAGATCGTCTTCCGCGGCAGCTCCAATGCCCAGCACGAGGCGCGGATCGATACGGCCTTCCGTGACGTCAAGCACGGGGATGCTGCGCGGCGCTTCCGCCA
>Ga0164309_10000601_pt1 | contig 19465 bp, 17 predicted proteins | sample Whisoiple_247_MG_FD_109984 | JGI IMG/M metagenome (GOLD analysis project Ga0164309, IMG submission 109984) | Soil microbial communities amended with fresh organic matter from upstate New York, USA - Whitman soil sample_247_MG | ecosystem: Environmental > Terrestrial > Soil > Unclassified >...
GTCGTGACCGGACTCCGTACGCTGTCGTCAGCGGGCGCCACGTTCGCGGTGCCCAAAGCATCCAGGACGGGAGCACGTCCACGGACGAAGATGGAGGAGGTCGGCGAGGAGTCGGGGTCGGGCGCCCTCGATCCAGCGAGAGTGACCGTTGCAGTGCGGAGCCACGCCCCGGAACCTGCCGCGATCTCCAACGTCGTCGCCTGCCCCCCTGCTTCCGCAACCTCCGAACGCAGCGTGCGCGTCACGGGTGTCGCCACCGCCTCGCAGAAGGCGGCGACGAGCTCCATCGCGGATCCGAAGCGCACGACCGCACTTCGCGCCAGCGCCTGGGCGAAGAACGCGTCGAGTCGCCTGCTGCCAACGCCGTGTCGCTCGAAGGGTAGCGCGAGCTCGCCCTTGACCACCGCCAGCAGCGTCGCCGCCATGGTCTCTCGAGCGAAGGGCGCGGTCCCGACCAGGGCGAAATAGGCAACGGCGGCCATGGACCAAAGATCAGCCGACGGCCCAACGTCCTTGGCGTTGAGCAATTGCTCGGGACACATGTAATCGGGTGTGCCCACGATGGTGCCGGCCGCGGTGACGGAGCTGTCGTTCACCAGGCGCTTGGCGATGCCGAAGTCGATCAGCTTGACGAAGAACTCACCATAGGTGTTGACCAAGAACACGTTGTCGGGCTTGACGTCTCGATGCACGATGCCCGCCGCGTGTGCCTTATCGAGCGCGTGGCCGAGCTGCTGTACGATGGGGACGACGCTGGCAATCGGCATTGGGCCGCTACGCCCGACGTGGGCCGCCAGACTTTCTCCTTCCAAGAGCTCCATCACGATGAACGGAAGGTCGTCCCCAACGATGCCGTGGTCGTGAACCTGCACGACGTGCGGACTCTTGATTTGTGCAGCCGCTCTGGCTTCGTCGGCAAATCGATGGATCGCTCCTTCGTTGCTGAGTAGCTCGGCCGAGACGAACTTGACCGCGACGTCGGCGTCCAGCCCGCTATGACGGCCGATCCAAACGCTCCCCATGCCTCCGGCGGCCAGCGCTCGAGTCAGCCGGATCGATGGCGTTATCTCCAATCCGATGTGCGGTCTCACGTGTTGCCTCGTACCACCGTGAGAAAGGGCACGCTCGCAGGACGCGCGCTGACTCCCGCCGTTTCTGCTACTCTCGCAACGCGCGGGGGCGGGCAAATCTGCCACAGCGTGGCAAAACTGACCAAGGTCACCATGACCCTAGCAAAAAGACTCAACCTGAAGCCGGGCATGAAGCTGCGCGTTTTCGCCAAGCCGCGCGACGTGGACCTCGACGACTTGCACACTACGTCGAGCAAGAGCGCAGACGCCATTCTGCTGTTCGTCAGAGATTTGGCAGAGCTCGACGAAATGGCGGGCCCCGTCGTCGAGCTCGCCCTGCGCGACGGCCTCGCCTGGATCGCGTACCCCAAGGCGGGGCAGCTCGGCACCGATTTGAATCGTGACATTCTGTGGAAGCACCTTCTCGCCTCCGGAGTGCAAGGTGTGCGCCAGATCGCCCTGGATGAAACTTGGAGCGCCCTGCGCTTCCGGCCAGGCAAGGATTGAGGCTGAGTGCTGCGCGGACAGCCCCTCTGGGAGCGCATCCTGGCCGTGCCCACCGATGAGCGCGAGGCCTGGGTCGACGCGCTACTCGGCCTGCCGGAGGCGCCGCCCGACGAAGAGTTGCCGCGCGGCGGCGTGCCCTACCTTCCCGCTGGGGTGGATGACATCCTGACGGCCCTCGAGGGCGCGCCCGTAGAAGAGCACGACGGATTCGTCGATGTCGGGTCGGGTTTGGGGCGCGTCGTACTACTCGCTCACTTGCTCACGGGTGCGCGGGCGCACGGCATCGAGGTCCAAACCCACCTCGTGCGGAAGGCGCGAGAAATCGCGACGCGGCTCGGATTGTCGGGGGTGTCGTTCCACCGCGCGGATGCCTCCGACGTGGTGCTGGAAGGCTCGGTCTTCTTCTTCTATTCCCCGCTCACCGGACAGGCGCTGCGCAGCACGCTGTTCTCCCTGCAGAACCTCGCCGAAAGGCAGCCCATCGTCGTGTGCGCGGTCGGCGTGGAATTCAAGAGCGAGCCCTGGCTCGCCGCTCGCCCGAAAACGAGCGCGAGCGTGAGCTTCTACGACGCTGGACCAAAGGTGAAATAGGGCGCGGTCAGTCCGGCACGCAGACCAGCAGGCGGGTCGGCGACAGGGAGTAGTCGAGCGGGCCCCAGATCGTCCGCCGGTTGTCGATCGCTTCGGCACAAGAATAGCCCGCCGGGCAATCGTCGTACGTCTCGCACGACGTCGTGCAGGTGCCGACCGACTGGCCACCGTCGCCCACCAGGCACGCTCCGCTCGTGCAAGACGCGTCGAATCCCAGCGCGGGTCCAACGTAGGCCGCGCTGGCCACGGACTCGCAAGCGTCTCCCATGTCCGGCACGGCGCTCGGCAGCCCTGGCACGCAGAAGCCCTCTTCGGCACAGGATAGCGAATCGGAGTTCGGCCCGGCACCTCCCAAACCAGCGGCTGGATCCGTCAGGTTCGAGTCGAACAGGGCACCGATGGGCGTGACGCAATCGATGTCCGCGCGACACGGGAAACCCGGCCCGCGCACGGCGGCGTCTTCGCAGAGGAACGGCGTCTGGTCCTTCTCGGCGTAGCTCGGGACCGTGAGCTCCTCATCGATGCAGCCGAGCGCGCAGGGGATCGTGGGGCTCGTGCACTGCTCCGGCGGACAGGCCGAGCCAAAGCTGAACTGGTAGTAGACGGTTCCATCCAAGCAGTGCGCCGGGAACGGGAAGCACTCGAGGCACAAGGGTGCGCCTCCGCTGCCCGCCGTGCCGCCGCCACCCCCCGTTCCTCCCGTAAAGCCACCGTAGCCGTCGTAGACGAGGTCCCACGCGTCGCCATCGTAGATGAGCACACCCCCTGTGCCTCCATCGAGCGGCCCGCCTCCGGTCCCCCCGCCGGGACCGTCCTGGACCATGCCGCCACAACCCGTACCGAGCGCGGCGTGCAGAAGCGCGAAGCTCGCAACGGTCAGAATCGAACCTTTGGACCAGCCAGGTCGACGGGAAGCCATGGTGCGAGTCACAGCAAACCCTATGCCACGCGCAAGCGCCCGATTTCGTCGGCCGGGCGCGAATCCTGACACAACCTGGCACAGATCGAGCGACTACTCCGCGGAAATTGTCGCAGTCCCGTCGGCCAGCCCAGACGCCGTGGCGCTCACGACGAGCTCCCCACTCTGCCCTGGCAGCGCCCGCACGATGGCGAGGGCCATCGCGCTGTAGGCGGAGCGCTGTAGCGAGGAAAACACCTGGTTATCCGTGGGATCGCCGTTGTCGGTGGCGACGATTTCTCCCGGACCGCTCACGGCGAAGGTCACCACGTTCGATGCCGCGGGTACCACGCGCCCCTCGGCGTCCGTCACCGTCAGCGTCACGAACGCCAGGTCCGCTCCATCGCTGCGGATCGCCGGTCGATCCGCGGTGAGAGCGAGCGCGCTCGCCGCAGCCGCCGTCTCGACCGCATCGGTGGCCCACTCCTGGCCGCCCTTGTACGCGACGACACGCACCTCGCCGGCCGTGTAGGTCACGTCGTCCCAGCGCAGACGATACTCGTACTGGGCTTTCGTCCTTTCGCCTTGTGACACATCGTTGATGAAGAGCTCCGCCGAATCTCCGGAGGTGTAGACGTGCACCGGCGTGACCTGCCCCTCACGACCGGGCCAGGTCCAATGCGGCAGGATGTGCGCCATCGGCAGGTCTGGCCGCCAATGGGCTTGGTAGAGGTAGAAGCGGTCTTTCTTGAAGCCAGCCAGATCGACGATGCCGAAGTAGGAGCTCCGCGCCACGCTATCGAGCGGCGTCGGCTCTCCGAGGTAGTCGAAGCCGGTCCACACGAATTCGCCGCCCACATACGGCCATTTGTCCTGCGACTCGAATTCCTCGTCCGGCGAGTAGGACCAGTCAGCGTGGTAGAGGTCGTAGGAGCTGATGATGCCGTTCTGCGTGTCGACGCCGCTACTGCCGGTGGCCGGGGTGCCCTTCTCGGAGGTGACCGGGAACAGGTAGGTGCCGCGCGTACTGAACGTGCTCGTGGTCTCGGTGCCAACGATGAACTTGTCCGGAAACGCCGAGTGGTAGGTCGGATACTGCGCGCCGAGGTCGCGCACGCCAGTGCCCTGATAGTTGAGCCCAATCGTATCGATCGGGCCGGAAAATGGGCTATCCGGCTCGGCTTTGTTCATGCCCGACACCGTGGGCCGCGTGGGGTCTTCCTCGTGGCAGATGCCGGTGAGCTCCGCGCCCAGGGCCGGACCGTTCACATCGTCCGATTGCTCGACGATCTCGTTCCCGATGCTCCACATCACGACCGACGGATGATTGCGATCGCGGCGAATGAGAGCGCGCAGATCCTGCTCGTGCCACTCGGCGAAGAACTCGTGGTGATCATGCGCCGCCTTACCGGTGTTCCAGACGTCGAAGGCCTCGTCCATGACGAGAAAACCCAGGCGATCGGCCAGCTCATAGAGCTCGGGCTCGAAAGGATTGTGCGAGGTGCGGATGGCGTTGACACCCATGTCTTGCAAGACCTCGAGCTGACGCTGCCGGGCGCGCAGATTGACCGCGGACCCGAGCGCGCCGAGATCGTGGTGGATGCAAACGCCATCCATCTTCACGTCCTGGCCGTTCAGCCAGAACCCCTCGCCATCGAACTCAATCGTGCGCACGCCAAACTCCGTCTCGTAGAGGTCCAGCAGGTCGCCACCGGCAAGCACTCGGGTGCGCGCGACGTAGAGATGGGGCTCGCCCACTGGCTGAACGCTCCACAGCTTGGGATTTGGGATCGTTCCGGTCAGGGCCGCGGTGGCGCTGCCGCCCGCGGGCACGGTCAGCGTGGCAGGCGCCAAACTGGCCACGGGCTCGCCGATCGGGTTTCCGGTGGCATCGAGCTCCAGCACCTCGGTGCTGAGGTCGATCGCTTGGTCCGCGTCCCCGTCGTTGTCGACGGTCACCTGAAGGTCGACCGAAGCCGAAGCTGCACTCACCTCAGGCGTCGTCAGCTGCGTGCCCCAATGCCCGACGTGCACCGGCGCTGTGGAAGTGAGCCACACGTTCCGATAGAGGCCGGCGCCCGGATACCAACGCGAGGAGCCGGCATCCCAATTGGCGCTATTTGGCGTGGGTGTGTACACGCGAACGGCAACGACGTTCTGCTCACCCGGCGTCACGTAGTCCGTGATGTCGAGGCGATACGAGGTGTAGCCATAGGGCCAACCGCCCACCATCTCGCCGTTGATCCAGACCATGCTGTATTGCATGGCCCCGTCGAGGTCAAAAAACAGGGACTTTCCTGCGTCCTCGGCAGGCACCGTGAACGTCTTGCGGTACCAAGCCGTACCCGGGGACGGTAGCCGCCCCATGCTGCTCGACACATCGTTCGTGAACGGCCCTGCGATCGCATAGTCGTGCGGGAGCGTGACCTCTTGCCAGCTCGATTCGTCGAAGTCGGTGGTCACGTAGGAGACGTCGCCGGCGAAGTTCTCGTTCGGTCTCGTCACATAGTCGGCAGGCTCCTTGCGCAGCGCGTTGCTCGTGGGGAGGATCCACTGCTTGGCTTGCGTGTAGGAAAGGTCCGGCGCTCCCTCTGGATCACCCGTGGTGAAGCGCCAGCCATCGTTGAAGGAGCTGCGCAAGCGAGGGCTCGGCTCCGCTGGCGCCCCAGCCGCGCCGCCGGTCTGCACACTGCCACCGGTCGCGCTCGTCCCACCGACACCCCCGCCAGCGCCGCCGGTTCCTAGCGCGCCCCCGCTGGCGCTGCCGGCAGCGCCACCGGTGCCCGGGATCCCCAGCCCACCCGTCCCGTCGTCGGGGCCGCCATCCAGCCCGGAGCTCGGGCTACAAGCAGCGCCACCGAGCAGCAGCAAAAGGAAGCGACGCGACATGATCAGAGCAAGCTCGGCGTCGGCCAAGGCATCCAGACGTCCGGCTGCACCACCTCGTCCGTGAACTTGGAGCGCAAGATGTCGGTATCGACATCGTCCTGCCCTAGCAGGAACTTGTCGACGTAGGCCTCGAGGTCCGGCGTGAAGCCGTCGTGCCACACGCAGTGGGACGTGTTTTCCTCCGTGGCACCCAGGCGGAAGGGCACGCCGAGCGCCTCGTAGATCCTGCGTGCTGCTAGCGCATCGATGCGCGCAGCCTCGGCACCCATGCGTGCCACGTTCGTGCTCTCGATGGCTAGCAGGGCGCGCGGCGCGACCATCCCGATGAGCTCGTGGTGATCGAAAGGCAATTTGTTCGGGGTCGTGGTGAAATCCATCAGCGCTTCGGCGTACCAAGGCGCGCCTTGGGCATGCATCAAGTTCTCGACCTCGGTATTGTCCCGCTCTTCGAGCATGTCCGAGTAGCGCCAGGAGATCGTGCCGCCGCCGCCCGATTCGTGCGGAATGGTGAGCGCGATGCGCTCGTCGAAAGCACCCGCGTAGAGGGCAATCTTGCCTTGAAAGGAGCAGCCGGAAACGGCGATGTGGGCGAGGTCGATGTTCGCTTCGGGCAGGGCGTAGAGCGCATCGATGATGCGGCTGATGCCCCAGGCCCAGCGGATCATGAAACCTGCCGTGGCACCGGGATAGAGCTGGTAAAAGTTCCCGCCGTTGCGGGGTGGCCCGGAGAAGCTGGTCGAAGCCACCTGGTCGGCGCTGAAAGTGATGGTGGCAATGCCGCGGCTGCTGAACACGCTCGCGGGCAAGCTACCGGTCGGCGTGTTGATGCCGATGATGGCGGGGATCGGGCCGTCGGGCGCGCCAGCCGGACGGCTGATCGGCGCCGTCATTTCGAAGCTCTGGCCGCCCTCCGCCACGGTGATGTGGAGGCTATTGCCCTCGAGGGTCGCCTCGACCGTGCTCGGTTTGCCAGGCTTTTCGCCGACGTCGTATTCCTCGAGCACCGCCTTGATCTCGGCGCGACGGCAGGCCCACTCGCTGCGGGACGTGATCGCTACTCCGCTCGACATCAGCAGCGGGTCGGGCAGATACGTGATCTCGGGTAGATCGTCGTACGCAGGCAGCGGCGGCTTCTCGCACGCTTCGCCCGTGAACTCCTGCTCGTAATAGAGGGGCAGGTCGCCGCCGGGGTCGCCGACGAGGCCGCCGCCGGTGCCCGCACCACCGGAAGCGGCCCCGCCGGCAGCGCTGCCGCCGGAGGTCGATCCCCCCGACGCCGTGCCTCCCGCAGCCGGTGCACCACCCGACCCGGCGCCGTCGGTCGACGTCCCGCCGGACGCCGACGGTGTCCCGCTGGCACCGCCGGCACCGATCGCGCCCCCCGAGGCAGCTCCGCCGGAGCCACCGCCGGGAGCGGACGACCCACAGCCGGGCAGCAGAGCTAGCCCGACGACGCCGGCCAGCATAGAAACCGAGCAGATGCGAGAGGCGAAGAAGGTTTGTGAGCAAACTGGCACGGGTGCCTCGACTCGCAATGGGAGCGGACGGTCGCTTCCGTCAAAAAAAAACGCGCTCGTCGGTTTGACCTTGGCCTCACTGCTCAGCCCGTGGGCCTGCGCGCCCGAGCTCGTGGTGGGTCGCTGGGATTGCGTGACGCCTGCCGAGGGCGGCGCGTCCGCCGCTGGTGACCCTCCGCCCGCAGACCAGGCGATCACGCTCCCGTGGACGACCGGCTTCGAGGACGGGTTCTGTGGCTTCTACAGCGCGGGCGGCTTTTGCTACGTGAATCCCGCAGCGTCGTACGAAGTCACGAGCTCCCCTGTGCACTCCGGCACCTCGGCCGCCGCCTTCCACATCGCTGGCGACCCGGCGGTGGATGGCCTGCAAGCGCGCTGCGCCCGGCAGGGGACCTTGCCCGCGGCCGCGTACTACGGCGCATGGTTTTTCATCCCGGACGCCGTCACCGCAACCGACAACTGGAACCTGTTCCACTTCGATGGCGACACTGCCGACGTGAAGCATGGCCTGTGGGACGTGTCGCTCGCAGTCGGGGCCGACGGAAACCTCTACGCTTTCGTCTTCGACTTCTTGCGCATGTTGATTCGTCTGCCGACGGGGCCTGCGGACGTGCCCATCGGCGCGTGGTTTCACTTGGAGGTCTATTGGGAGCGCGCGGCGGACAACACCGGCAGCTTCGAGCTCTACGTCGACGGCGCCCTGGCCCTCAGCCTCACCGACCTCGCCACCGACGACACCGAGATTGGCCAGTGGTACGTCGGCAACCTGGCGAAGTCGCTCACGCCTCGCCCGAACACGCTCTACGTGGACGACGTCACCATCGCGCTGGAGCGTCAGGGTGGCCCGTAGCAGCTGGTTATCACTCGTTTTGCTCTTGTCGGCGCGCCCCGCCGAGGCAAAGCCGACGGCCGGCCTCGAGCTCGGCTGGCAAGCTCCCAGCGAGTGTCCGAATGAGGCCGGCGTACGCGAGCAGATCGAGGGCCTGGTCGATGCACCGATCGACATGAGCGCCCCTCGCAGCGTACGTGCCGACGGCCAGGTCACCCGAGAGGACGACGGCTATCACCTCGAGCTCGTCCTCCAGGATGGCGAGCTGGTGGGCGAGCGCACGTTCGACGGCGACTCCTGCGCGGAGGTGACGGGTGCAGCAGCCGTGGCGATTGCGCTCCTTTTGCGCTCGGCCAGTGAAGAGGCGGCCGCTGAAACGACCAGCCGCGAACCGGCCGCGAACACCAGCACATCGAGCGACGCCACGGACCCCGCGAGCGAGATAGCGCAGGGCGAGGAGAGAGCTCGACTCGAGGTCGTCTTGCTCGCGCCGACGCTCAGCGCAGGCTTGGGCCTGTTCAGCTCACCGAGCCTGCGCCTGGGCGCCGGGGTCGCGCTCGAGCCGGGACGCTGGCGCTTCGCGCTGACGGGGACTTGGCACCCCGACCTGGCCCTGCCCGTCGCAGAAATTCCGGGCACCACGGTGAGCGCGAGCCGGCAGACCATCTCGGCGGCAGGTTGCCGCTTCCTCCTGATCGACGTGGTGGAGCTCGCGCCCTGCCTCACGGTCTCGCTCCAGTTCTTGAATGCTGCGGGCACTGGAACCGACATCACGCCGAGCCAGGCCAGCACCGCTTGGCTCGCGCTCGGTCCGACGGCGTACAACCGCCTTCGCCTGGGCCCGACCTTCGCTCTGACGACCTACATGGGCTTCGAGGTCGAAACGGCACGTCCCCGTCTGGTCATCGACGGTTTGGGCACAGTGGAGCAGATGGGCCCACTCGAATTCACCGTGGGGATGGGGACGGAGTGGATTTTTTGACGGACTCTGTCGAAAACAGGCACTGCCCAGAGTACGCACGTGGCCGTCCGTATCCCTGCTCCGCTCGTGCTCGACTTCCACGCCACCTACCAACAATACTTTCGGTTCGTCTGGGCCTCCGCACGGCGCTTGGGCACGAGCGAGCCCGACCTCGACGACGTCGTTCAAGAAGTTTTCCTCGTGATCCACGCCAAGCTGCACACCGTCCAGAGCCCTGACAGCCTGCGCAGCTGGATCTACGGCGTCGTCCGCCGCACCGTGAGCGGTCACCGTCGCACCCACAAGGCGCGCAGCGAGCGCACCGGGGCGCTCGACGACTCGTTGGTCGCTGCGAAAGGCCCCACGCCCCTCGACCTCAGCGAACAGAACGCGAAACGAGCGCTGCTCGAAGAGCTTCTCTCACGCCTCTCCGAGCCCAAGCGCGAAGTCTTCATCCTGGCGGAGCTCGAACAAATGAGCGCGCCCGAGATCGCTGCGGCGCTGGAAATTCCGCTGAACACCGCCTACTCGCGCCTCCGGCACGCCCGCGCCGACTTCGAAGCAGCGCTCGCCCGCCACCAGAAGCAAGCCGCGAAAGGGAGGCTCGTATGACGGAGACGAAGGAGCTCAGTGCGCCGGCTCGCGAGCTGGTCGAAGGCAGCAAGGGCGCCCACGATCCAACGCCTGTCGACCAGGAGCGGGTCTTCGCGGCCTTGCAGGCCCGCATTGCCGCCGGCGAAGGCCAGCCAGACCCGGATGGCTCGCTGCCGCCGCCCGCCCCGAAAGCACCCTGGGGTCTGATCTCCGCGGGCGGCATCGGAGCCGGACTCATCGCGGCAGCCGTCGCTTGGAGCTCGGCACCGGAGAGCACGCCAGCCGTCGCGCCCACGCCAGCCGTGGCCGCACCAGCTCCTGCTCCCAGAGCTGCGGCGCCGCTGGAGCCCATCCAAAAGCCCGAGGCGAGCGCGCCAGTGGAGCCCCCTCGCAGCGCTTCCGCACCCAGCTCGAAACCGAACAGCCGCCTCGCCGAAGAGGTCGAGATCCTCTCCCGCGCCACCTCGGCCCTGCACGCCGGTCGCGCAGAGGACGCGCTGGCCGCCGCCGCCGAGCACCAGAAGAAGTTCCCTCGAGGTCTGCTCAGCGAGGAACGCCGCTCTGCCCGCGCTCAGGCCTTGTGCCTGCTCGGTCGCACGAGCGAAGCCAAGCGCGAGCTCGACCACATGGCGCCGGGGTCACCACACGCCGCGCGGGCGCGGCAGCGCTGCGGGCTCGAGTAGCTCGGGCTAGACTAGCGCATGTTCACCCTTCGTCGCGCAGAAGACCGCGGTCACGCCAACCACGGCTGGCTCGAGTCGTATCACTCGTTCTCGTTTGCCGACTACTACGACCCCAAGCACATGGGCTTCCGTAGCCTACGCGTCATCAACGAAGATCGCGTAGAACCCGGCAAAGGCTTCGGCACGCATTCTCACCGCGATATGGAGATCATCTCCTACGTGCTCGAAGGCGGCCTCGAGCACCGCGACTCCATGCAAAATGGCGCCGTCATCCGCCCCGGCGACGTGCAAACCATGAGCGCCGGGACGGGCGTGACGCACAGCGAGTTCAATGCGTCCCGTACCGACCTCGTGCACTTCCTCCAGATTTGGCTCTTGCCGGCGCAGAAGGGCATAGCCCCGAGCTACGAGCAGAAGACCTTTTCGACCGCCGAGAAGCAGGGCCGCCTGCGCCTCGTAGCTTCGCCCGACGGTCGGGACGGAAGCGTCACCATCCACACCGACGCGCGCCTCTACTCCGGGCTCTTCGAGCGCGGCGAGGTCGCCGAGCACGCCCTTCTACCTGGCCGGCACGCATGGGTGCAGGTGGCTCGTGGCGAAGTGAGGGTCCAAGGCGAGCTCCTCCGGGCTGGCGACGGGATCGCCCTTTCCGACGAAGAATTGGTGCGCCTCGAAGGCGTCGACCGAGGCGAAGTGCTCTTGTTCGACTTGGCTTGAAGGCATGTACGCGAGTCAGGACCCGGCCACCTCAACGCCGGGGGACCACCAACGTCGGATGGCGAGGAAACGAACGTTCGTTCGAAAACCGATCAAGCCTTGGGGAACAAGGTCGGGGTCAGCACGACCTCGTGGCGTCGCAGCGAAGACGCCTCATTGGAGCCGAAGCGCAATATCCTCGAGCACGAGCGCCGTGTCGTTGGCCACGCGCTGGGAGATCATCGGATCATAGTTGAGGTAGCCGAAGGCGCGCAGGGTAAAGTCCGTCGTTTGTGACTTACCTTCGGCCACGGACACGTCGAAGGGCGTCTCGTAGCGCCCGGGTAGGCTCGAAGGGTCCGCGCCCAGATCCTCGGAACGCATCGCCAGAGCCACGGTCGAGGTGTGACACGCTACGCAGGCGACGGTATCGGGAGCGTTCGTCAGCGGATTATCGATGGCGACGAAGGCTCCGAGCGCGGCGAGCTGATCGGCCTCTTCCGCCGCTTGGAACGCCACGCCATCGAGGGCAAGCCCCAGGCCCTGAGGGAGATCGCTCGCGGGCTCGACCTCGAAGAAGGCGTCGCTTTGGAGCGTGACCGTTTGAATCGTCTCCGACGTGCCGGTGATCGTCATGTCGACGAAATCGGTTCCCTGCCTTTCGAGGCCGCGCAGGTTCCATTTAATCTGCGCCGAGATCGCCGATTGCGCATTCATGGTGAGGCGCACGAGGCGCGACGCGCCGCCGTAGGCGAGCACGAACGCGCGGAGTTTTTCGGCATACGCGGGATTGTCTTCGCTCAGCGAAACGCTCGGACCGAGGGGCTCGGCGGGGCCAGTGCGGAGCAGGCTGAGCTCGGCCAGAGCCTTGAGGGCCGCCGGGATCTCCGCTTCGAGGATGGTGTAGAAGGCGTGAAATCCAGTGTCGTCTGCGCCTCCGCTGTCGTCCAGGCGCTGAAACACCAGGCGCAGGCTCGCATCGCCGGACGTGGGACACGGGCCCGGAGTCTCGTGGTCGCAGAGATCGAAGCGCACGGCAACGAGGTGCAGGCGGTCGTAGGTGTCGGGGAAAATGAGCGAGTCAGACCCGAGAGGATCGTCGCCGAGGCGGTCCACCAGCTCGTAGGGCACCAGAGCCTCGCCGTCGTCCGCGCTGTCGAAAGCGCGCAGGAGAACCGGCTCGGCGGAGCTCAGGGGCAGCGGCAAGAGGATGGTGACGTCGTTCATGCCGAGCGTGGGCGCAACGCTCCCGCCAGTGCCCGTCCCGCCAGTGCCAGTCCCGCCAGTGCCGGCTCCGCCCGAGCCGCCTGCGGCAGTGCCTCCCCCAGCGGCCGGGGGGCTCCCGCCCGTTGCCGGCTGCCCGGTGCCCCCGGAGCTCGGTTCGGTCCCGCCTGCGGCGGTGACTCCGCCGCTGCCGATGTCTGGCGCACCCGGCGTGGACGAGCACGAGAGCGTCAGACCCACGAGCAGGGCGATGCGCTTCATTGGGTTTTTCCGATCACGAACACCGAGAGCGGGAAGTTGCCTTCGTCGCCCGTGAAGATGGCGTCGGGCACGTCGATGACGAAATCGTGACTGCCCGCTGCGACGCTTCCCCAAGGGATGTGGCGGATATCGATCACGTCGCCGGGGCACCAGTTGGAAAACGACTGCCAGTCTTCGTCGCTGCGCGGCGTTTGCCCATAAATGCCGTTGCCCTGGGTGTTGTACATGCGGAACGGCTCGCACGAGGAGCGGCCAGGCGTGAAGTCGAGCACGGGCTCGCCGTCGAGCTCGACGAAATGGTGTCTGCGCTCGTACTCCTCGCCGCCCGAGTTGGCGCCGTGGTGGGAGATGATGAACACGACCTCGGCGTTGTCGAGCGCACTTTCGAGCTCGAATTCCAGGGTCTTGGTGGTCATGCCGACCGAGTCGCTCGCGCCCGCTTGGTAGTCGTTGAAGGGATCCTCGAAGGCGAGTGGCAAGAGGACGTCGATGTCGCGCGCAGGGACAGTGCTGTCCGTGGACAGGGAAAGCCAGCCGCGAAACACGTCGCTGCGCCCGTCGCAGCCGGGCACCTCGTCGTTCGCAGCGTACGGCACGCCGAACACCGACAGCTCGAACCAGAAGTCGTACTGTGCCTGGACAGCCGGACTCTGCAGAATTGCAGCGACGTGGTCGATTTCCCAAGTGTAGGGCACGACGTCGGGCTCGGCGTTCTTGTCCATGAACGGCGTGATGAAACGGCCGAGCTCGATGTGCTCGACCTGGCCGGGGTCGTAGCTGTCGGCGCCCTTCGGCGTGAGCGCGAGACGGACCGAGCCAATGCGGTCATAGTTGTCGCAGAGAGCCCCGATCTGCACGTCGAGCTGCAAATGAGGCTGGATTTGAGCCAGGTCTTCCTCGGACAGGCGCGCTGTGAATAAGTCATTCGTCAGCCGCGTCACGCCCTCGGGCACGGGCTCGCTGGATGTGTTGGCGTAGGCGTCGAAGAAGACGACCTCCTCCATCAAGTCGAACGTCGCAGGCTCGAGAGCTGGCCCACCGCCGGTCGCCGGAGCGCCACCGGTGAGGGAGGTCTCTCCACCGGACGCCGTGGTTCCGCCGCTACTCGGAGTCCCGCCCGCGCTGGGCGCGCCACCACTGGCGGTCGAGCCGGCGCTCGCCGCTCCACCGGTGGAAGCAGGTATCCCGCCGCTTCCGCCCGTGACCTCCGGGTCCGGCGCCGTGCTCGGGCTGCAACCAAAGAGCAGCAGCACACCCACCAGGGACGCCCCGGACCTGGATCGACGACCCGCCCGCACGGCTCGAACCTACCATCGCCGCGCGCCGGCGGATCTCACGGGAGACCTTGTGACCGCTTTCATCGCACATGAAAGTATGAGAGCGGCGGATTTTTCCTGCCAACCCTGCTGGGCCGAGCGCTAGTCCGACTTCAGATACGCCGCCAATGGCAAGCCAAGGTCGCTGATGGCCTGCGCTACGAGCGCCCCGATGGTGACGGAGCCTGCGTCCGAGAAATGCGTGTGGTCATCGCAGAAGAAGTCCCCCACGGGTCCGGTCGTGCTCGCCGAAACGTCGCCGCCGGGCACCGGACAGAAGGCGCGCTCATTGTAGAGGTCGACGCTGAGCTGATGCAGGTCGATCACCGGCACGTCGTTCTCCTCGCCAGCTTCGATGGTGGCGGTGACGTAGGCGCCCCGGGTGCCGATGGCCGTCGCGCCGTTGCAGCCGATCGAGCTCACGGGCGTGAGGAAGACCGGCGTCGTGCCGTGGCCGCGGGCGACCTCGGCCATCATGGCGTACTCCTGCTTGAAGCGCTCGAGGCCCACGTGACGGTCGCACGTGGCCGAGCCGTCGTTGATGCCGAACTGAACGAAGAGGTAGTCGCCCTCGGCCATGCCAGCCATCATGTCGGTCCAGCGCGCCTGCAGGATCGGGTCGCCGTTTGCGTCCTCATTGACGGTGCACTCGTCGTCAGGCCCCATTTCGGTCGTCACTTCGTAGAGCCAGGTGCGCACGCTGCGGCCGCCGGCGGCGCTATTGACGACGGTCACGAGCTCGCTCCATTCGTCCGCAAAGTGCTTGCCCCAGCCGACGGGGCACGGCGTGTTGCCGTTGGCGACGGTGGAATCACCGGCGAGCCAAATGGTGATCGGCACATCCGTCGCGACGCCCCCGCTGCCTCCCGCTGACTGGCCACCCGAGGCAGTCCCGCCGGCCGCGCTGCCTCCCGAAGCGACACCGCCCGCGGCCGCACCACCCACCGCCGGGCTGCCTCCCGCTGCGTTCGTGCCCCCGCTCGGATTGCTGCCTCCGACCGCCGTCGTGCCTCCACTCGTCACCGGCGCACCGCCCGTCCCGCTCCCCCCCGAGCCGGGAGCACCACCACTTGCATCGGTCGCGAGCCCCCCATTCGAACAGGCGAGTGCCACGAGGCCGAACACGGTCGGTAGGGTCAGCTGTGAAAGAAGTGAGCGATGCATGACGAGCGATTCAGGGCAGAAGGTAGGAACCCAGGCCGAGCTCGACCTCTTGCATGCATTCCCCGAGGAAGCCCGCCATGTGGCGTGCTCCGCCCTCCTGGAAGTGCGTACCGTCGACGGTTCCGTCGTCTCGGAAGGCGAAGAAATCCTCCGGCGTCGGTGAGGGGCAGATGGCCGCCAGGTAGTCGAAGGTCTTGGTGTTCAGGTCGAGCACCGTGACGTTCTCGGCTTGTCCGAGCTCGCGCATGGCCTGCGAGTGGGCAGCGAGTGAATTTCCGTTGCCGCAATAGGCGGAGTTCCGCGGCGGCGGCGTCACCAAGACGGGGATGATCGACGCCGCGCGCGCAGGTTCGATGTAGTAGTCGAAAAGCTGCGTCTTGAAGTCCGTGTCTGGGTCCGCATAGCGCGGGTAGGTGGTGCCATCGACTTCGAACGTGGCCGTCGTGTTGCTGTCGTTCGTGCCGAATTGAACCAAGAAGTAATCGCCCGGCTGAGCGTCCTCGAGGATGCCGGCGACGGCCCCTTCCAGATAGAACCACAGCGCAGTGCGACCGCCTGCGGCACGGTTATCCACGGTGACCTGGCTGGAGAAGATCTCCGGCAGCATCTGGCCCCAGCCGGCCTGGTCATCCGGGGCCGCCGTGTCTGCGTAGTCGAGCACGGTCGAGTCTCCCGCGATGAAAATCGCGACATCGGGGAGCGGCCCGCCAGCGCCGCCACCGCTGGACTCACCACCGGAAGCACTGCCGCCGGAAGCACTGCCGCCCGATGGACTACCGCCCGCTGCGCTCCCCCCGGCCGAGGTCTGCCCGCCGGCAAAGCTACCTCCGCTCGGGCTCCCCCCAGCCCCCGTCGTGCCCCCGCTGACTGCCGGAGCGCCCCCGACGGATGCCGTGCCGCCGCCGGCCGTCGTGCCGCCCGAGCCATCGCCGCCCGGTCCCGGGGTTGGGGCACAGGCCAGCACCATCAGCATCAAGCTCGGGGCGAGGCGAAGCCAGGTCATGGCACCTCATGCGCGGCGAGGGCGAGTGGATCACCGAAACAGACGCGTTCGCTCATCCTGCTGACTCCTCCCCCGTCAGCGCGACGGCTCTTCATCCAAGATGCGCTGCAAATCCCGCGAGCGCTGGCTGGCGCGAAACTCGATGATGCGGAAATCGGCCAGGCCGCGCGAAAAGAACGGATCCTGCTGCATGACCCGTTCGATCGCGTCGCGGCTCGGAGCGACCGCGAGGATCACTCCTCCGTCGCGCGGGATCTTGCGGCCCGAGACGAGGAAGGTGCCCGCCGCATAGTGCTCGTTCAAGAAGGCGACATGCGCCTTCATGGCGCGATCGATCTCGGTGAGGTCCGCTTTGTAGATGAGCTCGATGACGAACATGGCCCCTCCAGCGGAGCAGAGATGGGCTCTTAGGGATAGAAGAGCGTCAAGTCGATGGACTCGGCCATGGCCTGATAGCCGGCCTTGCTCGGGTGCAGGTCGTCGTTCTTGTACACTGCCAGCGTGCTATCTGGACTCACGGGATCGCGGAGCACCAGGTCGAAATCGACCCCCGGGTTGTAGTTCTGGCTCGCACGGATCCAGTCGTTCATCGTGCCCCGAACGGGGCTGTTCTGGGCATTCATGGGCGTCAGCGGCGACACGAACACCTCGATGCCTGCGGCCTCGGCCTCATCGATGATGCTCTGGTAGGCGCCCGTGATGGTGCCCGCTTGCACGCTGCTGGTGATGTCGTTGACGCCCTCCAAGACGATGAGCCACTTGATCTTGTCACGGCCGAGGACGTCCCGAGCGAACCGATCGAGCCCGGAGTCCTGGTATTGGGTGGCGGTGGTCAGGGTGTTGCCGCCCATGCCGAAGTTCAAGACCGCCCGTTTGCCGGCGAGCACCGGATCTTCCTCGAGGGCGAGAGTCAGGAAATCGGACCAGCGCGAAAAGTCGTTCAGCGTGCCATACCCATCGGTGATGGAATCACCGAGCAATGCGATGGCGAATGCGTCGGGCGGGGCCATGACCTCGATGGCGTTGATGAAGTACCAGCGCTCCTTCGTGCCCGCGTTCGCCAGTGCTTCCTCGGAGACCGCGTCACCGCTGGCAACGTAGGACATCGTCCGGGCACCGGGATGTCCAGTCACCTCGGCCGGAACCGTGGCGCCAAACAGCATGCTGATGGCGGTCAGCGTGACTTCCTGCAGGGGGAAATCGAGCGGGTCCGACCAAACGGTTTCTCCTACCGGGATGCTCAAGCTGGGCGCGCCTGCGAAGGTGAACGCAGCATCCGTGGTGGCGTCGATCTGGCCCAGGCTATCGTACGGGTCGCTTTCCGTCTTGGCTTTGGCGATGTGCACCTCGGCGATGTCGACTGGGACGTCGCCTCGCTCGTTGGACAGCTGGATGCGGATCTGCGAGCCCGACACCGTGGGCCACACGAACTGACGCAGGGTGTTGTTCGCCAAGCCCGGCGGCGGCGGGTTGTTGTCGGGTTCGGTCAGTTGCATCGTCGTGGCCCACGACGGCAGCCACTCACTCCCCGCCGGACCGCCACCGCTCGCGTCGCCCCCGGTCGATGCCCCGACGGATCCGCCGGTCGCGGAGACACCGCCGGACGCGGAGATACCGCCGGTCGACGTACCGCCCGTTGCCGGCTCGCCACCGCTCGCCTGACTTCCGCCGACGCCCGGCGAGCCCCCACTGCCTGGCGGACTAGGTCCTACCCCGCCACACGCGGTCGACAGCGTCAGCCATAGGAAAAAGAAGGAGGGTCGCCGCATCGATCTCCGCAGGAGCTTCTGCACCCGGCCCTCGTTTCGTGCAAGCTCGTCGGCCTTCGCAGCGTCACGCCTCCGGTGGACACTCTGCCCGCGCTGCCTTCTTTCGATATGGGTTCAACTACTCAGATGCGAACCCGATAGTCGAGCACCGCTTCGTCGCCGTGAAGGCCCCGAAATCCCCAGTTTTCTGGCGGAACCTCCAGGATGCACAGCTCGAGGTCCTGCCGCGCGATCGCGACGCGCGCCTCAATCTCGTCGAACAGCGTTCGCACGAGGCGCTTCCTCGTCTCGACCGTGCGACCGCTCATCATCGTGATCTCGAGGATCGTGTAGTCGAGGCTCCTATCACTCGGCATGACGAAGTCGCCCGTCGCGAGGGGAAAGAATCGATGCGCTCGCTTACCGGGCGGTAGACCGAGGACTTGGACCACACAGTCGTGGATGACTTCCGAGAGCACAGCGCGTCGGGGAATGAGTCGTTCGGCCACACCGTAGATCTTGATCTGCGCCATGGGGCCGATGCTACCTCCGCACTCTTCGTGATCGAACACCCGCCGTTGGGCATTTCTCGGCATGAAGATTTCAGCCTGGTGCCTCGCTCTCGGCGCCCTACTGCCGCTCGCCAGCGGCTGTGGGACGGGCAGCGGACCGGACGGCTCCGGCGGCGGACCGGCCGGAACGGGCGGCAGCACTGGCGGCGTTGGAGAGCCTTTTCCGGCCGTCGGCGGCTCGAATCCCGCAGCGGGGAGCGGCGGCGCGTCACTCGGCACGGGTGGACTCGTGGGCTCGGGCGGCGCGAGCTCGGGCGGGGCGACCAGCGGCAGCGGCGGCGCGAGCTCGGGCGGGGCGACCAGCGGCAGCGGCGGCGCGAGCTCGGGCGGGGCAACCAGTGGCAGCGGCGGCGCTCTCGTCACCGATGGTCCGTGTGACGTACCCGGGTACATCGTGGCCGACGCAGCACCAAGTGGCTGGGCCAGCCAGGACGGCGGCACCACAGGCGGCGGGACGGCCGAGCCGATCCTCGTCACATCGCTCGACGATTTCAAAGCAGAAGTCGACGACGACGAGGAGAAGGTCATCTACGTCGAGGGAACGTTCGAGCCAGACAACATCTCGATCGGGTCCAACAAGACGATCATCGGTTGTTCGAGCGGCGCCCACATTCAGGGCCACATCGGCATCGGCTCGGGCACGGCGAACGTCATCGTGCGCAACCTGACCATTTCCGGTTACGGCGTCGGCGACTGCTCGCTCGACCCGGACTACGACTCCGGCACTGGCTGCTCATCGGGAAATGATGCGGTTTCCGTCAACGGCGATGCCCACCACGTGTGGTTCGATCACTGCCTGGTCAAAGACGGTACCGACGGCAATCTCGACATCACCAACGACGCCGACTTCGTGACCGTCTCCTGGACCAAGTTCGGCTACACCCCACGCACCGACAACGAGGGCGACGATTCGACGGGCAGCGCCGGGCATCGCTACTCCAA
>Ga0164309_10000602_pt1 | contig 19462 bp, 4 predicted proteins | sample Whisoiple_247_MG_FD_109984 | JGI IMG/M metagenome (GOLD analysis project Ga0164309, IMG submission 109984) | Soil microbial communities amended with fresh organic matter from upstate New York, USA - Whitman soil sample_247_MG | ecosystem: Environmental > Terrestrial > Soil > Unclassified >...
CCATTGCCGCTCGAAGCGCCGCCACCGCCGCCGCCGGGGCCGCCCGCGCCTCCGACGATGAGTGATGCACCGCGTAGCAGCGTGCTTGTCCAGCGTCGAAGCGAGAGCGAGCCTGCAACCGTTGCTCCGGCAGTGGTTGCACCGGGCCCGCCTGCGCCATCACCATCACCGCCCGCTCCGCTCGTGCCGGAAGCGCCGCCATTGGCGGGAGTTTGATTGGTGGGTGCGGCGGAGGCTGCGCCGCTGCCGGACGCCGTGGTTGAACCGTTGCCACCTGCGCTGCCTGGACCGCCGCCGCCCACGGTGCCCGCGCTGACGACAGCGCCTGCCGCGCCGCCGGTGGCAGCCGAGCCGCCGCTGCCGTTGCCACCATCTGCGCGAATCGCGCCGGCGGGCGCAGCGGTGAGATCGAGCCTTTCTTGAACGAAGACGCGAAAGCCGTTGGTGACGAGCGCGCCAGTGCCGGAAATGGTCAGGTTGCGATAGTACATGTCGCGCGTCAGGGTGGTCGTGCCAGACGCAATCACGACGTCACCATCCGACGCATCACCGAAGAAGAGCAGGGACTCTGCGTTCTCCATTGCGCCGGCGGCGCACAGGAACACGTCTTTCGTGCCCGCGGAGAAGTTGACCAGGGCGCTTGCGTTCGACGAACTCAGCACGACGTCACGGGAGAAGGTGGTGGCGGCCGTGAGCTTGCCGACGCCTACCTCCCACTCTTCAGCGGACTGAGATTGGACTGCATAAAAACAGGTGTCATTCGTGGCCAGCACGGAGGAGAAGGTGCGGGACTTGGCCGCGGCGCCAGCGAGCGTGAGCGCGCCCGTGCCTGCGGTGGTGCTTGTTTCGCGAACGCGATCAAATACTTTCCAGGTCACGGTGGTTCACTGGAACTTGATGACGGTTCCGGTCTCCAGTTTGGGGGTCACGTTCTGCGTTACGACCAACGGCGTGAGCTTTTGACAGGTGCCTTGCCCCGAGCTCGTGACATCGAGCACGCCGCCACCGAGCGTGGCGCTGACGGTGAACGAATCAGCATCAGCCACGGTCTTCACGAAGTACACGATGCCCTCGGTGATGCCGCCGGGTAGGGCCACGCTTTCGTATTGCCAGAAGGTGATTGGGTCGCCTACGACGAGGCCGTGCGCGGGACAACTCAGCGTGTCGCTCGTGGCGCCGGTGAAGGGGCGGGGAGCGGTGCCGATGCCGCCGCGCAAGATCAGGTTGCCCGCGCCGGAAGCGGCGGTGCCCAAGCTCCAGAAGTAGATGGTGGCGCTGCCGACGTCCGTGCGCTTGCCGAAGCTGAGCTCGACGGCGGGGCTCACATTCTTGCCGCTGACGATGAAGCCCGCTGAGCTGCGAATCGCGCTGGCCCGTGCATAGCCGGTGTAAGCGACCTCACTGCTGCCCTGGTTGCCCGCGTCGCCCGGATCAGCGGTGTGCAGCGCGTAGTACAGGCTGCCAGCGGCGACACTGCCGCGCAAACCCGCGGCGTCGCCGATGTTGGCATGGCCGAGGTTGACGAAGTAGTTGTTCAGCAGGTTCGTGACGAATGGTGTGGTCAGGGCGGACATGACTTACTCCACGACTTTCAGGCTGAAGGGTACGCAGCGACGAAAGCCACCGGGCACGGTGAGGCGCGGCATGATGCGATACTCGGTCGCGATGGGTACGTCCGTGCCGTCAGCGGCGAAGGAGTGCGTGGCGGTGAGCTGCGCGGAGCTCGAGCCGCTGACCGTGGCGCTCCAAGTGCGTTCGACCCCATTGGGGTCGCGCACGATGAGGCTCACGGCCGAGACTGTGGTGAGATCGATATTGCTTTGGCCGCTGGTGATGACCACAGCCAACGCTTCGGGTGCAACGGCGCCTCTATATACGGTGATCATGCTGTGTTTTGCCGGAGTTCATGGCCAATGGACAGCAGGCGGGGCGTAGCAGAGACCCAACTCTCGGCTCGCACTCGATCACTACGACACCCCGATCCCACATGCGATTAATAGCCTCTTCACTTCGAGTGTCAAACTGAAATCGACAGCGGTCGATTCGATTGCACTCACTCGCTGTCTTTCTCTCTCTCTAACTTCTCTGTTCTCTTTTCTGTCTCGCTGTCTCGCCGTCTCGTCCGCTCGTCACGCTGTCATGCGGTCATACTCTTTACGAAGCATGAGCAAATCGTCGGTGTGCACCCCGTGATTCTAACGCGCAGCACGCGAACGATATTCTGAGTGTATGAATATTCTTGGGGTCTCGTAGAAAGGAATGCGGCAAAGGAAGATCTACTCTGAGGGTTTACTAAATCGCATGAGTAGTTTGTCTTATGCTGCGCGCCCAACTGCCTACATACAGTAACTCCGATCGAGTTGACTGGCGGATTTCGCTGCTCGGACATTGCTTGGTCTTGCTCCGAAAGTTCGTTGACACTTCTGCATGCAAGCTCATATATGAAGCGGGTGATGGCTTTGGGGTATGAAGCGTCGTCAACGACTGGCGTGGGAATTGCGCAGCGCTCATAGCGCGGCGGTTGGTTCGTCTTTTGGTGCGTCGCCGAGAATAACCTCGGCTTGAAGTGCGTTTGCGGGGCATCGGACAAGCGTTGCGTGGGCAGCGCTTGGGGCGCGTGCCGGTGAATCGGGATGAAAGGGAGATAGGTATGTCTGAGGTTCCGAACCCGTACTTCATCAACATCGAGCTGTTTTGGCCGAACGGTCTTCGCGCTAATCAGAATGAAATCGCGCGAGTAAAAGCCGTCGACGTCAACGGCAGCACAGTGACGGATGAGGGGCAGAGCGGTTTCAATCCCGCAACTGGGGGCTGGCAGCCCGTGTTCATGCAGAACATCGCCGCCTTCTACCCGCCGCGCCTGCGCCCCAACCTGCGCTTCGAGGTAGACAGCGTAACCGAGCAAGTCGTTCACACGACTCAGATCTTCAACAACATTCCGAGCGGTTCCACGGTCCGCATCGTGATTGGGTTGAGTGATGAGCTCGTCGGTGGTGGAGATGGTGGCCCGGGCACCACGTTCCGCGTCTCTGGCCGCGTGCGCCGTACGGATGGCACCGCCATCAGCAGCGGCACCGTCCGCGCGTTTGACGTCACCGCCGGCTCTGAGGCGCTGCTCGGCAGCGTCTCGCTCGGCACTGACGGCGCGTATTCCATCACTTACACGTCGTCGGCCTTCAACACGAACGGCAGCCCACATACCCTGCCCAACCTGCAAGTTCGCGCGTATGACACGTCGGGCTTGCTGCTCGTGCAGTCGAGCATCATCGCGGGCGCAGGCACCGACCAAACGGTGGATTTGACCACCCCGGTGACCAACCCGGATCCGGGCACACGGCGCGTCTTCGGCAGCGTCAGCAACAAGCTGGAGCTGCCCGTGTCTGGCATCAAAATCTCGCCGCGTCACATCGCGTGGACCAGCAGCGGAATCCAAGAGATTGCTCTCACCCCCACCGTCACGCCGCCGGTGCTGTCGGACAACGCGGGCAATTACTCATTCCCCTATGAGTTACCGCTGGTTCCGTCGCCCAATGATTGCGACACACCCGCCGGTCAAATCAACCTAATCGTCTACGCGCTGGACGCGAGTGACGACAGCACGCTTTACAAATCGAGCTTGGTCTTCAACGCCGCGGTCGAGCAGCGCGTCGACCTACTCGTCGATCGCGTGTCGACCTTCGATGATTCGGAGTATTTGCGGCTGTATACGCGGCTGTCGCCGTGCTTGGGCGTCGACCCGCTCGCTACTCTCACCGCACTCGGCCAACGTCCTGATTTTCTAGACTTTGCTGCCCAAGCCAGCGGTGAACCGCAAGCCTTGGTCTTGGCCTACGTGCAAGCCTGGCTCATCGCCGCCCAAATCGCGGCGAAGGTGGGCGTCGCGCCCGACCCACCGTTGTTTCTGCTCAAAGATCTGGTCGCGCCTGAAGTCATCTACGGCTTGGTGCGCACGGGCCTGGGTGACACCCTCAAAAAGCTGCTGGATGTCAGCCCCGACGGCTTCTTCGAATCCACCGTCGAGGCCGTGCATAGCGGGCTGATCTCGCCCGACATCGAGCCACTGCTCTTTCCAACGACCAAAGACACGCCCACCACGACCGACAGCCATGATTCGCTGCTGGATGATTGGCGCACCGTGCTCGGCACGTTCCTATCAACGGCTAGCGCCGACGGCGCGCCCACTTGGCAGCAGCTGCTGATCTCCCTCGTTTTCGACGGCACCGATCCAGGCACCATCGCGAAGCGGAAAAAGATCGCCGACGCGAACTTCGACAACCAGGGCGACTTCGAGGCGATGCTCAAGGAGCTCACCACCACGCCCACGCCGACGCCCACGCTAACGGGCTTCGAGGCAGAGAATCTCCGCTTCGTGTTCGCCATGTATGATGCGGCGGACCGTTGGTTCCCGATCGTCAAAGCCACCTATTTCGAAAAAGCGTCTGCGGGTTGGCACAGCATTTCGGATCTGGCCAAGGTGACGGTCGACGGTCCGGGCAGCCCTAGCTGGTATACGCTCGTCTACTCCTCGCTCTCTTACAGCGCGGGTCTGTTCCCCGGCGACGTTCCTGGCCAAGGCACCAACTCGGACCGAGCTCGAGTCTACGCAGTGCGACTGTTCGAGCGTTTCGGTGGGGTCAGCCCGCAGACTCGCTTCACCTCTACGTTTCAGGCCACGAGCCCAACTGGGCCCATGCAAGCGGTGGCCACGTTCTTGGGTCAGTACCCGACGTTCGATCTCGAGAACAGCAACGTCGATCAGTTCCTGGCCGCGCTCTCTCCGCCCGCCTCCCTGAACGCGCAGGAGGTAACCGCGCTGAAGCAGGTGCAACGCGTCTACCGCGTGACATCAGATTTCAAGGCGGCCTCGGCGCTGATCACGAACAATTTGGATTCCGCCCTCAAGATCGCCCAGTTGGACGAAGGCACCTTCGTGGCGAAGTACCAAGAGGCGCTCGGTGGGCTCACGGCGGCAACCAACGCGCACCGCGTGGCGGTGCACTACTCGTCTGAAGTCATGTTCACGTTGGTGAAGTTTCACCAGAACCTGACCAATGTCGGCGGCGTCACCGCCATCCCCGGCCCGGTTGATTTTCACACCCTCAACCCCACGAACGAATACGTCCCGCACCTGATCGGAGACACGTTCCCCGGGACCACGCGCCTCTTCCCCAACTGGGTCACCTTGTTCGGCGATCTGAACAAGTGCGCCTGCAAGGAATGCCAAACCATCCTGAGCGCCGGCGCTTACATGGTGGACTTGCTGGAGTTCATCAACGGCGGACCAAAGAAAACGCTGTTCGCGCGCCGCCCGGATCTGATGGACATCGAGATCACGTGCCCCAACACCAACGCGGTGTTGCCGTACATCGATCTCGTGAATGAGGTGCTCGAGGCGGTCGTCGTTCCGCTGACCTTCACACTGCCGGCCGCCATCACGGAAACCACCCTGGGCGAAGCGACGCAAGGCGTTGGCTTAGCTCTGACCCAAATCCGTCAAGCCTTTCTCGCCGCCGGCTACTCGCTCAGCGATCGCTTCGTGGTGAAGCTGAGCGCCCTCGACAAAGGTGCGGCCCATCCCCCCCGCTACTGGGTGCTCGAAGATGATGCTTGGCGTTTCACGATTAGCGGGTCCAGCACGCCTTATTCCGTCTCAGCGGCACCTCAGACCAACCCGAAGAACGATTCACTGGAGGTGTTCCCAGAGCACTTCAACACCAAGGCGTACGAGAAGCTGCAGACCGCAGTGTTCCCGTTTAATCTGCCGCTCGCCCTCGGCCGTGAAGAGATTGAAATCTTTCTCAAGGCGAAAAACGCGCCGCTGTATCAAGTTCGGGAGGCTTTCAGCACGGAAGATCTGCTGACCCAGCTTCAGGAAGAGGCTGACGCGCTCGCGTTCTTGAACCTGACACAACAAGAGAGCAACGCGATCCTCGCGCGGCCAGTCACTGACCCCGTGGCCACATTCTGGGGCTTGGACCCCACCGCCGCGCAGATCACACTGCCGCGTCCGGATCAGCCCACAATCAGCGTCAGATTCAACACGGGCGTGGAAGTCTCGGCCGATGGCACGATCAGCCCGGTGATCGCCGCGTGGATCAAGGTCCTGACGCTCGTCCCGTTTTTCCTGCACCGCACGGGGCTCAGCTACCAACAGCTGCTGGATCTGCTCGACACGCAGTTCGTGAATCAGGAAACGGCCAGCGCGCAGCACCGCTTGCACATCGTGGCGGACTCCACGAATGACGACATCAGCGAGTGCAACTACAACAACTTCCAGATCGCCCACCTCAATGAGCCCACGCTCCGCCGCGTCAGCGTGTTCGTCCGCCTGTGGCGCAAGCTCGGCTGGACGATGCGCGAGGTCGATCGTTACTTGATGGATATCGAGGGCGGTCTCGTCCCGAATGATCTGGTGACGCTCGCTCAGGTGAAGCGGCTGATCGACCAAAGCAAGCAAAAGCCCCTCGCGATCATCGCTTGGTGGCGCCCGATGGACACCCGCCGCACCGCACGCATCCTGAAGAGCCTGTTTGATCAGGTGTTTCTGGTCGGTCTGGCGAGCCAACCCGAGATTCAGAGCCTGGAGCGCATCGCCCAAGGCGAAACCATCGGCATCGCCGATGGTGAGCTGGCCGAAGGTGAAGATCTCAAATCGCACGTGCGCGCCGCGCTGCGAGTCAGCGCCAAAGACATCGAGCTGCTGTGGGATTCCTTCATTGGCTCAGGCACGACCCTGAGTCTCGAACAGCTCTCCGGCATGTACCGGGTGGCCACGTTCTCCGCCGTGATGCACCTGAGCGTGAAGGACTATTATGACGTGCTGGCGCTCGTCGGGTCGGACCCGTTCACCGACGGCATCACTGATGCTTCGCAGATCCCCGCCGCCGTTCTGGCGACCTACGCGGCGATTCGCGAGGTCAGCCGCTGGCAACTCACGCGCACGCCCACGCTGGAGTTGAGCTACCTGCTCACGAATCAAAGCCAAGACGGCGATCCATTCGTTCCGACCGAAAAGGACTATCAAACCGCCGCGCAGCGCCTGGCTACCGCGGTCGGCGAGCTCAGCAATGCCTATCCGGAGCTCGCCACGCCGGACGCAGCGGCGCTCACCACTCAGCTGTCCAAGGTGCTGCCCGCCGATAAGGTGGTACGCGCAATCCAGATCCTCGAAGGGCCATTGCGTCCGCCCGTACCCGGTGTGAATGACGCAACTGTCGACGATCTCAACGACTACAACGAGCAAGTTGAAGCGAATCGCGCGTTCCTAGGTCGTTACTTCGATCCGTTCTTGCCGACGGTGCCCGCTGATCGAGTGGCGTTCATCTCCAAGCTCGTCACCTTCGACGCCAACTTCACCGTCGCACAGCGTGATGCGTTCGTTTGGGGCAAGTCGGCAAGCCACCCCGAGCTCGCACCCGCCCTTTACACCTACTTGGTCGAACGAGCTCGCGATACCGCAGCCTTTGCAGCCGCCTCCGAGCTGATCGGCACTGACGTCGACACGACGGATCGCTTGCTCACTGAAGCGCTCAGCAGCCTGCACGGTCGCGCCAACGCCGCTGAAGATTGGAAAGCGTTCCTCCACGGTGGTTGGGACAGCGGCGAAAGCGTGATCCAAAACGGCGGTCCCGGCGTTCGCAAGGGGCAGCTGCTCGTGCCACGCGCGGGGCAGTACCGCTTCGTCGCCGTCATCGACTCGACCACCGCGACCAGCGACACATGGTCGCTCACGGTCGGGGGTAACGCCGTGGTCGTGGATTCAGTCGTACCCGCGCTTACGCCAGGCGTCGAGCACGTCGAGGTGCTGTTCTCGCCGATCGCACTCAACGGCTCGACCGTCGTGGACATCCAATTCAATTACGAAAAGGCGGCCGGGAACACTGGCACGCCTCGGGTGACGCTGAAATGGCGCATCGACAACGCCGACCCGGTGCTCGTCCCGCAAAGCGCGCTGCTGCCCTTCGATCGAGAGGTGTACCTCAAGCTGTACAAGGCCGCCCGCCTGAGCAAGGACCTGAAGCTCAGTAAATCAGAGCTCGAGTACTTGGTGAGCGCCGCCAACGTGCCGTTTGACTTCGACCACTTGCCCGTCCGTCCGACGGACGACGCAATGGCCTGGTCGGAGTTGGCTTCCGTCATCGATCTTCTGGCGCTCAACCGCTCCGTCTCCCTGCAATCCGGCACTCTGTTCGAGTTCTTCCTGGACGCAGCGGGCGACGCAACGCTCGAGGACGTGGCTGCACTCACAGGCTGGAAAGCCGACGACATCGCGACCATTCGCGATCTGTTTCCCGCCACGACCTTTGCCGACCCAGCACTGTGGACCGCGCTGCAAGCCGCGTTCAAGATCATCGGTCGCTTGGACCTGCGCGCGAGCCAGATCCAAAATCTGCTCCTCGATCAACCGCCATCGATCGCGATCGCCGGCACCTTGCGCAACGTATTCCGCGCGCAGTTCAGCGAGGACACTTGGAAGGACGTGTTCAAGCCCTTCCGCGACAAGCTGCGGCAGCGTCAACGCGATGCGTTGGTCGGTTATTTGACATCGCATCCAGTCACGATTGCGGGAGTGGTGCATCAGTTCGTCGACGCCAATGATCTGTATGCGCAGCTTCTGATCGACACGCAAATGGAGCCGGATACGCTGATCTCGCGCATCGTACTGGCCAACAGCGTGATCCAGCTATTCGTCGATCGCGTATTCCTCGGCCTCGAGGACCAAGCATCGCTGATCCAGCTGGAGCAAGCCAAAGAGCAGTGGGTTTGGATGAGCCGCTACCGCGTGTGGCAAGCCGCCCGCCAAGTCTTCCTCTACCCGGAGAACTGGATCGAGCCCGAGCTCCGCGACGACAAGTCGGAGTTCTTCAAACAGCTCGAAGAGGAGTTGCAACAGGGCGGCGCGACCGACGCCATCGGCGTCACCGCGCTGACGAACTACCTCGACAAGATGGGTGACGTCTCCAACTTGGAGGTCGTCGGTTCGTTCGCCGAACCGGTTGGAACGGCCAAGGCAAACTTCATTCTGCACGTCGTCGGGCGCACGCGCTCGCAATCGCACGCCTTCTACTACCGGCAGTTCATTGGTCGAACCCTCGTCGATGGCACGTGGACTCCCTGGCAACAGATCACGCTCGACATCCAGGCTGATGTCGTCGCGCCGATCATGTACCAGGGCCGCCTGCACCTGTTTTGGCCCAATATTCAGACGAAGCAGAAGCCGCCGCCTCATTTCCCCAAGACGGTAACTGGCGACAACATCGCCGCACCGGATCCGTCCCAGCAGGCCACCTTCGTCAACGAGATCCGGCTCACTTGGAGTGAGTTCAATCCGGGCACCAAGAAATGGTCGAAGCCCAAGCTGAGCAAGAACAAGGCCGTCGACACCGCGCCGACCACGCCCTTCGACCGGGCCATCGGTGAGGATCAGCCGTCGACCGAGCCGTATCACCTGCGGCTCGAGCAACCGAGTCCAGAGTTCGTGAAGGTGCGGGTGATTAAGACCGCGGTGCCGTCGAGCGCGGGCGCGCTCAGCCCCGAGGAGCTCGGCGCATTCCAAGTTTTCTTCACCGGTGAAGACACCATCAGCGTCACGAAACCAGCGCTCACGTTTTCTGGGAATACGCCGCCCAGCGGCATGATCCTCAAACACAACCGCGCTGAATCCGCCCAATTCAACGTGGACGGCTTTCCTTGGCACGGAGATCTGACCTTCCGCAACAATCCCCCGTTTCTCGAGACGAACAAGTCCTTTCGGATGTTCGCTACGAACTTCGGTTACCTCAATCCAGCGGCGCACGAACCCTACTTCGTCGAGACCGAGACGTTCAGCTTCTTCGCGTTGGACAAGGGTCCGGTCAGGCTGAACGGCGGCCTAGGCAACACCGTGGTCGACGTAGCCAAGTTCACGACCTTCCAGCACCCGCTGCTCGGCGTGCTGCAAAATACGCTGCATGAGTCAGGGCCGGGCGGGATCATGAATCGCCTGACTCAAGCGCTACCGATCGCGGACAACGCCTACTACTCGAACTACTCGTATTACGGGAACTACTACTATTACGGGTCGCTGTACCTCGGTTACCACATCGCGGGTGACGATCAGGCGTGGGGCACCACGCAGCGCATGTTCGAGTCGCACTTCTCCCCGGGTGAAGACACGGTGTACGCGCCCTACCCGCTACCCACGGTGGAGTTCGGCTACGGCACGCCCTTCGGCATCTACAACTGGGAACTGTTCTTTCACGCGCCAATGCTGATTGCAGGGCAACTCAGCCAAAACCTGCAGTTCGAAGACGCGATGAAGTGGTACCACTACGTCTTCGATCCGCGCCGCGATCTCGAGGTCTACGAACTGAGCCGGCGCTTCGTGTCGGGCTTGCCCATTGGCTGCAAGTATTGGAACTTCCTCCCGTTCTTCGCCAATCGCTCCGCCACCGATAGCCTGTCGGAAACGCTCGGGCTGAAGAAGAACTTGTCCGTGTACGACAAGGCCCACCTGGGCACGCTGATCGACGCGTGGAAGCACGACCCGTTCAATCCCCACCTGATCGCCCGCCAGCGCATCGCCGCGTACCAAAAGAACGTGGTGATGAAGTACCTCGACAATTTGATCGCCTGGGCTGATTCGCTGTTCCGGCTCGACAGCTTCGAGGCCATCAATCAAGCCACGCAGCTGTACGTGTTGGCGGACGAGATCCTGGGCAGGAAGCCGCAGGTGATCGAGCCACTCACCGGCGAGATCAAGTACACCTTCCGTGAACTTCAGGCGCGCGGCATCGACGACTTCTCCAACGCCATCGTCGAAGCCGAGAATCTGCTCGTGACCAATCGCAGCTTCGTGAAGGAAAACACGCCGGCCACGCCGGCCGCCCCGCTCGCAGCGCTGCAAAAGCTGACGGTCAAGTCCTTCTACTTTGCGATCCCGCGCAACGAGCGGCTCGACAAGTTCTGGGACACGGTTGCCGATCGCTTGTTCAAGATCCGGAACAGCATGAACATCGACGGCGTCAAACGCCAACTCGCGCTGTTCGAGCCGCCGATCGACCCCGCGCTATTGGTCCGGGCATCCGCTGCAGGCTTGGACTTGAGCAGCGTGCTCGGTCAGCTCAACGCGCCAATGCCGCTCTATCGCTTCAACGTTTGGATCCAAAAGTCGATCGACCTGTGCAACGAAGTGAAGAGCTTCGGCGCAGAGTTCCTGGCCGCGCTCGAAAAGAAAGACGCGGAGAGCCTGCAGATCCTGCGTCAAAACCAGGAAATCAAGATGCTCGCGCTGGTCGAGCGCGTGAAAGAGCAGCAGATCGTCGAAGCCGAAGAGAATATCGAGGCGTTGAATCGCTCTCGTGAGCTCGCAGTGGCCCGGCGCGATGAGTATCAACGACGCATTGCCGAGAATCGAACGGAGGCAGAGAAGACTCAGCTCTCTGCAACCAGCGCCGCGATTACCTTGGAAGAGCTCGAGGGTGGCGCGCGCGCATTGGGGGCCATCTTTGCTTTCGTGCCGGATGCAAAGGGAGGCGCCGTCGGAATCTTCCCGACCGCACTCGTCGACCTCAAAGTCGGTGCGGGCATGGTTTGGGCCGCCAACGTCGCCGGTGACATCCTCGGCATCTTGGCGAGCTCTCAACGCGGCAAGGCCAGCATGGCCGGTCTCAACTCAGGCTTCGATCGTCGTCTGGAAGATTGGCGGCTTCAAAAGTCACAGGCGGACCTGGAGATCCACCAGTTGGATCAACAGATCGTCGTCGCCAACATCCGCCTGGATATCGCGCAAAAGGAGCTGCAGAACCACGAGGTCCAGAGTGAACAAGCGCAGCAGACGCTGGATTTCTTGAGCGATAAGTTCACCAACGTCGACCTGTACCAGTTCATGGTCACGACGCTCAATCGCACGTACCAAGCCGTGTACAAGCTGGCGTTCAACGCCGCACGCACCGCCGAGCGCGCCTTTCAATTCGAGCTGGGGGTGGACGACAGCTTCATCCAGTTCGGCTACGTCGATAGTTTGCACAAGGGCCTGCTCGCGGGTGAACAGCTGATCTACGACTTGAAGCGCATGGATGTGGCGTTCCTCGAACGCAACAAGCGTGAGCTGGAGATCCAAAAGCCGATCTCCCTGGCCGTCATCAACGGTCGCGCCTTGCAGGATCTGCGTGAAACGGGAGCCTGCGAGTTCGACCTGCCGGAAGTGCTCTTCGATCTGGATTTCCCGGGCCAATACTTCCGGCGCATCCGCGCGGTGCGCTTGACGATTCCGTGCGTCACGGGCCCGCACACCAGCGTTAGCGCCAAGCTGTCCCTGCTCAGCAGCGCGATGCGCAAAGACAGCGCTGCCGATAGTTCGGAGTACGCATACGGCGGCTTCGAAGATCAGCGCTTCGTTCACGATCTGGTTGGCATTCAATCGATTGCCACCAGCAGTGCTCAGAATGACGCCGGCTTGTTCGAGCTCAACTTCCGTGATGAGCGCTACTTGCCGTTCGAAGGCGCGGGCGTCATCAGCCGCTGGCGGCTCGAGCTGCCGACCAAGTTGCACCAATTCGATTACAACACCATCTCGGACGTGGTGATGCAGCTCAGCTATACCGCGAGGGACGCGGGCGGTACCCTGCGCAAGGGTGCTGAAGAGCAAATCCAAGCTGCGCTCAACACCATCCTCAAGACCGTGTCCGAGAGCGAAACCGGCTTGGTGCGAGCGTTCAGCTTGCGCAAAGAGTTCCCGGATGTGTTCCACCGCTTGCTGACCAGTCCAGCGGGAACGGAGGTTGGCCTGGAAATTCTTCCCGAGCATCTACCGTTCATTCTGCGCAGCAGCCGTCCGGAATTGACGCTCCTCGACGATGGTCAGGTGACGGTGCGCGCGATCGCCAAAGCGGAGATCGATCCCAGTGGAGTCTTCGATGACGCGCAGGTCGCGTTCAATAACCTGACCTTGCTGGACTTGGACTCGAGCGCGGATCCACGCGTCGCAATCAAGGCACTGCCAACTGGGTACACCCAGCTAGTCGAGGACTGGGCACCCCAGCCGTGGACGCTGAAGCAGAGCGGCCTCAGCGCCGACACGCTCGAAGACCTCGTGTTCATCGTGAAATACACCGTAGCCGCGTAGTCAGTAAAGAAGCCGGAGACAGACCATGAAAGTGATGATTTGGCCCGACATTTACAAGGAACAAGGCCACTGGCTACCGTGCGTGAACCTCGCCAATTCATTGATGGCAGCGGGGCACACCGTGCGGTTCATGGGCATTCCCGACTGCGCGTCGATCGTTTCGCCGTACGTCGCACCAGCGAACTTCAACAGCTACTTCACCTACATCTTGGGCGACATCTACCCGAGCGGCCACACGCTCGAGAACAAGCTCGAACCCATCGGTCAGCGGTGGAAGCCGGCGCACCTGTTCCCGATCGCCGGTAACCCAAACCCCGACAACCCTGCTGATTTCAAAGCCGGTGCGCTCGACGCCATTTTCACCGGGCCGAACAAGCCGGACATCCTGGTCGGTGGTTACTTCACCGGTTTGGAAACGCTGATTATCAGCCGCAAGTACGGCATCCCGTTCGTGATCATCACCACCTTCTTGCGCCACCCGAGCGATGATCCGGCGATCCACGCCAAGACCAAGCTCGTGTATATGGCGCGCGCGGTGTCGCAATCGCTCATCGACCGCGTGACCAACAACAGTGGAATGAGCATCGACGAGTTCATCAAGCCGCTCGAGCAAGCAAAAGAGATCATTCCCTGCCCACGTGACTTCGACTTCTTCGACGCTGATTGGGTGCACGGCTCGCTGACTCAATACGTCGAGCCGATGATCACCCGCGCCAGTTTGGACGGCGTCGGTGTTCCCCCGACGAACCCCCCGGATATTCCGACTGACAAGAAGATCATCTACGGCACGTCTGGCTCACAGGTGCAGGACTACGAGGGCGCCGCGCGCGCTTTCTTCCTCAACCTGATCGCGATGATGAAGACGCAAGGGCTCGATCAATATCACCTGGTGCTCGCCGTGGGCGATAAGCTCTACGCGCAGTTTCAGGTGGAATTCGGCTTCGACGTCGGCGGCACGCCCACGTTGCCCACGAACGTGCACCTCTTTCCGTGGGTCTCCCAGCTCGACATCTTGTCGCGCGCGGAAGTGGCGTACATCCACGGCGGCCTCGCCACGATCAAAGAATCGATCTGGGAACAAGTGCCGATCGTGATCGTGCCGCACGGCAAAGATCAATTCGACAACGCGATGCGCATCCGCCGGAACGGCGTCGGACTCGTGTCTGAAGTAGCCAACCTCACGCCGGAAGACTTGCGCAAGCTCCTCACGCAAGCCACGGCGAGCCATTGGATTGAACGCAACCTGTTGAAGATGAAGCAGCTGTTCGCTGCCAAGCAAGCCGCGCCCACCAGCGTGGGAATCATCCAAAGCGCACTGATCTGAACGAGGGCGACCATGGCGGACTACTCGCGGAACGACGAACGGCGGGGACCCGCTCCCACCACGCCAGCCACCGGCGCGCCAACGCGCCAGCCCGAGCCCAGCGGCGGCACAGCAGCCGGCAGCACCGTTAGCCCACCCACCGGCGCCGAAGGCCAAGGTCCGCCCTCACTCTTGCCCGCACTCAGCCTACCCAAAGGCGGGGGCGCCATCCGCGGCATCGGCGAAAAGTTCTCGGTCAACGCCGCCACGGGCACCGCCTCGCTCAGCGTGCCCATCGCCGCGTCCCCCGGCCGCAGCGGCTTTGGCCCCGCCGTGGGCCTCAGCTATGACAGCGGCAACGGCAATGGCCCCTTTGGCCTCGGCTTTCATCTGTCCATACCGCAAGTATCGCGCAAGACCGACAAGGGCCTGCCGCGCTACGTGGACGAAGACGAGTCGGACGAATTCACTCTCTCAGGCGCGGAAGATCTGGTCCCCACGCGCGACTCCGCGGGCAACATCATCGAACTCGATCGCGGCTCGGGCGCCTACACCGCGCGCAGTTACCGCCCCCGTGTGGAGGGCGCGTTCTCACGTATCGAACGCTGGGTGCGCAAGACGGATGGCGACTCACACTGGCGCATCACCTCGCGCGACAACATCACCAACATCTACGGCCAAAGCCCGGCCGCGCGCATTCAGGACCCGCAATTTCCGAGTGAAGGCCGCAACGCGCGCACCTTCACCTGGCTGCTCGAATCGACCCAAGACGACAAAGGCAACGTCGTCAAATACGAGTACAAAGCCGAAGACGGCGCAGGCGTTGATATCGCGAAGCTGAGCGAAAAGAGCCGCTTCGAAGCCGGTATATTCACGGCGACCGCCCAGCGTTACCTAAAGCGCGTCCTCTACTGCAACGCCGCGCCCTTCGTCGCCAGCGACTTCTTGATGGAGCTGGTGTTCGACTACGGCGAGCACCTACCGGCACCCGCCGCCGATCCGATCGCCGTCACCTCATTGGCAAGCGTGCCCACGCCCGCAGGCACCGATCGCCCCTGGCCGGTGCGCGTCGACCCCTTCTCCACGTATCGCTCGACCTTCGAGATCCGCAGCTATCGCCTGTGCCAGCGCGTGCTGATGTTCCACCGCTTCGCCGACCCAGTTGGCGGTATACGCGCGGCGCTGCTCGTCAAATCCACGGACTTCAGCTACGAGCCTGGCCCCGCGTTCACGTACCTGGTGGGTGTCACCCAAGCGGGTTACTTGTTCGACTCCGCCGCGAACCAGTGGCAACGCCGCGTGCTCCCCACGCTCGCGCTCGACTACGCGCGCCCCGCCGTGAATGACGTGCTCAGCGCGCTGCCGAAAGAGAGCCTCGCTGGGCTCGAAGGCGGAGTCGACGGGGCGCGCAAGCAATGGGTCGATCTCGACGGTGAAGGCATTCCGGGGGTGCTGATTGATGAAGGCACCGGCTGGTACTTCAAGTCCAACGCCGGCCAAGGCGCACTCACGCCGCCGCGCGCGCTCACCACGCTCCCGTCGCCCGCCAGCCTTTCCGGTGGCACCCAACAACTCCAAGACCTGGGCGGTGACGGCCAACTCGATCTCGTCTCCTACGACACTCCCCTGCAAGGCTACTTCACCCGCACTCCTGAAGGCGCCTTCGAGCCCCTGCGCGCCTTCCGCGATCTGCCCAACATCAACTGGCAAGATCCGAACCTGCGCTTCATCGATCTGGATGGCGACGGTCTCCCCGATCTCCTGATCAGCGAAGACGACGCCTTCGTTTGGTACCACTCAAACGGCAAACAAGGCTTCAGCGACTACCGCCGCGTCGTCCACGGCAGCGACGATGATCGCGGCCCAGCTATCGTTTTCGCCGACGGCACGCAAAGCATTCAACTCGCGGACATGAGCGGCGGGGGCCTGACCGACATCGTCCGCATCCGCAACGGTGAAGTGAGCTACTGGCCCAACCTCGGCTACGGGCGCTTCGGCAAGAAAATCACGCTCGAAAACAGCCCGACCTTTGCGGTCATGGATGAGTTCGACGCCCGCCGCATCCGCTTCGGCGACATCGACGGCTCCGGCACGAGCGACCTATTCTACCTCGGCTCGCGCGGCATCTCGCTCTACTTCAATCGCTCCGGCAACGCGCTCTCCGCACCCACGCCGATCCACTCGCTGCCCCCGGTCGACAACCTGGCTCAGTTGAGCATCGTCGATCTGTTAGGACAGGGGACCGCGTGCCTCGTGTGGTCTTCACCATTGCCGAGCGCGAGCCGGCCCGTGATGTTCATCGACTTGATGGCTGGGCAAAAGCCCCACCTGATGAAGTCGATCACAAACAACCTCGGCGCCACGACGGAGCTCACCTACGCGACTTCGACGAAGTTCTACTTGGCCGATAAGGGCGCCGGAAAACCATGGCTCACGCGCCTCAGCTTCCCAGTGCACGTCGTGGAGAAGAGCACGCGCACGGACGCGATCTCCAAGAGCCAGCTGGCGACGAGCTACAGCTATCACCACGGCTACTTCGACGGCGTCGAGCGAGAATTTCGCGGCTTCGCGCGCGTCGAGCAAGTTGACGCGGAAGAGTTCACGGTTGGGCCGGAGACGGAGCTATTTCAGGCTCCGGTGCGCACGGTCACGTGGTTTCACACGGGAGCGTGGCTCGAGAAGGAGCGGCTCGAAAGGGAACTGGCCAAAGAGTATTTTGAGGGTGGCCCGCCAGCATTGACGCTCCCGGATACGATTCTCCCAACCGGCCTATCCGTGCAGGACGAGCGCGAAGCCGCGCGCGCCTTGCGCGGCCAAATGCTGCACCAGGAGATCTACGCCAATGACGGCGATCCACTGCTCAGCGGCAATCCGTACGCCGTCACCGAGCAGAATTTCGAAGTGCGAATGCTCCAGTCGAGCGCGCTCGGCAAGCACGGCGTATTCTTTTCGCACCCGCGTGAAGCACTCGCAGTGCACACCGAGCGCAACCCGAGCGACCCTCGCATCACGCACGAGCTCGTGATCGAGGTTGACGACCTCGCGAACGTGAAGCGCAAGGCCAGCATCGCCTACGGTCGTTCGCCCACTGCACCGGGCTCTCAAGTCGAGCAACAGCGAGCGTGGTCAACCCTGACCGAGACTGACTACGTTCCGCCGTCCGCACCTACTGCCACTTGGTATCGAGAAGGCATCGTGTTCGATGAGCGCCACTTCGAGCTCACTGGGTTGCCCGCACCACCTTCAGGGCAGCTCCTGGTGTCGCTCTCGACGCTGCGCAGCCAGCTCGACGCGCTTAATCCCGCGAACGACCTGCCTTTCGAAACGCCGGGCACCGGCCCAGGCCTCAAACGCCGCCTACTCGATCGCAAACAGCAACTCTTCTACAAAAACGACCTGAGCGGCCCGCTCGCGCTCGGCGCAATCGAATCGCTCGCGCTGCCCTACGAGTCATATCAACTCGCGCTCACCCCGGGACTCGTCTCGTTCATCGACGCCGAATCGACGACCTTGAGTGGTACCCCATTCGATCCCGCATTGCTGCTCAGCGAAGGCCGCTACGTTCAGCGGGACGTCAACTACTGGACTGCCAGCGGGCGCGTCCTCTTCGATGCCACGCACTTCTACCTCCCGACCGAAGCCATCGACCCCTTCGGCTCTCATTCCTTCGTCACTTTCGACGCCTTCAGCCTTCTCGTCACGAGCAGCCGCGACGCGCTCGACAACCTCGTCCAAGCGGCAAACGACTATCGCGTCCTTGCACCGTTGCAAGTCACTGACCCGAATCTCAACCGCGCGAGTGTCGCGTTCGACGCGCTGGGTATGGTCGTCGCCACCGCGGTCAGCGGGAAGGGCTCGGACATCGGCGACACGCTCGCCGACCCAACCACCCGTCTAGTTTACGACCTGCTTCGCTGGCAAACGGTTCAAGAACCGACATTCGTGCACACGTTCGCGCGCGAGCAACACGGCCCGAGCAACACGCGCTTTCAAGAGAGCTACGCGTACTCCGACGGCTTTGGTCGCGTCGCGATGCAAAAGGTGCAAGCCGAGCCAGGAGCAGTCCCCGGCAGCACGGCCGCCGTGAATCCGCGCTGGGTCGGCACCGGCCGCACCGTGTTCAACAATAAGGGCAACCCGGTCAAGCAGTACGAGCCGTTCTTCAGCGCCACGAGCGACTTCGAAGATGAAGACGCCATCGTCGCCACCGGTGTCACGCCGATCATTCACTATGACCCGCTCGATCGCGCGATCCGGACTGAACTCCCCGATGGCAGCGAGTCGCGCGTTGAGTTTGACCCGTGGCATCAAGTCTCGTTCGATCCAAATGACGCAGTTGTCGGCACCCGTTGGCTGACGGAGCATCAATCAGGCACGCCGGCAGAGCAGCGTGCGGCGACGCTCGCCCTCGCCCACGCGAATACGCCAACGACCGCGCACCTCGACACCCTCGGTCGACCCTTCCTGACGCAAGCAGACAACGGCCCCACTACTCCAGGCGGCCCTCACCGCTTGCTCGAGACCCGCCTCGAACTCGACATCCAAGGCAACACGCTCGCGATCATCGACGCCCGCGGCAATCGCACCATCGAGCAGAAGTTCGACCCGCTCAAGCGTCGTATCCAAGTCAGCTCACCCGACGCGGGAGTTCGACTCGCCGTCGCTGACGTCGCAGGCAAACCGCTCCGCACCTGGGACAGTCGCGGCCAAACCCACCGCTCGCTCTACGACGCGCTGCAACGCCCCACGCACAGCTACGTCAAGCTCGCAGCCACCGAACGCCTACTGGTTCGCACGGTGTTCGGCGAAGCGCTCGATCTCGACACCTCTCCGTCCACCAACCCCTCAACTCCCTCGCCCGCCCAGGCGCTCAATCTGCGCGGCAAGCCCTATCAGCTCTATGATTGCGCCGGCCTCGTTACAAACGCGCGGGCCGACTTCAAAGGCAATCCACTCGAAACCTCGCGCCGACTCGCGAGCGACTATCACGTAGAGCCCAATTGGTCCGCTGGGCAAGCCCTCGCGAAGCCGACGGATGTCTTCAACGCGGTCTC